>OBLW0100000125.1_pt1 | contig 60206 bp, 39 predicted proteins | sample 1520161 | NCBI WGS metagenome assembly OBLW01 (sample SAMEA3539309, study PRJEB22396) | soil metagenome | biome: tundra; feature: field; material: soil | place: USA | collected 2010-05 | depth 0.15 m
GATCTTGACTGCGGCTGGAGTTTTGCGTTAGTGCGGAAAGTGGTGGCCAGAGACGGGATTGAACCGCCGACGCCGGCCTTTTCAGGGCGTAAATAACATGTACTTGCAACTACTTACACGGCGGTGGGAACCGCGCAAGGACGCCAAAATACGTGTAAGACGGGTCAATCACGGGTGGAGATCGCGGGTGGAAAAATCCATTTGTATCACCCAGGCTATGCCCGAGGATCTTCGCCACCATCCTCATACTTCTGAGAACGCCATCCGTGCGACTTAACGATTGCAATGCAGCATTGAAATACTCTGGTGGCACGATCCAGTTCATGGTCCCTAACCAGAGCATCCAGATAATGGCCTACTGTGTTGCCCTTCTGAGGAATTTCAGGCATGGATTCAAATTGGCACAAGCCGTCGATAGCTTCCTGTTCCGGTATGTACCGCACCCTTGGATCACGATGGATGTGATACGAACGATGTGATGTGGCTGGCAGTTGCTTCGTCAGCCACATAGAAAGCTGCTTTTATAGCGCCATATTATGGCCAAAACGTAATGATTCCCCTCTTTCAATACGCGGATATCCAATACTGTGAGGAAGCTTAGGCGACAAGCCCGCGAATTGAATATCAATACTTGGCAGGTTTTTGATATGTGTGCCCACCAATCCGCACCCGAAGCAACGCACTGTTTTGCTTCGATAAACTCTGACCGGTCAACCGCTGACGGAAATCGGGCGTTGACAGATTACCTCAGTACGTTTATTGCGCTCCCCCGTCCGGTATGCAGCACAGTGTGGATAGAATCCGCACCGATTTGTGCCTGCGCAACATCCATTGATGACGGCTTCACTGCGCTGCGGGCGTCTGCCACGAGTCTGGAGTCTGTGAAATGTTCTGTCTTGCCGAAGACATAGGCGCCGCCGTAGGCCAGAGAGGAAAGCCCTCACGTGGGGCACTCAAATGCGATTGCGAAAACGCTGCGGGCCATTGATTTGCTCTTACTTTGGATTCTTCGGATTCACAAAACAGTAAGCAATGTACTTGATCTCGCTCCAGGCATGTTCACTGATTGGCCGCCCAGGAAACAGCGGCCGATCCACTGGGGTGAACTTGATCCTGACCCAGATCTCTCTTTTGCCACGGGTCAAGTCGCTTGACAGGAGGAATTCATCGTCGCGGAACCTACGGTTCGAAGTCTCAATGTTATGTTCAGTTGCGCCAAGCTCCTGCTTCGGGTTTGAGTAGACGACGCTATTTGACCCGGCGAGATACCAGACGCCCGCGGGCTTCCACGCTGACTTGGGGCTATCGGCAAGAAACACCTCTGCTCGCTGGTCGGGGAACGAGTAGTCGAGTTTGCGCCGCAGGAGTACCCCCAAGTTGTCGGGCCTGAGCTTGAGCCGAAATTCCGACGTGCCTTTGGTGGTCCGGCCCTGGTCCTGCTGTTCGGGATAGATCTCCTTACCGTCGAGGGTATCCACACCCCATTCATAACGAGAAGAGATGGCGTACGGTGCCGAGGCTTCCGGTGAGGAATAGTCGTGAGCGTGCTCGGCAGCAACATCGCCGATCTTCAGTTCGTCTGTTTCTACGAGGGAGGGCGAAGGGAGACCGTACCAATAGGTCACAGTTTCGTAATGTTCCGCTGATTCATCAGTTCCGCCATGCTCAAGACGAATCAGCGCGTTCTTGCCAAAAGGCATAAGGTCAGCCAGCAAATAGCGATAGGCTGATTCAATGTTGGCGTCCGGATTTGTGGTTGCGGGCGCGTCAGCCGCTGCGCAATTGGCCCCAGGAACGAGTCCGGAGCAGGGCATCGGCGGCCCAACAGGATGGCCCGCAAACGGCAAGCTCATGGTCAACCCGCGGCCCCAATAATCGCCGCCGCCTCCCCACTCTTCTGTGCCCGTGCCCTGAGCCTGGGGCGTCAGGCTGTCATCAAAAAAGAAGCGCGGATCCCCTTCAAGGGTGCGCAGTTTTGCGTCATGCGAAAAAATGAATGACGTTCCCACAAAACTTCCGGACCACTCCTTCGAGCCCTCTTCGTTGCGCGTATCAACAAGAGCTAGGTCTTCTCCAGGCACGGGATGGGGAAAGTCGCGGTAGGTTGCATGAAAATAGGAGAGGCGATTGGACGATTCAGTTGAAGGCATCGTGCGCACCGCCCATTCCACTCCGTCGACCGGTTGCCCAGCGCCAACAATTTCAATGCGTGCAGATTTGAAATACGGCATGGGAAAGTAGCACGATAGCTGGATGCGGTCTCCGGCAAAACGAATGTTTACCGGGAAAGCCTTGACGAGATACTCGCGATTGTCGCGATTGTAGAGAGTGCCCGCCCCAAAAAACAGCGCCATCGGCGCATCCACCGATGCCTGTTGCCTTCCATCCCAGGTGATTCGTAAGTGAGCGTTCTCGAAGGCGGTAGCCTGATCCCGCGCAATCGAGAAAGTGAGAGCTCGTATGGCGCCCTTCCCATTCAGTTTTGCGGCCGTAACAGCGCCACTCGTTGGAACATTGACTTTGCCGCTCAGCTGTTTTGCGCCGGCGGTGGGCGCAATATCGGTTCCCGATTTCGAGAGCAGATCCAACACATCCCGATCGGGTATTACGCTTTCGTTCCAACTGTGGAGAGGGTGAGAGAGCGAAGTGCCCGGCACAAACTGGTCATAGATGTAATAACCCGTCCCATAGCGCGTTCTCGAGTAAGCCATTTGAAAGCTGCGCTCAAACTCAATAGGGCTCCACACCAGATCGGCGCCCTTTGTTGCCGCCCATGTTTCATTCAGTGGACTCGGAAAAGGCGCTGCTGGCAAAAACGTGGAATTAGGGTCTGGATGCAGGGGATCTTTGGTGCTACCTTCTTCCACGATGTTATCTTTGCCATCCACGACGTAATGCCATGGGCTGCCGTGCCAATGGTTGTACCGCGAAAATAACAGAACGCCCGGGCCCTCCACGTCAAGAGAGACGTTGAAGTCATCTGCAAGCTGATAGAGAAAATGAGATGCGTCGGCGCCCTCATTGCCACCGGTCCGGTCGTAGGTGCTGCGCATGTAGGCACGCATCCCAATCCGTTGGTCGGGCCAGCGATCCCATGCGCGGTATGCATCCAGGCCAATAGGCAGCGGCTGATGAGTCTGCTCTTGAGCGACGCAGGAAAGCGCCGAAACAGCCAGCGCAGGAATGCAAAGCTTACCCAATATAGTGCGCAACCGCCCTGATCTCATTGCCTGTCTCCTCACAGATCATTGCATTCGAATTATTGATTCGAGCTTCGAGTTGAAACGTTAATGCAAGCCGCCCGATTTCCCGTAAAGGTGCAAGGGCTAAAGTCTTGGACCTGAAACGCCTTCCATGGGCGCGGCAGAAGCCGCGCCCATTCAGACCTGTCCGATATGCCAGCTCTGGAGTATATTCCCTAAAAAATGTACTTTGCTGCAAACTGCATGATGCGTGGATTGTTGGCAGAAAGAATCTTTCCAAAGTTGGTTGATGAGAAGGTCGACGTTGGATTGCCGAACGTCGGATGATTAAGCACGTTGAAGGCTTCCGCACGGAGTTCAAACGATTGAGATCTGTGGAACAACTCATAGGTGAAGTCGCGGTAGACGGACAGATCCGGCTCGTAACCACCTGGGCCCACCAGAGAGTTGCGGCGGGAGTTGCCGTAAGTACCGGCAGGGTTACTGGCGTAAAGCGACTTGTTGAACCACAAGTTGAGCGTGTGATTTGAAATGTTCGGATTTCCCGACACATTCGGTCTGTCCGATCCAACGCCGGTAAGCGACGCATCCGATCCAGTCGAAGGAGTGAACCAAGTACCCGAGTGACCGCTTACGATCAGCGAAAGATGCCAGTCCGCGGCGGCTCGGCGCGCCAGGTTTCCAGTCCAATGCGGCGTCCCAGCAAGCAGAGATAAGTTGTAGATCTGGCGAACATCGGAACCGCAATTGCCGCGGTCGCCGGCCAGGCTGTACGGGTTTTGGTAGGACCCGGTAATCTCTGTGAACACATCTGACGAATTGATGCAATGAGCCCACGTGTAATTGAACAGCAGGCTCAGGTTGCTCTTTAGCCTCCGATTCAACGAAAGCAACAACCCGTTATAGGAGGAGGTCGCGCCATCGTCAACTGTTGTCATTGCCGAGATGGCGGCTCCGGCGGTCGGATTCAGCAAGCTCAGGATCCTTCTGTTATTCGTGTTTGCAATCGTAGAACACGCACTCGAACCGCACGTTCCGGGGATGTAAACGGCTGGGTCATCCTGAACGGTCGTCCATACATGGGAACCTTCATTCCCGATATAGTTGGCCGTGATCAACCAATTTGCGCCCAGTTGCTGCTGGATGCTGGCGTTCCATTCCTGGTAGTAAGTTGACTTGGCACGCAGCGGAATATTGACGTAGGCGCCTGCCGGAGTAAAGAATGCACTCGATGTAGGCGGAATCGGCAGCGGAAATGGATTGCCGCCTGGGTAGGCCTGAAACGGATTCGCCCATCCGCCGGTAGGATTGTTGAGGGTAATCAAACTCGCCCATGGTGGCTGGAAGCCGAGCCGATCGAAGGTTTCCAAATCGCTTCTGCTGTCGTTAAGAATTCCGTAGCCCATGTGAATAATGGTCTTCGCATTACCGCGCAAATCCCAAACCAGACCTGTGCGCGGGGCGATCACGGCAAGGTTATGATTCATGCCTCCTGCAGGGAAACCCTTATCGCCCGGATACGTGAGTCCCGGAGGCGCGTTTACATACACACTCGTCTTTACGCCCAAGGCATACGCCCCGGCATCGAAATGCGATGCACGATTGACGACATCGTGCTGCGGAAGATACGGTTCCCACCGCAGGCCCGCATTCAGGCTTATGCGTCGGTTCAGTTTAAAGGTATCGGTCACGTAGAATCCGTAGTAGTTCATCACAGGATTCCACTTCGTAATATTGCCCTCCTGGAAGGCGGAGGTTAGTCCCAGCATCAAATCGCTTAATGAATTTCCCGTGATGCTGCCGTTAAACGTGTAGGCTGCATTCTCTTGGCTCGCAGTCGTATAGTTCAGATACTTTCCCACCCAATCCACGCCGAAGGCAAAAGAATGGCTTCCTTTGTTGAGGTTGAAATCGTCTGCTATCTGCTTGCTACCCGAGTAGACCGTAGCAATCGAGCACGTACCGCACATCGTCGTGAAGTAGCTCGAAACCGTGATCTGTGGCGAGTTCCCCTTCGAGGGTGCGACAGATAGACCAAGTGTTGCCGCTGACGGCACTCCGGCTGCAGGTCCACGATTAATCCGTTCATAGGTCCAGGTGAAGTGAAGAGTGTTGATCGCAGTCGGGGAAATCGTGAAGGTATCGCCGGCCGTCAGCGCCTGAACTGTATCAATCACACCGGGGGCGGTAGTCAGCAGAAGATTACCGCCGAACGCAGCTGGGTTGCTGTCCTTTGTATAGTAGTAGCGCCCGAAAACTGTATTGCGCTGCGATTGATTCCAATCGACCCTTCCAAGGAATTGATTTTCGTTTGAAGGCGAGGGAATGCTGTACTGTACCTGACCATTCGAGCCCGTCCCACCAGGAATGTACTTCATCAGGTTCAAGGATGCCGCGCTGAACCTCGACGTCGGTATCTGGTTGCCGGGAAATTGCTTACCGGTATTCGGGTCAATAATCGGCTTTGAGATCGCCGAGAAATCGCCGCTCAGTTCTGCGGCAGTTGGAGTAAATGAAATGGTTGTTGGCGGCGCTGTTCTTAGAATGGTTTCCTGCCAGCCACCGAAGAAGAACAGCCTGTCGTGCTTGATCGGCCCACCAATGGTGCCTCCAAACTGATTCCGCTTCTGCGCGTCCACCTTGGTAGCGAAATAGTTCTTTGAGTTAACCGCACCATTTCGCACGAATTCAAACAAGTCTCCGTGAAAGGCATTTGTCCCCGATTTGGTGACAAGGTTCACGACACCACCGGCGCGCTCACCATAGCTGGCCGGAATGGAGCTCGTCTGTACGCTGAACTCCTGCAAGACATCGGGAAATGGCAGGGGTAGATTGACGGCACTGAACACATCATTGTGATAGCCGCCGTCCATCAGGTAGTTGGTTCCGTTGGTTGCTCCACCGGCAACCGAGATCGTGACCGATGTCGGGTAGTTCTTGCTGCCGGTGAATCCGTTCACAATCGTTGAAGCTCCGGAAAGCACAACGAGTTGGGACGGGTTCCTTCCATTCAATGGAAGATCGAGAACGTTCTGTGCGTTGATCACCTGCCCAACGGCCGCTGTCTCTGTCTCTGCCATGGAGGCATCCGCCTGAACTTCAACCTGCTGCGTCACAGCGCCGACTTCAAGCGCGACGTTGATTGCGGGATTCGCATTCACCTGCAGCACAATGCCAGTCTGAACAGAAGTCTTGAAACCAGGGGCGCTCACCTCAAGACGGTAAGGCCCGATCGGTAGGCTTCTGAGCACATAGGCGCCGGCCGGACCGGTCACTGCCGTTCGCGTGAAGCCGGTGTTTGTCTGGGTGGCCTTCACAACTGCATTCGCAATGATGGCGCCTGTCCCGTCAACAATCGTGCCTGAGATTTGATCCACCTCGGTAGCTTGCGAGTGACAAAGAAGTGGAATAGCTAGACATGCGCAAATGGCCATCACAAATAGGTGCTTGATACGACGCATCTGGTTCCTCCTCAAAGGATCTTCGTGCATTCCCAATGTTTTGAATGAGAGTGTCGCGCTTCGCCAACTTTCAGCGGTCAAACTTATACGAGGTTTCTATCGGCTGTCAAGAACAATCTGTAACGTTTAGAAAATCGAGCTGAATCGAAAGATTCCGGCAGCCATCCGGACAGTGGCCGGCCAGCATTGCTCTAAATTCCGCCAACCGAAGTAGCGGCACCCAGGACTTGGCGAGAAGGGGATCGATCGGTCATTAATCGGCTCATACGGTGCCTGGATCTGCGGGTCTCGTCATGCCGAAGCCCAGATTGCCCATCATATTCGCGTTGCCAAAATCCTCGCATCTTTGCCCATATATCATTATGTTTAAACAGCCTATATCGACACCCTATTGCTCGGTATTCCACTATCCTGAATGAACTGAGTGCAAAGGGCCTCTGCAACGGCGAGCTTACGATCGGTCCTCCTGCCGCCCGATATTGGAGGGCGGAAAGGAATCGCGAGTGCAGGCTGAAGACCTTGGAAAGGGGACCTGTTCCTCCTATCTCCCCTTTTCTCAGTTAGTCTTTCCGACCCACGGACGGTATGATCCAAACAAACCGTTTAGAAAGTGGATTTGTGTGTAGTTGACCGAAGGCCAACAACCAGATACTGGCCGGTTTACCGTGAAAGCCCGCTCGGCCGGCTGGATCGCTGGAGTCTTCCTGACTGGCTTGGGATACAGAAGAAAATGATGGCCCCGGGGTCCAGCTAGTCCTTGCCGTAAGGGTTAGCGCCGCATCCCAGCAATGCACCATCCCCCTGTCGTTGCGGAGAACATGCCATGTACTTGGCCTCAATGTGCGCACCTGCGCTTGAGGTGCGCTATCAAATTCCATGACCGGCCAGGTGTGAGCCGCCCTTCCACACATTTGTGTCGTTCTTGGGAATATACTTTTGATGAAACTTGGAATCGCCTGGTGAATCAGGTTTATTCCTTGCGCAACACCACGCATCGCATTGTTCGCATGGTTTAGGCATCGATTTTCGCCGTCTTGATTCGGTTCTCGCCCCCCGTTTCTCCGACATGGACGGTCAGCTAAATCCGGTAAATGACTCACAGCCGCTCAGGCATTCTTCGGCTTCTTGATCGCATCGTAACGTTTCGCTTGACAAGAGAATTATCGCCGGCGTATAAGCGGTTGACATTGAGGAAACATCGCGAAAATTCGCACAAGATTCCTCAATAATTTAGCCATCATGTCGAAATTAGCAGAGTGTCGAACATCGTAAAATCACTTCGTAACGTTATGATCCATGGACACTCCACCAGACCGCCGCGCCCTTGGCCTGGTGAAGGCACAGGGCAATTCCGATCTCGCGTCGAGCGGAACGGCCGTTGGCGGGCGTTGGAAGCAAATACGAGAGCAACCAACGTGAGGGGACAGCTCTCTCCAAAGCAAACCAGCAAGCCACAATGCCAAATCATCTTTCTGCTCACAATGATTCAGCCTGAAGTTCACCTCCGGTATCAAGTCGGGATTTTCGCGCCTGGTCGTGGATCAGATATTCGACTCCGCCGCGGGCAATGCAATCCAGCGAACTGAAAGGAACCCCAAATGAAGGCAGCTGTCCATGTTGCGACACTCATCCTTTGCGTCTCGGCCTTAGGTTTGGCTCAGCAGCCCGTGTACGACGGACTCAACAACAGCCTGAGCAATCTGTACCGGCTCTCCGATGCCAAATCTCGTTCGATCAGTCCGGAGAATCCTACCGGAGAGAAAGGCAAAGGCGGCATGGCGACCCAGGGAACTGGAGCCAACGCTGCGCGCGATTTGGGCCAAGGCTGGAAGGTTAGTCCATCGGTTGCGATTGAACCCGGCACAACCTTCACCGTGGCCGAGATTAACGAGGCGGGAACCATTCAGCACATCTGGATGACGCCCACCGGGAACTGGCGCCTCTCCATCCTGCGCATCTATTGGGACGACGAGAAGGACCCCTCGGTGGAAGTGCCCGTAGGCGACTTCTTTGCCATGGGCTGGGGCAAGTACGCCAGAATCTCTTCACTTGCCGTGTGCGTAAATCCAGGGAGCGGGTTCAACACCTACTGGCCTATGCCATTCAGGCGAAAAGCCAGAATCACCATGGAGAACCTCGACACAAAACCCATGAGGCTCTACTACCAGATCGATTACACGCAGGCTCCGGTGCCAAAGGATGCCGCATACTTTCACGCCCAGTTCAGACGAACCAATCCGTTACCAGCAAAGCAGGTTTACACCATCGTCGATGGCGTCCAGGGAAAAGGCCAGTTCGTCGGAACCTATATGGCGTGGGGAGTGCACAACAACGGTTGGTGGGGAGAGGGAGAGATCAAATTCTACATGGATGGTGACGGCGAGTTTCCCACCATCAACGGCACCGGTACCGAAGACTACTTTAATGGTGCCTATGATTTTGAAGTGAACGGAAAATACGAGGAGTTTACAAGCCCTTACTCCGGACTGCCGCAGGTCATTCGGCCGGACGGGCTCTACCAGTCTCAAGAACGATTTGGCCTGTATCGCTGGCACATCGTCGACCCTGTACGTTTCGACCACGACCTTCGCGTCACCATCCAGGACCTGGGTTGGCAGTCTGGAGGAAGATATTTGCCGCTTACCGACGACATTTCTTCAACCGCCTTTTGGTATCAGACCGAGCCCCATGCCGCATTTCCAAAACTGCCGGGGCCAGATCAGTTGGAGCAGAACTGACGCATTGATCTTCTGCCTCAAAGGTTGAGTGACGTTGAGATGATCCTAACCGGCGATATCGGCCCGCGCATCATCCGCTACGCCTTCGTCGGAGGGCAGAAGATCTTTAAAGAAATTACAGATCAGTTGGGAAAGACCGGCAAAGAGAAATCTCAATTGCGCGGCGGGACCGCGTCTGAGAGAACGCGTAAACCCCGGAATGATCCCAAGGCCAGACCTCCGCATCATGGAGGCATATCATTTAGGCTCCCACTTCAATTTAGCTACCTCAATGCCTTTCAGATTCGGCAAGAGCACCGCCAGATACGTCTGCCCCTCCGATTGAACGATCTCCGGAGCCGCATACGGCATTGTCTCGACAAGATCCTTATCGTCGTCCTTGCCAAAATCGAATGGATTCTTCGAACGATATACGGTGAACTTCGCGTTCTCCCCGTAGTATTGATTGCGCAACAGGTAGTAGTAGCCTGACGCCTTGTGATAGTAGACAAACGGGCACTCCGCCGAATAAGGCCCGTCTCCCTCGGAGCCTCCGTAGGCTACCTTGGTTGGCGCGCTCCAGTGCAGCAGGTCCTTCGACGTGCGCACAAGGTCGACGCCGTGCCGATTTGGATATGCGGTGTAGTAGAGATAATAGCGGCTCCCGATCTTGATAACTTGCGGATCGCGCGTGTTCGTTCCTGCTTCTTCCCCGAACATACCCGATGTCCTATTAGGCATAAGTTGGCGCGCGAAGGTCTTGCCATCTTTGCTCTTGGCAATGGCAATGTGATCCCAAGTGCCATAGAACATATAGTAATCGGAACCTATCTTCATAACATATGGTGCTTGCAGACCACCTTCGGTCTCTCCAAAGTTGGGATCCGCCATCATTGCAATTCCCATCGGAGTCCAGTTACTGTCGGTAATTTTATTCGCCTGCCAGCGATAGAAGAGGCGTGTTTTGCCGGGAACCTTTGTCGATCGTATGCAGGACCAGAGTTGCCACGTGCCGTCTGCCGCCTGCCAGATGCCGAAATCGACCGGCTGTTGCTTAGGCGAAGTGTACTGTCCCAGGTCTGGGTCGCCGGCAATCTGCCAAAAGTCCCCGTCCACCTTGGGAATTACAACCTGGTCTTGGCCCAGCATGATTCGCGAAAAGCCACACGCTACGAAAATAAACAAGAATGCCTTGATCAAGAACCTTTTCACAATATCTCCTTTGGAATGGAACCTGACAAACGAATCGAAGTGCCCAAAGAGAAGGTTGCCACCGGGTAGGCCCAACAGATACAATTCCTCTCCCCGCCGTAATCTTTTAAGCAAACACGGCGCGAATTCCCTTCACCCCAGGCCTCCAGCTAAAAGCTGATCTTCCCGCCCAACCTGAATAGCCGTTGGTCGGTGCCCGCGCCCAAGATAGCCTGCATCGGTACTTGTGATGATGCCAAAGCTTCCCGGCGCGGATACACTGGAGCCAGGAAGCCACCAATGCGGTGTGTTGGTCAGATTGAATAACTCAGCCCTGAATTGAAAATGCACACTCTCCATGATCGGGATATCCCGGAAAATGCTCACAGCCATGTTCAGCAAGCGAGGACCCCGCACCGAAAATGGATTCGCCTACCCAAAGCGCCCACTCACCGTAAGGTTGCTTGTGGGGTTGTAGTTGATCTTGCCGTCTACCGTGTGGCGGACATACGGTGAAGTCGTCGATACGAAGTAGTTGTTGGTAAGGTCGGGTAGATTCAGCTCAGGCCAAAGGGGCAGAATCTTCTGCGAGACGGCGCTGAATCGCGATGTCGGAATCTTGCTCCCGGAGAAAGCTGTTCTACCCGAACCATCGGCATTGCCAGTAGACGGATCATAAATGGGCGTCGACGATTCGGTTGAGAAGTTGCCCGCTTTCGACGGGTCCTTGGGCACCGTGGCGTATGCAGAGTAGGCCCGCCAGCTCAGGACCCCGTCACAACTCAGAAAGTAGAACAACTTGTCTTTGCGGATCGGCCCACTAAACTGGGCGAAAATCAGGAGCGGCAAGCGCTGACCGGCGGGAAAAACTGCAGGGTAAGCCTCGATTGCATTGTTCGAATTCGTCTCGTACGCTTCCCCGTGAATGTGGTTTGTGCTGGACTTGATTTGCACGTTGATCGATGCGCCGCGGGCAAGGCCGGGTGCCTGCATCGGAACTGTTCCTCACTACGTCGATTGATTGGATAGCACCGAGCCCCGGCACACACGCGCTCTCATATCGTGCAAAGTGGTTCACTGCCGAGGCGCCGTCAATGCGAACGTTGTCGAGTGTGCGCGCGTTGACATTGGAGGAATATAGGTCGGGATATCCAAGGATGTCAACATTTAAATGTAACGTTTCGAAATAATTGCGCCATCAGCTGGCAGTTGGTCATGTCCCGGGCTACCATGTTCGGTCGGTACCCCGTCTTACATACTCTATTAGAAAGACTTAACATCTATATGCTCTCCCAGTTCCACTGAGCTTTCGGCGATTGAAAACCATACCTCTACTTTCTATTCTTTCGTTCAAATGAGCGGTTATTTTCTACCGGGATCGTGATCTTCCCGCGCTTTGGGCCGCCTGATAACATCGCGCAAAGCACGGTTGCTAATCCTGCAACTGCATCATTTGCTGCTGCGAAAATCCGTGACGCTCCTGGGGTCATTCTCTCAATATGCTCCGCTTGGGCCAGGCGCCGACGGCTCCCGTTTGCTCTCCCCGCAATCCCAACCCCGCACGCCTCCGCACGCCGCTGAATTCAATTTATCCAATTTACTTATAATATTTTATAGACACATCAAAGAGAAGTATCAACTCACCCATCCGGTCGCCCTGTAGCATTCTGACTGAGGACTTGGCCGGCTGCGCCCGCCTTCGTCTTTGGCTCGGAGCCCTCAATCTGCTTTTCTCCCGCGATCGATTCCAATCGATCGTGGCGAACGACGGAACGCCGCTCCGGATGGAGAGCAAAACGCAAAGGTATAAGTCATTACGCCATTTAACGAAACGTTTAGAAATTGTATTGACACCACTCTTTAAGGCTGATAGATTTACCCTTCGTTGTCTACCTTGGTCTTCGCAGACACCAGAGAGGCAGCATCGCTCAAGATGCCGGACGCGCCTTTGGATAAAGGTCGTTTGGTGAGTTCGACGTAGATGCAGAGGGGGGAGCGAACAACCACCTCTCTTGGACGGCACTCGTGGTCGACCCGGTTTGCGCAGGCCGAAGACTTGAATTGAGTTGTGCGTGTCGGCTGCCTGATTTCAAGGTCAGTCAGATCGGAAAAGCGAGATGAATACCGAAATCGAGATGAGTACCGAAATCATGAAGAACGCGCAATCATCTGCGGCTCAGCTTCCCTTCCGCGTTGGTCTGTTGAGTTTTTCAGACGGAAGGCTGCGGGTTCACGAAACCCTGGCGGCAGCAATCAAGCGCAACGAAACGGCCCTCACCGATGCCATCGCAAAGGATCCGCTTTTGGCCGCGATACCGGCCAGCGAAATTGTCCATTCAATCGCCCTGGCAAAGTCGGCCGTCACGGAGATGCGAGCCGCAAATGTCGAGGCAACGGTCTTTAACATTCCCGTATTTGCCTTTCCGAACTACAGCCTGATGGCTGCACGGCTGCTCGAAATGCCTGTGCTTCTCAACTCGCCCAAGGATCCCACGCTCCCCGGTTTGGGAGGAATTATGGCAGCAGAGGGCGCCATGGCACAAATTGGGTTGAAGGCTGCAAAGATGTGGGGTAACCCCTCCGAGGAGCCTGAACTCCAAGACACGCTTTCCGCTTTTTGTCGGGCGTCGGGCGTCGTCGAGCGGCTTAAAGGCAGTGTCTTCGGCCTGATCGGTGGCCGCAGCATTGGCATGAACACGGGTGTTGTCAACACGCAGGAGTGGATGCAACGCTTCGGAATCGATGTTGAGCAAGTCGACCAGTTGCGTGTAGTCGATCTGGCGCGTGACATGGACGAGGAAGAGGTTGAACGCGCCTATGGTTGGATGACCTCCAAGATGGGCCGCGTAGCTACTTCAGGCAAAGCCGCGCCCGAGAATGTCAAGGAGCAGATCCGCCACTACCTCGCGATTCGAAAAGTCATTGAAGAGTTCGGCATCGACTTCGCCTGCCTCAAGTGTCATTACGATCTCAGCGAGTATCACGTCACCGGCTGCGTCAGTGCGATGTTCATGAACGACCCGTACGATTGGAACGGCCCCAAGCAGCCCACCATTCTGGCCTGCGAAGCGGACTCCGACGGCGCCTTGACCATGCAGATTCTCAAGTTGATCAGCGGATATCCAACTCTGCTCTTCGATCTTCGCAGTTACGATTTCAAGAACAAGATCTATGTCTGCTGCAACTGCGGAGCGCAGCCGTCCTGGTATGCGGCTCGAAGCGATGACCCCGCCGAAAACCTCGCCCTGGTTCAGCTTGAGCCGGTTATCCCCAAGTATGGCGGCGGCGGCGCCCACTTCTCCTACGTCTGCAAATCAGGAGAGATCACGCTCGCCCGTCTCACCCGCGTCAAGGGCGAATACCGGATGTTTATAGCGCTGGCCGAATTCGTGGATTTCCCGCGCGAAAAAATGGCCGAAACCTGTGCGGTATGGCCGCATGGATTCGTGCGCATGAATGCGGAACCTGCCGACCTGATCGATATGTACAACACCAACCATGCACACGTCGTCCCGGGAGATCATCGGCGCGCCCTCAAATACTATTGCGAATTTATGGGAATCCGCGCCGACGTGTTGGAATGAGAGTGTCTTGAGAAGATAACCTCCAGCAATCAAACCAAAGCAGGCATTTCGTGGCACGAATTCCAAATCTCCGTTGGTGGATCGCTGGGCTGCTCGCGGCTGCAAGTGCACTCGCCTACGTCGACCGCCAGACCTTGCCGATCGTCCTTGGCGAGATCGAAAAGACCATCCCAATTACCGATCAGCAGTTTGCCCACTTGCAGTTCATGTTCTTGCTCGCATATGGAATCATGTACGCCGGCGGAGGGAAGATCACTGACGTGCTCGGGGCGCGATGGGGTTACGTCGTCTTCATCGTATGGTGGTCTGCGGCCAACGTAATGCAAGGCACCGTTTCAAGCGTATATGGGCTTGGCGCCGGACTTTTCCTGCTTGGCATCGGCGAAGGTGGCTGCTTCCCCGCGGCTTCAAAGGCCATCTCTGAGTGGTTCCCCGCGAAAGAGAGGTCGATCGCCTTCGGCATATTCAACGCCGGATCGGGCCTTGGCGCCACCTTTGCGCCGCCATTTATTGCGGCCATCGTCTTGAGCTTCAACTGGCGCTGGGTTTTCTTCATCACTGGAGCCATCGGTTTCATCTGGGCCTTGGTCTGGACGACGCTGTACTATCCTCCTGAGCGCCACAAACGAATTACTGAAGCCGAACACAGCTTCCTCAAGGAGGCGCTGTCAATACCCGCCGGGGCTGCGCGGCGCATTTCATGGACAGATCTCTTCCGTTACCGGCAGACCTGGGGCTTGGTCGGCGCTAAGGTATTATCCGACTCCGCCTGGTTCTTCCTCATCTCCTGGCTCCCGAAATACCTCTTTGATATCCGCCACCTGAATACAAAAGCGATCGGATACTACGCCTGGATACCTTATGCCTGGGCGGCCTTCGGCAGCCTGCTCGGTGGATGGCTATCCAGCTACCTCATCCGCCGCAGGTTTTCTGTCGACGCCTCCCGCAAGATATGCCTCGGAATCAGCGCCGCGTGTATGCCGGTATCGCTTCTTATAACCGTATCTCCCTTGACGATCACCATTGTCTTCTTCAGCCTGGCCATGCTCAGCCATCAGTTCTGGTCGACCATCATCTACAGCGCCGTAACAGATATCTTCCCCACCGGAGTGGTTGGCTCGGTTTCGGGGCTCCTCGGAGCTGTGGGTGCCTTCGGTGGAATGTTATTCAATCTGCTTGCCGGCCTGCTCCTGGCTACCTACCACAGTTACACCTTGATTTTCATGATCCTGGGATTGCTCCACCCTCTTTCGCTCATCATCATTCTGCTCGTCGTGCGCAAAATTGAACCGCTTGGTAATTCGGGGAGTTATCGGGCGGAGCACGCTCGGGCTTAAGTTAATAACTGCCCCAGATACTTCTTACCGGACGATTCGAAACGGGGATAACATGAGCGGAACCGCGGCCGGCCTATCTAGCAAAATCTATCCATACGGAACCAGGCATACAGAGGAAATGATTCGGGACCTAGCTATGCGTGCCTACGAGTACCGCGCTCAGGTGCTGAGCATGGTCTACGGACGCAAGAGCGGACACATCGGAGGAGCCTTTTCCATCGTGGAAATTCTAACGGCCCTTTACTTTCACCATTTGCGGTTGAAGCCTGAAGACCCAAGATGGGCCGATCGGGATCGCCTCGTCTTTTCAAAAGGCCACGCCTGCGCCATGCTGTACACAACCCTCGCCCACCGCGGCTATCTTCCAGTCGAGGAACTGTCCACATTTCGCGCATTGAATTCGCGCCTTCAAGGACACCCCGAGCCGGCAAAAACACCAGGCGTCGAAGTAGCCGCCGGGCCACTTGGTCACGGCGTAGCTATCGGAGCCGGCATGGCCCTGGCCGCTCGCATGGTTGGTTCGCGACGCCATGTCTACGTCGTCCTGGGCGACGGTGAGCTGAACGCCGGCGTCATCTGGGAAGGTCTGCTCCTCGGGGCTAAGTTCGGTTTGGATAACTTGAAGGTGATCGTCGATTACAACGGCGTTCAGCAGACCGGTTCCACCGCCGATATCATGCCTACCGAGCCGATCGCCGATAAGTGGGCCGCATTCAACTGGCATGTTATCGAAATTCACGGCCATAACATGGCCGAAATTCTTGATGCGCTCGACCGCGCGGATGAGATTCACGGCAGGCCTGTTGTCATCATTGCCCGCACCACCAAGGGCAAGGGAGTCAGTTTCATGGAGAACGCTTCGCAGTGGCACGGTGGTATTCCAACTCCCGAGCAGTTCGATACCGCAATGGCTGAGTTGCAGGAAGGAGCTAAGCTATGGCAAGCCTGATTCGCAATCCTTTTGGCGCGCCCGTTTTGATGCGAAAAGCCTATGGCGATGCATTGGTCGAACTCGGCAGTGCTTGCAACGAAGTTGTGGTGCTGAGTGCGGATGTCAGCAGTTCGGACTTCAGCTATATGTTCGAGCAGAGATTTCCTGATCGCTTCTTCAATGTCGGAATCTCTGAACCAGCGCTTGTCGACGCAGCCGTCGGCCTGGCGAACGGCGGCTTCATTCCGATTGCAAATACATTTGCTTTCCTCTTTGCCACGCGGGCTCTTGAGATGGTGCGTACTCACTTGTGCTATGGCAAAGCCAACGTAAAGCTCGCCGGTGCCTATGCCGGGCTTTCTGATTCCTTCGACGGCCCCACGCATCACTCCATCACAGATATAGCCATCTTCCGAAGTCTTCCTGGAATGACCATCGTCGTTCCCTCAGATCCTTTGGCCGTTGCGAAATTGCTGCCCCAGGTAGCTTCGTGGGAAGGCCCCGTATTCTTTCGGCTATGCCGGAACGAAGTCCCTCAGGTCTTCACCGATGACTATCGGCCGGAGATCGGCAAGGGCGTCACCCTCATCGACGGCGATGATGCCACTATCATTGCCTGTGGCGTGCTGGTCGCTCGGTCGCTTCAGGCGGCCGAAGTTCTGAAGCACGAAGGCATTTTCGTTCGGGTTGTTGAAATACACACGATCAAGCCTTTTGATGCGGACCTGGTAACCCGCTGTGCGCAGGATACCGGTGCTATTGTCACAGTGGAAGAACACTCCATAATCGGTGGCCTCGGCGGCGCGGTTGCCGAATGCCTCGCCGCAACTCACCCCACTCTCATGGAACGGATCGGGCTCGCCGACACGTTCGCGGAGTGCGGCCCGTATTTTGACTTGCTCGACAAATATGGCATGAGCATCGACTCAATTGCCGATGCAGTTCGCCGCGTCCTGAAGAGAAAGACCTCGGTCTCGGCTGATAGCCGTCGCTCCCCCGAGGTGCAGAATGCCTAAATTTGCCGCCAATCTCCCTATGATGTTCAACGAAGTTCCATTCATCGAGCGATTCGCCGCCGCTGCGAATGCCGGCTTCACTGGCGTCGAGTATTTGTTTCCCTATGAGTTTCCCGCCTCCAAAAACGTCACGATGGCGGCGTGGTCGAGATCGCCTTTGCCCCGCGTTCATGAGCGCAATGAGCATTTGTTGTGCTGCGCTGGTAAGCGGGAGGCTAATCGTGCGTCCAAATCAGACCTCCGGAGGTCGCCAAGAGTGGAAAGATCCCGGCCTCGAACGCAGGCTAAGGTTGCGGATGTTGAACCGTCTGTTCCGGCACAACTCCCATTTGGAATGGTCTGAGAGGTATGTCTGGTTTCAGCACTCCCACGCGGCAAGAAACGAAATGAAGCGTTGATTGGAAACCAGCGATGACCGAGAATGGAATGTCCTCGAAACGATTAGGACGCCTTTACTCCCCCGTTTGAGTGGGTTAGACTTAGCACGCTTGATCTAATAGGGAATTAATCAGAACGCCGCTGCAAGTGGATCATTTGAACTTCAGGAGTTGCCGGACATTATGCATAAGATTTTTATTTTAAATGGTATACGTCGTGCTCAGAAGAAGGCCCGAGGTCCGCTTTATCGGCTCGCTTGCCAGTTTCATTCGCAAGAATTTCAGCCTGGGACACGAGGCGTTGCTAGGGTGATTCCATATCCAGGATCCAAGGCTGAACTATTCGTTTCGATATCGGAGAGTGTTTATGAAGATCGGAATTGCGGTAGCTAGTCGCCAGGCTTTGCCCAGCGCATTTGTCGTTTTTCGTGACGATCTGTTGCGTTGCGTCGATCGCGCTGCCGCACTCGGATTTGACGGCGTCGAACTGGCTCTGCTCCGCGCTGAGGAAGTCGATGTTCCCGCAATGAAAAGGCGGCTTGCGGATGCTGGGCTTGAGATTCCCTGCATCTCCTCTGGACAGGTTTTTGCAGCCGATCATCTCTATTTCACGCATCCTGATCCTGCGATTCGTGAAGCTGCGGTAGCTAGGATTATCGGAATGATTCATCTCGCGGCCGAGTTCGGAGCGCGGGTAAATACCGGCCGGGTGCGCGGGCTGATTCACGAGGGCGACACCCTGAAAACAGCCAAAGAACGATACCTATCCTGCCTGCATCGTTGTGCAGACGTTGCGGAAAATGCCGGCATCGAGCTGATCGTCGAGCCGGTGAACCGCTACGAAGTGAACTTCATCAATAGTTGTTCCGAAGGTCTGGACATCGTAAAAGAAACCGGGCGTTCCTGCGTGAAATTGATGCCCGATCTCTTCCACATGAACATCGAAGACGCCTCCTTTCGCCAGGTCTTTGAATCCGCCCGCGATTACATCACCTATATCCATGTGGCCGACAGCAATCGCCTGGCACCCGGCTGGGGACATATGCCGTTTGATGAAATCTTCGAGATCCTCGGTGATATTGGATACGATGGATATCTAACGGCGGAAATACTACCGACTCCTGAGCCCGATCGAGCCGCTGCTCAAGCTGCCGCTTATCTTCTGCGGAGGTTAAACCGGCAGTAGTGCTCAAATTGGATTCTCGAAGAAAGTAGAGGAGGCAGGTCAAGCTAGATGATCAAGCGCACAATGCGGGATGTTGCCCGGTTGGCTGGCGTGTCAGTCGCCACAGTTTCGGCTGTGATTAATTCAAGTGCGACGGTCAGCGAGGTGCGGGCCAAGAGAGTCCGTGATGCTATGGAGGCACTGGATTATTACCCCGATCAGGTGGCGCGCAGCCTTAAAGTGGGACGGACCAACGTCGTCGGGATGGTTGTGCCGGACATTACCAATATTTTCTTTCCGCAGCTCATCCGCGGCGTAGAGGATGCCGCCCGGCAACGAGGCTACTCGGTCATTTTATGCGACTCAAACGAAGATCCTGAGGAGGAGCGGCGACATCTGGATACCTTGTTTTCGCGGCGTGTGGACGGTGTTCTGATCGCCTGTTCAGACCCTTCTGCCGGATACGAACATCTGATGCGCCGGCGATTTCCGATCGTCTTTGTGGACCGCATACCCAGGGGGATGGTGCATGGCGGCGTTTCAACCGATAACGTCGATGCCGGCCTCCGTGCGACCAATCATCTGATTGAACTCGGCCACAAAAGAATCGCGTTCATCACCGGTAAGCTGGGCTTGTCACCACACTACGGGCGGCTCGAAGGATTTAGAAGGGCCATGCAATCCAGCGGATTGCCTATTCGCGAGGAGTTCTTGCGAGAAGGCGACCTCGAGATCGAGAGTGGACGCAGGTTAGGCATCGAACTTCTCTCTCTCAATCCGCGCCCGACGGCCATCATATCGACCAACAACAGAATGCTCCTGGGTCTCGCCGGAGCTTTCGCCGATCTGGGCATTTCGTGCCCTTCGGGCGTCAGTGTTGTCGGGTTCGACGATTCAGTTTGGACTGAGCACTTCACTCCCGGAATGACGGTCATGGCGCAACCGGCCTTTGAGATGGGTACGGCCGCATTTACGATGCTCCTTTCCAGAATGCAGCCGGAACAAGCTGAAGAAAGTCAGGAGCCGGATCTCCAGCTCTTCCCGGCCGAGCTAAGAGTCCGCGGATCCACGGCCTCCCCGGGAGTCTGATCCGAATCCACGGCTAGATCTGCCGCGGATACTAACCCCTGATCGTGCTCAACGAGTAGTTCTTCTGGGGCATCCCGGAGTGCAGGTATGAGTCTCTGAAAGACAAGCGTTGCGGCAAAGGCTCCGGCGAGTTGAACCACAACAAACCCGGCAACATCCGCCGGGCGAATTCCAGAAAATGTATTGGTCATCGACCGAGCCAGCGCTACTGCGGGATTGGCAAAGGAGGTGGATGCAGTGAACCAATAGGCCGCCGTGATGTACGCACCCACAGCGTAGGCAACGGAGGAAGGCCGATGGCGTGCGCATCCCCAAATCACGGCAAGCAGGCCGAAGGTTGCGACAAACTCGCTGAACAGTTGAGCGCCGCCGCTCCGGGCGTGCGTTGACGGCGAGAGCAAAGGCAAGCCGAACATCAGATGCGCCGTAATAACCCCGGCGAAGGCCCCGGCCAAGTTGTGCACCGATGTAGCCGGGAGTCTCGCGCCAGGCAATGCCGCCCTGCCATGCGTCCGCGAGCGTAACGGCGGGATTCAGGTGAGCTCCTGAAATCGGTTCGAAGGCAAGAATCAGTGCGATCAGCACTGCCCCGGTTGCAATGGTATTTGCCAGCAGCGCCAGCGCAACGTTTCCCGCAGCCAATCGTTCCGCCATGATTCCGGACCCGACCACAGCAGCCAGCAGAAACAGCGTTCCAATGAACTCCGCAATCACGCGGCGTTGAAGAGATGGCCTCATTGCCGGCCCATCCTGTCGAGCGCTGCATTGTTGCAAGCTGAGAAAATAAAGTTCATCTCTGGCGTGTAACGAGTGTGTCTCATAATTCGGAGGATGTCCCCTTACCAAGCTTGGAGGTTTTGACAAACAGCATGGGCCAGGCCGCAAGCTTATAGAGCAATTGGTGATGCTTAGACAGGAGTGCTGGAGCCGCTGGGAGAGCCGACTTCGGAAATGATGCCGGTGACTGCCGGCGCTCTTGCAACTCGGCGCTCCGGCTTTGGCGGAGCGGGGCTGAAGCAATCGAGCCGCACGTCGCTTGCGTTTCCGTCCAGGAGCAACATCTGCCCCGCAACAATCTGCCTCACTTCGTCCGGGTCGCCTTTTGCGCGAAGGTTGAGCAGTAGCTCATGGCGGTTGGCCGGCGACGCATCCAGTTGTCCCTCGACCTTCGGCTCCTCCCCATTCGCACAGATTGCAGCCTTGAGCCAGCCCGCTGCTGAGTTGCAGAAGATCTTCAAGTGCACAACTTGAATTCCTGCCGCCGTAAGCGCCTGGTCCAGGCCATCGAGAAACGGGCCCACCACCAGCGCCGGAGCGATAGGGGAGGCCGGCTCAAAAACAAAACTCAGGTTGAGCCACGCCAAGGCCGCCTCCGCCTCGGCGTAGCGCGCGTAGTCGATGTCGAGAATTGTTCTTCCCGGCTCGAGTGTTCCGCCCAGAATTTCATCCAGCCATTCCGCAACGCCCTCGCCGGTGACCGCGCTAACGTGGTGAACCTCCATACCAGGAATGCCGGGCGCATCCGGATAAACATCGGCCTTGCTCATGCAAACCACATCGGCTTCCTGCAATTGCTTCTCAAAAAAGAAAGCGAGGTCGCGGTCCGCATCATCCCCGAGCAGCGCCGCGGCCCGCGCCGGATCCACAAGCACGGTAAACGGCGCGACACGGTAGTGCTCGAAGTCTTCCTTGAGCGGACCCAGAACCGTGGCCGAGATGTCCGTGCAACTACCCACTGGCTCGGTGAAAATGACATCCGGAGAAAAATCGCGTAACGCTTCAATCTCCGTCATCAACCCCGAAAACCTGCAACAAAAGCACCCGCCGGTTACCTCGCGTGCCGGCACACCTTGCATGCCGGCGTGGCGCGTATCGACAAGTTCCACGCCCTGGTCGTTAAGCACGACGGCGCTACGCAGTCCGCGTTGTTCTAGCAGACGAGCCGCCGATAGGATCAGGGTTGTCTTTCCCGACCCAAGAAAACCGCCGACAACAACGATGTACGGTCTCTTCTCCTGTTTGTCACTCATCCACGCACCTCTATCCGAACCTCGTCCTTTGCCATCAGGTGCAAGGTCTTGCCGAAACTGACAACGATGCGTTCGCCGCGATTGCTTACGTGATTCTCAACGACCGCTCCGCCACTTTCGACGGAAGCCGCCTTGCCGGAAGCGGCAATTTCGCAGGAGCGGCAGGCCAGAGTACCGGCGAGAACCTTGACCGCAAAGCTAGTGCCTCCCGCATGGTGACGAAGTGAATACGTGCCCCATCCCGTGCCTATCGACCAGAAGGAATTGAAGTTGTCTTTCGCACCCGGCGGAACTGCAACTACCGAAGCGCTTGCGCCGTCGTAACTGAAGCCACTTAGCGTAAGCACGGCCGACCAGGCCGCCATGGCGCGCGCATAGTGGTGTCCACATTCGGCCTCATCCCAAGGATTTCGCTTTTCGCCGTCATAGCGATTGCGGATATTCCGCACACACTCCAATCCTTCGTCCACCATGCCCCAGTTCATCATCAGCACAGCCGCTGTGTACTCAAAGCCGGTCATGGTCTCCGCAAAGTAAGGAAAGGGAATATGCGGGCGCTCGGCCTTGCCGTAGTCACAGATCACCAAAGATGCCTCATCGTTCAGGGCAAATGTGCGCTCGGTGTTGTCGTGCCCGACCAGGCTGCGCTTGTAGTTGTATCGGTAGATGGATCGGAGAGCAGTGCGAATGTTGTCCTTCGAAACAAGCGCTCCCAGTCCGCAGACGTCCGCTAGGTACTGCCCCACAAGTTGATCGACAAGGCATCCTGCGCCAATCTGGTACTCAGGACTCAGAGTGTCTTCGGTCCCGCTGCCGCCACGAAGATTGGCTGCGATCTCATCTTTGCGAAATCCCCTGATCTGCTGGACGTAGTATTCGCCATGGAAAAGATTAGCGTCGATCCAGCGGCTGCCCTGCTCGAACAGCTTCCGGTATGTCTCTGCGGATGAAGCGTCGCCTGCGGCGCGCGCCATCTCTTCGCCGGCCCGCAATCCCCCCAGATAGTAAATCCCGCACATCGGGTTGGGACCGTAGAACTCCACGTCGTAGGTGTTGTGCTGCACGCCCTCCATCACACCGTCGCGATTGCCGTCCCATCCGCCGGGAACCCACGCAAACTCGAGCGCCTTCTTTGTGAGCGGCCAGGTACTGCGCAGCAAGGCTTCGTCTCCGCTGATCTTCCAGTCGAGCCACGCATGCATGATTTGTCCCATCTGGCCGTCTGCCGCCGCGACTCCGAGGCGGTCTTTACCGGGGGGCAGCAACTGGCGAAAGTGGATCGCGCCGGCCTCGTCCATCGAGTTGGCTAAGGCGTTGCGGCGCAGCGAGCGGGCAAACGTGGGAAATAGAAACGGAGTCGAAGTCTCGTAATTCCAGACATGGGTACAGTTGCCAAAGCAGCACCCGCGCTGGTCATTGCTGCCTTCAAAGCCGTGAAACTCGCCGTCGGCGGTGCGAAAACACGTGGTGGTGGCCAGCGTGGAAAGGTTTGCGCTTGCGGCCTCCTTAACTACTGCCGGTAATGTGCTCTCGCGCAGCGCTCCGGCAAACAAACGGGTGCGCGCCTCGAGGGACTCAAGATTCGCAGCCGCGTAAGCAACGGCTTCCCATGCGCTCTTGAAGCGGACAGAATAGTAATTGCCGATAATGGTTTTGCCTTCGCCTGGCGGCGCGGACCAGCCGCACCAGTCCGGCGTGCGATTCGGGAATCGCCAGCCGAGCAAGAACTGAAAGCTCGCGGTCTGGCCTGGAGGGATGGTTCTCTTCAGGCAGAGCACTCCCACTGCGTTGTGCGATTCCGGCTGCACGCCCAGGCTACCCGACTTCGAAAACTGGTCCCAGAACAAGAGCGGAGAGTTCCACCAGCGCCCCGCAGGCCACCCCTCCCAGTGCGAAACCTCCGTGCCGCCCTCTTGTGTCGCGGCCAGCACGAATTCACCTGCCATGGGATCGTCCGGCGAGAGACTTGTGTTGCTCATCGCCAACCCTGCAAGTCCATTTGCGGTGCGATACTCGTTCCGCAGTCCCTCATTTTCTCTTTTTACCCCCGCGCCACGATTGTCCTCTTTCGTATTCACGGGATTGGCTATAGAAAACGCGATGCCCACATCGGCTGGTACACGGCCGGGGTTGGTAACGCGATAGCGCAGAATAGCCACCGGCAATCCAGAGTCGTCAGGCTCATGTGGAATGAAGGGCGAGAAGGCATCGAGTTCCACCTTCACCGGCAGCAAATGGTCTTGAAAATCTATGTGCGCCAACGGATATTCTCCAGTAAACGTTGCCGACTCAAGCCGGCTCAGCCCCGGAGTATTGTTCGAGCCCAGGCCAGCCTGGCCTTCATAGGGCGGCAATATGCGTGACTCAAGCACGCGCGCCACTGGCTTTCCGCCGCCGGACTGTGCCCAGATCGCGGGAAATGCATAGTTCGGGCGAAATCCCTTGTTGGGACGGTTGAAGATCTCCCAGTTGTCGAGCTGCCCGCGACCGCCCAGTCCAATGCTGCCAGCGGCCACTCCGCCCAGAGGAAAGGAGATCATCTTCAGTTGGCGCCCGCTAAATCGGCGCGGATAGGCGAGATCTTCGTGAGGCTGGCCGTGCTCTTCGATGCCGTGCTGCTGCTGCACCTGGGCCTGTCCTTGCGACGCCAGGTGAGTAGCCTGCGCCACCGCACCCACCGCACCTGCTGCCTGCTTGAGGAAATTCCTGCGATCCAGCGAAAGCTTCTCTGTCATACGCGCTCCTTCAGTCTTGACACTTCATCGAAATGTATTTCCGAGCATCCAACGCCGCGGAACATCAAATTCTCACGAGCCATCAAACGAAAATCAGAAATCTGAGCTCTGGCCCACTTTAGGCTGATCTACACCTGTGTGGCCGCACCGAGTGCCCAGCCGCCTGCTTCAAAAACGCTTGTCGCGGCAGTTTACTCTTTCCACACTCTTCCCCCGAGGAGTCTTGAATCCGAAACTCCTCCATCGATTTGCTGCGCACGGTTGAAGCCATGACTACTGGTCCGGTTTCCGATGAATTTTGCTGCCGAAATAGCCGCTCCGAAAACCAGTATCTGGTCTACAACATTGCTTCGCCACAGAACGCCGCGGACGCGGCGTTCTGTGGCGCGTTGTTGCCCCAGGTATTGGCGGCAGTGTTAGAACTTCAGCCGGGCGCCGAACTGCAAGGTTCTTGGATTATTCTGCTGCCCGGTTACGACTCCAAAGGCAGATGAATTGATATTGGTGTTAGGAGGTGAGAATTGCACGCGATTAAAAGTATTGAAAGCCTCTGCACGCAATTCAAATTTGATATTGTCGCTAATCGGCGTGTCCTTGATGAGCGACATTGGCCAATCGTCAATTCCTTGCTGAAAGAGTTTAGGATTCAGCCTCGGCTCATTTCCAAAGGTAAACGGAGCATTGAATGTAAATTGGCTCGTATCAAAGTATTTGTTGAGCCGTGATGTGACTGCCCCACCCAGAGACGGATCCTTCCCGCTCCAGTTAGGCCGTTGAGTTCCGTCGAAACTGCCGCTGCTGTTTCCTCCCGATACCTGCAAGGGCGTTCCGCTTTGGAAGGTCGTTAATCCGTTGATCTGCCAACCACCAACGACTTTGCCCAGCGCGCCCCCTTGGTTCAAGAAGGGTTTGCCTGGCCCAAGGGGAAATTCATAGATATAAGAAATCACGACCGTGTTGGGCGTATCGAAACTAGCCAGAGAACGCTCAGATCGCGGATCATAGAAGTTCTGCGGATTCGAACCCGAGAACGACGATCCCCCGAATCCGTTCGGAGCGGGTATCACGTTATCGATTTCCTTAAACCACGTCCACGACGCCGAGACCGTAAGGCCTTTGGACGTACGCTTCTGAAATGTAAGGAACATCGCGTGGTAGGAGGATTCACCGAAGGTTTCCATTCTGCTGGAAACGTCGGTATATTGCGGGAACGGGCGCAAAGACTGTCCCAATGTGATTGTTGGTCCCGCCAGTGGTCCAGACGTGATGATGCCGTAATACGGGTTAGTTACCTGGCCGTTCAGTGCCGTTCCTAGGCTGAAATACTTGGGGTTGAGCTGGTTAAACTCACGGATCCCATTCAGGTGCACACCGCGAGAACCCGAATAGGCTATTTGGACGAGCATATTCCCAGGCAATGCTCTCTGAATATCGAGATTCCACGACTGCAAATACGGCGTCTTGTAGTTGCGGTTGATGAAGTACACAGTTTGGCCGAGGCCGGTCAAAAGACCGGCCGAACTTCCGCTTGGTTTACAGAAACCAGTCGGAAAGGGATTCGAAAGCTTCGCTGCTGGCGTGAGGCCGTTATCGTTACTGGTGTTGACCTGCGTTGAGCAAAAGAAGCCATACTGCGGCATCGAATTGTTGTTACGTCCGTTTCCCCAGCTATTGCCGAAGAAGATGCCGTACCCCGCTCTAACCACGGTTGACGCCCCCAGGCTGTATGCCAACCCTACGCGCGGCGCGAAGTTCTTGTTGTTACTCTGCCAGTCACCCGCCGCAACCCCATTCACTCCCGGAAACTCCACGCCACCCGTCACAGCAGTGTTGTTCGACAACGTTGATTTGCTCGTGAAGTCGAAGTTCGACATTCTGTTCTGTGCCTCTGTCCGTGGGGATTCGACATCCCAACGCAGGCCTAGGTTCGCGGTTAGACTACGATTGACTTGCACATCGTCTTCTACGTAAAGACCGAAATAGGGCTGGTTGTAGCTGCCAATAATCCGGGTTGGATCCTGCGTGCCTGCGCTCATTGTCCCGAGAAGATATGAGGCATAACCGAAACCGGATGTGGTGCTGGCCGACAGTGGATTCGGGCCTTGAGTGAATGCATTGGTTGATGAGTAAGTTCCTGTCGTGTTATCGACTGTGTGCATGGGGTATAGGCCCAGACCATACATTCCACCGAACTTAATCGTGTGTTTGCCCCAGATCTTGGACATATTCCCCGCAAATTCGTATCGATCGGTCTCATCGTTCTCGTTATAGTAGTTACCCAGACTCGACATCTCGCCGGGATTGATGGCCGGAAATCCTAGGTTGTCTGAACTGTTAGCAGACAAATAGGCCGGAAAACCGAGCTTGGTTGGATCGAAACCATTTGACAAACCGCGTGACGTGTAAAAGAAGCGGGCCCATGACCCATGGAATTCTCCAAAGAAGGTCGGTGAGAAGGTATGAATTACTTTTCCCAAAGCGTACGGATGATGTTGCGGCTTAGTCACGTAACCAGGGCTCGCGATATCGCTCGATCCGAATGTGGCGGGAACAACCCAGGGGCTAAGCTGCTCAAGGGAGAAGCGGCCCATAATCTGAGTGCTGGCAGTCAATTGGTAATCGCCCCTGCCCGAATAATTGTTAGTCTGCTGGGTATTGGTACCGCTGAAGAAGAAGTTATTGAGTCCGCTTCCGGGACTTCCCTGTTGATTTGGCGCCGGGAAATATTTTTGAATGGCAAGCGCAACCGGATCAAGCCTCGCCGTCGGAATCTTGTTGCCGGGGAATGCTGTTCGAATGTAGTTTCCGGGATTGCTAGGGTCGGGGACAGTAGATGCAGGATCGTAGATCGTCAACAAGGCGCCTGCGCTGTTAAAGGTTTGCGAGAAGTCGCCGGCCTGTTGCAGCGCCGTGGGGACGCTGGTGGTTACCACGGCAGGAGTTATCTGCCTCAGCCCTTCATAGGCAAAGAAGAAGAATGCCTTGTTCCTCAGGATTGGACCACCGACGGTTCCGCCAAACTGGTTATAGCGAAGCTTTGCCCGCGGCACCCCTGCCCTGTTTGAGAAAAAGTTATTCGCGGAGAAGATGTTGTTCCGCACATACTCGAACAAGCTTCCGTGAAATTGGTTCGTTCCAGACTTGGTCGAGATGTTGATCACACCGCCAGCGGAGTTGCCATACTCGGCGCTGAAGTTACTCGTCTGGATTCGATATTCCTGGACCTCCTCGACGCCTGGAGTGTACTCGGGGCCATTGAAAGCCAGATTCGAGTCATTACCCCCGTCCAGGAGGAATTGGCTTTGGTTCGGTCTTGAACCGTTGATCGAGAAGAATTGGTAATGACTTTCCAGTACAGGATTAGCTGTCGTTTGTCTTGTGGCAACCACGCCGGGCTCGAGGACGATCAGAGAATTTGAGTTGCGGCCGAGCATGGGCAGATTCTCTACCTGCGCGGGAGAAACTACACCGCCAATCGCGTCCGTCGAGGTGTCAAGAAGAGGGATTTCTTCCGTCACACTGACAGTTTGAACATCGGAGCCCACTTCCAAGGCAATGTTCACTGTCGCGGTTTGTGCCACCTGGAGCAGAATGCCAGTCCGAGTAAGTGGGCGAAACCCCGGTGCCTCCACCTTGATCCGGTACGATCCCGGTTGCAGCAGAGCCACGACGAAGGCGCCAGATTCGTTCGTCGTGGTCTTCCGCTCAAGGCCCGTCGCTTCATTGGCGAGCACTACGTTGGCCCCAATAACAGCGGCGTGCTGCGGGTCTTCAATGGTCCCAGCAATCTGCGCGGTCACTTGCGCATGTAGTGGTCTCAATGCAAAAGAGGCCATCAGCATGGTAGCTAGGGAAAACAGAAGAGCCTTCCTGGTCATACTTTCCTCCAAAGAGTTGTTGTCTACCACGTTGCGATTTTGGCCCGCTTTCAGGAGGCCAATGCAAAATCGGGGAAGTCCTCGAAGCTTTGATGTCTTTGAGGCGACCGTGCCTCCGAAAAACGTATCCCTCAGCTAGCTGTGCGGACCGCTGACGGGAGCACTATGTGTTCCGGTGAAATCTGAGCCGCCAAAAGCTAGGCAATGCTCGCAGGTGGTGACGGCCGTGGGGATTGCCATCATTTCCTGCAAATTGGAAATGCTGAACTGCATCTAGAGCCTGTTCGTCGAACGATAACGTTAACGTTCGCCCGTTAAACGTTTCAACGCGATTATTTGAACCCAGGGCCGGCACACCTGTCAAGAGGAAAAAGAAAGAAAATGAGGTTGAGTGTTTCCCGCGCTTGGCGAAGGTCGTCGCGGATCCTTCGCATCTGCAAAGAGCCAGAGACTGCAGTCCAATCGAAAATATTTCAACCAGCCGCGCTCTTGTGATTTTGGGCGCAAAGTTAGCTCAATCCCGGCGCGATAGAAGAGAGGGCAAGGACCATTAGGACGGTGTTTGACCCAAGAAGGAGTAGGCGCACAACTCTGATTCTTCCGGATTGTGCCGGAAGGCAAAATGCGAAGAAAGCAAAGCTATGCATTAGAATTGCCTTTTAGACAGCCGAAGAACACGATTTGGTGAAGGGTCCGGGCTTACCGAGTAAACAAGCTCAATGGAATCAAAGTTGGCGTCAACCCTGAGGGTGCTTCAGGAATTTCGGCTGCGGTTCCAGTTTTGTGTAGGCTGCTGAATCGTTTAACCGTCTGCGAGATTGAAGGACTTTTAATGTCGACCATTGTGGAGGTTGCACGCCGCGCAGCGGTTTCTATTGCAACCGTCTCTAACGTTATTCGAGGCACCAAGCGAGTCAGCCCTGTGTTGGAAGAGCGCGTACGTGCCGCGATTCGCGAACTAGATTACTATCCCAATGCCATCGCACGCGGCTTGAAAGTGAAACAGACCCGCATGCTTGGAATGGTGCTCCCGGACATTACAAACCCGTTCTTTCCTGGAATCATTAGAGGTGCCGAAGATGCTGCGTTCGAGCGCGACTACTTCCTCATCACAGCGAATACGGATGAACAGATCGGACGGGAGCGCAGGATAGTTGCGGCGCTACGTTCCTACAGAGTTGACGGAATCTTGCTAGCTTCGGCGCCGGGGAGCGACATTAGCCATATTCGGCAAACGAACGAATCTGGAGTTTCGCTTGTTTTCCTGGACAGGCCCGTTCCTACCGTGAAAGCCGACGCCGTATTACTGGACAATGTTGGCGGCGCACGAGAGTGTGTGCGGCATTTGATCCAGGAAGGCAATCGCAGAATTGCTCTTATTACTGGTCCCTTGAAGGCGCAAAACGCTCGAGAACGTCTGCAAGGCTACAAAGAGGCCTTGCGCGAAGCTGACATTGTCGTCGACCCTGCATTAATCCTTGAAGGTGACTTTCGCTATGAGTCGGGCACCCGGCTCGCCAAGCAAGTAGTGGCGGGAAAGTTGAAAGCTACGGCGCTCTTTGTGTGCAACGGAGTAATGACGTTGGGTGTCTTGAACGCATTTGAAGAACTTGGTGTCCAGTACCCGAAAGATATATCGCTCGCCACTTTCGACGATCTTACACTGGATCATCCATCGTACTCACACCTTACTGCCGTCGTGCAGCCCAGTTATGAGATGGGCGCCCGTGCCGCAACAATTCTGATGGACCGCATCGAAGGCAGGTTGGTTGGGGAGCCAGTAATTGTCCGGGTCGCTCCGACTCTCGTCGTCAGGGAGTCAACGCACTCTCCTAAGCGCCTGCACGGCAGCCGCCGTTACGGGAGCAAGAAAAGTTCCACTTCCCGTTAGAGAAGATTGCATCGTCCCCCGCCCGACGATTGCCTCTAAAATACAACGTCCTGGGGCTCGATAACCTATCCAACCTCGAATCGGCTTGAAGGTTTGCTACAATCCTCGAAACTTCCGGGAATGTCATTCCCGGAAGTTTCGCGCAGCTGTTCCTAATGGATCTCCAGTTGATCCCTGTCGAGCAGTTTGGGGAAAGTCTGGTGCGGCTCGGTTTGATACCAATAGGCGACGGATGAGATGTCGTCCATGAGTGGAAGGTACCTTCTGCCACTCTGCCATCCAAGCGCCTGGATCGTCACTCGTAGATCGCTCTTGAACCGTACCGGGTCGGGGATGTGCCAGCGGTACATTCCAAACCTCTGCTGCGATTGGTAGAGGCCATCAGGGCTGATTACCTGCGCCAGACCAGAATAAGGAGCGGTAAACTCTTCATACTGCTTCTTCTCCTTATTCACAAAATCATATGACCCACCAAAATAGTCTTCTGTTCCCGTTGAACTGATAGTCGGAAACTCCTTGTCTCCATCTATATAAAACTTCACCTCTCCTTCACCCCACCATCCCGTGCTATGGCTTCCCCATGCTATATACGTGCCGACATATTGTCCTTCTCCCTTAATGCCGTCAAGGATCGTATACACCTCTTTGTACGGCAATGGGTTGATGCGTCGGAACTGCGCATGAAAATATGCAGCATCAGCCGGCACAGCGGTCTTTGTGAAGTCGATCTCGAAATAGATGGTCATTGGGGTTTCGTCGAGATTTTGCAAAGTGATTCGAGCGTGCTTTCGGAACGGCATCACCCAATAAGAATTGAACGCGCTACCGGGATTTACAGCGACGGGCACCGAGGATATCCTGGCGTACTTTCCCCATCCCATTCCGAAGAAGTCTCCGGCGGGAACTTCAACCGATGGGTCTTTCTCGTCATCCCAGTAAAAACGCAGGATCGAGAGACGCCAATTTCCAGTAGGAGTCATCCATATATGCTGAATTGCCCCTGCCCCCTGAATGTCGCCAAGCGTAACGGTCTGCCCAGGTGGCACAACTATGAATGGATTTTCCTTCCAGCCCTGACCCAGTTCGCGAGCAGCTCGCGCCGCGGTCCCCTCCTTGATCATTGCTCCTTTTCCCTTTTCTCCAGTGGGATTCTCCGGAGTGATCGAGAAGGATTCTGCCGCGGATAGTCTGCTGAGATTACCAAGGGTATTGTTGAGCCCGTCGTAAACTGGCTGTTGCCCGTGTAACGGAACCCAAAGAAGTAGGCTGCACGTTGCTAGAAACCAAAGTCGAGTTTTCATACTGTGCTCCAAAGACACTGCGATTTGTTGAATCAGACCCATTCCGAATTGCAGATCATATTTGCCCCACTCGAAATTCGAGAAGGGCCATTGACGTCTAGGCCGCGATCCTTTGCTGTTAAAGAAACGCTAGTGAGCGGATCCGAGTTAGTGTGTGACGCGTGATGCGCCTTTTCCGCGATGAGCACAAGCTCTGGCAGAAGGTTTCCAAATGCTGCCGGCTTTGCGTTGCGGGGGCACTGATCCGGCTTCGGTCCTTTGAGCCTCTATGCCGGTGGCAGATCTTCGTCACGTTCAATTGAGTTCCATGCACTTGTCCTCGTTGTACCGATGGCCGATTTACTCCCAAATCACTGCCTGGCCCCTGGCCAACGTTGAAACCAGAAATCCGATTGCCCTGGTTGGCCACCGAAATTCTCGACCACTGGCTGCCCCCTCAAGCGGAGTAGAGATTCTCCCCTATTAACTAGATCGATTTGCGCACGGTGGAGGCTTGCCGGACCGTTACCTTCCAATCAAGCAACCTGGTTTCCCCTCTTACGGTGAGCACTAGCTTTTCGATCGGCAACTCACCTTCGATCATTTGAATACTCACGTTTCGCTCATCGAGCACGATTGTGCCAAACCCGAAAGCTGTTGAGAAGAAGCTTCTAAAGGGCCTTGCGCTTAGCTGAGGACCAAACCAAAGCGTTCGTTCGACAGCGGAGTATCGAAATCCTGCCAGAGCACCAAGCAACGAATAGCTCGCCATGGCGCGCGCGTACCAATTGCCGCATTCGTACTCGTTCCATGGATTGCGCGCCCGTCCGTCATAACGACTGCGAACCGCCTTCACGATCGTCAAGCCTTCATTGACAAACCCCTCCTCAATGAGGTGCGAAGCCACCTGGTATTCGATTCCAGTCCAGACCTCATCGGAATAGATAAAGGGTAGAGTCGGCTTGTCACCGTGCGGCCAACTGCACAGAAGTAACCCTGGTTCTCGACCCATCGCATAGCCGGGCCGCTGCGCATTGGCGTGCTCGCTTAGATCGGGCTTGAAATTATGCTTGAAGATGGCTTGCAGAGTCGAACGCACGTTCTTGCGGGTAATCGGTGTCTCAATCCCGTAAGTGCGCGCCATCCATGCACCGATAACTCCATCCGAAAGACATCCACCACCATATTGGTATCTTGGACCTTCGCGCTTCAGCAGTTGCTGCATCTCGCTGCTCTTGTCATCAACATGCTCCACACTTCTGGCAAATGAGGTGTCGCGCAAATCCTGATATTGCACTTTCTGCCGATAGTACTCACCGTTGAATAGCTCCTCGTCCATTAAATGCGCGCAGCGCTTTGCCAGGTCTTCGTAGAATCCTGCGTCGGCGTCATCGCCAACGGTTTGCGCCATCTTGGCCATGGCCGAGAGCGCGCCAAGGTAAATGCTGGTACACATCCCGTCGGCGCCCCAGAATTCAATATCATAAGTATTGTGATGGGGCTCAAACAGGCCCCCCTTATGATCTGGGTCCCAGGTTCCAATGCAGTAGTCCAGGCTACGCTTTACCAGCGGATACATCTTCTTGAGCCAAACGGTATCTCCGGATATGTGCCAGTCGCGATAGACTTTCATGATTCCGCCCAACTGGCCGTCGGCTGCAGCAGGGCCCTTGTGATCCACCGGGCCATCGGGAATCGCACCGCGGAAGTTTACGTGGCCACGTTCATTCATTGAGCGAACGTATTCCAAGTCGCGAAGGGTTCTCTCCAATTGCGGGTATAGATGCGGAAAAGCTTGCGCGTAGTTCCAAACATGCGTACATGAGCCCTCGCAACAGCCCTTATCTGGAAAGCAGCCCTCCCATCCCCACAAGTTGCCATTTTCCTCACGCAATATCGTGGGAGATTTGAGAATAGCTAGATTTGCTGAAACTGCATCGAGCACATACGGCGGCAATGTCGACGAAAAGAGCGCTTCTTTGAATTTCACCGTTCGCGCGCGCAACTGCGAATACTCCTTCTCGACGTAGGCGGCAACTTCGCGCGCGTCTTTCCAAATGGTTGCGTAGCGGGGACGCCACAACGGCGGTTGCCCTTCCGGCATGGTTCTGCACCCAACCGGTCCTTGCGCTGTCGAGGTTCTTGGCCTTCTGCCAGCCTCAAGGTAACAGTTGGGAAAGTACCATGTGAGAAGAATGGGATATGTCCGGGATTCGCCGGGCGCCAACTTTCCTTCAAGCAAAATAGACGCACCATTGCGGCCGGTCGTGTCGATACTGTTAGAACCCTCGTTGGCTGTAAAAGTCCCAGTCGACACCTCACGCCACAGCGCCGTTAATGAGCCATAGGTCCAATCTGGGCTGCGCAGCCACATTCCTTTGATGCGCGGCTGGCCGCCAATTACGGTGAGGCTCGCACTCCCGCATCCCTCTGAATTCGGCTCTTCATTGTTCGATAGGAATACTCCCTTGCCGGGGATCACGGCATTCAAAGATCCAGATTGCTCCGGCTTGCAGCCGGCAGCCAAGTGCGATAGATGATACGAGAATTCGTATTCCACAGGTTTACGAGACGCATTGTGGAGTGTGTATTCCATGATGACGCACGGTATTCCTGAGTTCTTGTCGTCAAGGGGAATGAATGGATTCCACGCCGTCAGCTTTACCCTCAGCGGAATGGATGAATCGCTGAGTTGAACTTCTCCAAAGGGATACTCCCCTTTGAAATCGCATTTTCCAAAGCGCGGGAATCCCTCGAATCCGCCGCGCCGCAATCCCTGCCCTTGGAGCCCCTGGTCAAATATCTTGAACGGAGGGAAAGGCCCTTCGACAAGTTTGGTGACGCTGGGAGATCCCTTGATATGCAGGATTGCAAATGCAGCCTCAGGAGAGTTGCAACTGAAACCTTCTGGCAACGAGGTCGTTTCTGGACGCTGGTGGATTGAAAAGTCCTGCAGTCCGCCATAGCCATTCAAACAGACTGAACCGACTCCAATACCTCCCAACGGCATCGACACCTGGGTAGCCGCATCACCGCTATAGGTGCGCTGTTCAGAGCTCTTGTACAGATCTTTCGGATCAAATGAGGTCGATCCGTTGGCCGGCGCGCTATTTGCCTCTGGGGCCGACGAATCTACCTGTGCACTTACTGCCGAGGTTGCAGCCGCCAATGCGGCAGTTGAGCTCGCTACCAGAAAATCTCTGCGGGTTGACTTGCCGGGAAAAGACATCCATCCTCCTAATTCTGTCGCCGGACTGGTGCAGTTGGATTCCAGATTCCGCAATCGTAACTCTGCACCGGATGTGTCTCGTATGGGACGATTGCGCTGATTTGAAGATTGAAGCCAGACTTGCTCAAACTTTCCTGATGACAATGCCCTTCAGGCACGAATCCCACTCCCCTTTTCTTTTGCGAGCGGCACAATTGATAACCCCGGTTGGTTCGCACCGTCTCTCCCACACAACAAATGAATATCGCAGGTCGGTTTACACTCGGAAACGCAGTGCCTACATCAAGCGATTGAGACAATTTGTGTGCCGTGTATCTTCTGAATTCTCTACTTGCCTTTGCAATTTGTTGTCACGCTCGCTTACACCCCGCAGAGATGAACTTGTATGCCAAGCTCACTAAACATGGATGCCTTTGCCGCCAGCACCTTATCCGCCTCTGCAGTCGCGGGCGCATAGGCCACACTCACATGATTCGCACGATGTCGCGCCATAAACTGGTCACGCGATACGCCGTGGAGAATAACGTGCATGATCGGCCACTGCGGCGTCGTCGACCTCCGGCGACGCTCCGTTTCCGCCGCCGGGAGTTCCACCGCTGTCGCTCTTCCTAAGTCAACGTGTAATGCGTCGTTCTCGACGAAGACGCGGCTCCAGATCACCTCGCCCGGCTTGCAGACACCCGTGAGCGTTCCACCGCCCAATCGGAAGTACATTGGAGGCTGCCGCTCGCTCGAGGCCTTGGCATATCCGCCAGCAATGTGGGATGCCGGAACGGCGCCGGATATTTGAAATACCCATACGAAGTCGTCGACACCTATTCCTTTGAAGTGCTCTCCCCATCGCACGTCGTGAAGCGTGGTCGCCGGATCAAGCTTCATCGCCGTGAGAACCCGGTTGGTAATGATGGCATCGACTCCAGCACATTCGTCCACTTCGTTAAAGTGGGGCAATGGCTTTCCAGCGTACAGTTCCTTTCCATCTTCGCCGGTAACTGGAGGACGTTCCGTATTGTTCAACAGTCCTTCAACCAGATCAGAAGCTGGGACACTGTCTTTCAATCCCTGCTGATACTGAATGCCGATCGCGTCACAGCCAAATCGAAGTGCAAATCGGAGCGCGGCAATATACATTTTGCATTGCTCCAGAATCTGCGGTTCGGTCAACTGCGTAGCTTCGTCAGTACCGGTTACAAACTTCATTCCGGTTCCATCAAGCCAGCGCCGAACAGCCGTGGCTTCTTCGACCGGAACCTGCTGCATGTCTGCTACAAGTGCCGACTGGCTGAGTCGTTCCTTGTAAAGTCCTGCGCGATTCAGTAGGTGGTCCTCGACAACGGCGTTGTACATCCCCATACAGCCTTCATCAAAAACCCCAAGAATCGCCTTTGTGAATTTGAGTTGTTTCGCTAGCGCCAGTCCGAGTTCCCTCTCCGGCTTGGGCAGTTCCGCTAGATTCAGATCTCGTACGTGGCCTTCTTCGTGCGTGATTTTCTTCTCTTTCAACCATTGGCGAATGCCCCTGCGAAAGAACTCGTCCGTAAAGTCCTTGCTCCAGAGCGTGCTGAAACGGACGCCCGCCTTATGCAACCCGCCATTGAGATTGAGCATTCCAACCAGACCTGGCCATTCGCCCGACCAGTTTGCAACCGTCAGAATCGGTCCGCGATGGCTGATCAAGCCGGAGAGTACGTGATGGCTGTACTGCCATACAGCCTCGGCAACAACAATCGGCGCTTCGGGATGGATGCCCATAAACACATCCATTCCCATGCGCTGACTCGAGATGAACCCGTGGTGCCGCGTGGCGTCATAGGGGTGCCCTCGACGCACCCTGATACCTTCGGATTCAAATGCTGCGATAACTCCTGCTTCCATCTTCGATTGGGCCGGCCAGCACATCTCGTTCGCCGATTCACGCAGATCTCCACTTGCGATCAAGACAACTTCATTGGCGGCTACCGGAAGCGGCTCTGGAATCTCGGGTAGTGCATAGGATGACATGACTTCTTCTCCTCGTTCTTATGAACCGATCCCACTGGGTAAACCAAAACTTTGCCAGGGCTGTGCCTTATTCGACGGCTCAACCTATTTCATCGCTTTTCTCATTTTTGCTTCCGATTCCGCACTCCAGTATTTGCAGTCCAGTTGCAGGAATACCGAGGTATATGGAATGGTCAGTCGAGTCTTCAGCACCAATACGTGCATGCTCTTGCCCGTCTCGGATAGTCGATCGATTAATTCTTGGTGCAGAACCGAATCAGCAGGAATTCCCGCGATTCGCCGCTTCAATTCTTCACGATAACGTCCGACACCCGGCGCTTCGGACTCTGGAACGTATTCGATCTCCTTGTCCGTATGCACCAATGGGCGAACATGCCTCGAATCCTTGATCGCTCCGAGAACGAAGTCCAGCACCGCCAGTTGGTCGGCATCCGTCTCGATAGTTTCGAGTCCAGGTGAGACCTGCAAAGGATAAGCGGAATCTACAATTACGATCCAGTTACGATGCCCCAGCAAAGGAAGCTCGCCCTTTACCTTTTGCTGCCAGCCCGTTTGTGCCAGACTGGCTGAACTTGCACTCAACAGTACCAGCATTCCCAGAATGACCTTGATCTTCACCTGCCCACCTTCTCGCGTACTGTGCTCCGCGTATTCATGAACTGCCAAACTGAAGTTCTTAGCTTATCGTCGCAACTCATCGCAATCTTTTCGCCCGTTCTCACCCCAGGCTGCTCCCTTGTGGCGAACACTATCGAGTGCCTTCTCCGATTAACACCCATGCTTGGAATGGATCGGGGAATCTTCTGGTGCGTGGCATAGGTCTGATTCAGCTTCTCCCTGTCGCCAGATCAATTAGCAAACCATCCGCGCATCTTCTGCCCGTGGTCCCTGCACAATCTTTTCCCCATGCCTGCAATTGTGCGCTTTAGTCTGCCACAGAAAGCATCAATGCCCTACTGTTAAACGTTTCAACGCAGATCAGTAGACCATTACGTCTGCGCGCATGTCAACGGGAAAATTAACCAAAACCTGCGCGGTGCAATGGATGTCTGGGCCGAAGGGCCCTCGAGAATCTTTATAGTGCGGCTCAGCGATTCGTTCGCAGATGCTGGAATAGAACCCCTCGGCGATCGCGAGCAGAATTCAAAACTGTATCGTTAGCTCTCACAGTCTTTCGTTCTTTTTCGAGCGATCGATCCGCTGCGATCACAGCTCTGTCGCCCGATGCTAGAGGACTAGACGAAAGGATGGCGTTAAAACGTTTCATTATTGTGTAGTAGAATTCATTTCTCAAAAGGGGATTCAGAACTCCATGATCAGAAATATCTTGGCATACCGCAGATTTGCCACCAAGGGGCAGCCGTGCAAAGCCGCATTCGCCGGGCTGGCAGCCGGTCTATCGGCTCTTTTACCCCTCACAGTGATGGCGCAGGCCGATAGTCATCCCATGCCATCGCAAATCAACGGCCAGCCTGTTGTTATCCTTAAACGGGCTGCCACGCTCCAAGATGCCAAGCCTGAGTTCATTTCGGCCACCATTCTTCCCGGACGGGGAATGAACCTCCTGCAAATCACCGCCAAGATTCCCGGCAAGGGAATGATCAACATCCTTGCTACACCTTCTCTTGATCAGGTCGCTCAGGCGCTCACCGACGACCCCTTCGGCAATATGAGCTTTAGCACTTTCGGCGGCGCATTCCTTGTGCCCTATGCAAACCGCATTCGCGGCTCTCTTTCTCCCAATGGACAAACCCTGACTACTTCCTGGCGTGGGAAACAACTGACTTTGCCTGCCAACTGGAGTGGCAAGAACCCCGGGGCCGAACGACATTCCATTCACGGCCTAATCCTCAAGCGCAACGTTGACGATCTTCAGATCGGTCCCGATGGAGCAACGGTCGCGGGCATCATCCATGCCGGCAACTTCGACGGCCACTGGCTCTCCTCAACTGATCTCACAATTAGCATCGAGCTCCGTGCAGATACCGTGGAGAGCACGATCACCGCCAGGAATGTAGGCGTTGATCCTGAGCCGATGGGCATTGGCTGGCATCCATACTTCACAATCCCAAGTGGACAACGCCAACAGGTTCGTCTCCACATACCCGCCACTGAACACGTAGAAACAAATAACCTCGACGACGTGTTTCCCACCGGCAAGCTCACTAGCGTAACGGGAACTTCTTACGATTTCACTGCGCCCAGAGGTAGAGCCATCGGCGACACCTATTACGACGATTGTTTTGCCGGTCTTGTCCGCACCAATGGCCAAGTAGCTGTCGATATTATTGACCCCGCCGCACGCTACGGACTGCATATTCAGGGTCTCTCGCCAGATATCAAGACAGTGCAGTTCTACGCACCAAAAGACAAGCCATTCGTCGCGCTCGAAGAGCAGTATAACTTTGGCGATCCCTTCAGCATTGTGTGGAAAGGCACGGACACTGGCATGGTCACCTTGGCGCCTGGGCAGTCCACCACATGGCGGGTCCGGTTGCAACTTTTCACGCCTCCGCTATAGCCCCACGCCGATCTTAGCCTCGGTAGTCCGGTGTCCCATGGCCGCCTGTTGCCAACATGTTGGTCGCGGATTATCTCCGGCCAATCGCATTTAAGTTGGCGGTATCGCAGGAAGGTGTGAAAACACGATTCGGTTTTCACACTCTTCGCCACAGCCTGGCGTCATTTTTGGCCAACCAGGGTGAGAACCCAACAGTCGTGCAGAAAACGCTACGACACGCTAACGTTTCGGCCACTCTTGGGTTGTGCAGTCACGTGGCAGGGGATGACCGGCTGACGGCGCAGAGAGCGTTTTATACCGCTGCTTCTGAAACGGTCCATTAATTCACGGGGTAATCAGGGTGGAGGGTTTTCTCTAATTTACCGCTAACTACTTTAGAAAGTGGTGGCCAGAGACGGGATTGAACCGCCGACGCCGGCCTTTTCAGGGCGTTAATAAGCTGTACTTGCAATTACTTACATGCCGTGGCGGGCCGCCGAAATACGCCGAAATACGTGTAAAACGAGCCAATCACGGGTGGGAATCGCGGGTGGAGATCTCAAAAATCGCGCGGGATTCTCAAAACAGGCCGGATTCAAAAACTTGCATCACTTGAGGTGATGGCGGCTGTGCACAGGAGAGACCGAGCTTGATGATTGGCTGCATCGTTCTCTCTCTTGCGGCGATGATTAAGTTCACCGAGAAGCAATAGCGCGCAAGCACTTGCGATGGACTACCTGTTCCGCGTGAACATCTTCACTTAGATCGACGAAAAAAGGAGATTCCGGAAGGAAGCTTTGGAGGCCGCCAGAGGATTCCTGGCGCTGCCAATCTTAAATCAGGCTCTGGATGATCCGCTTCAATGCGACCATGCCAGGATCATCAAGGTCCAGACCTTTGTCGCCAAAGATGCGGGCGCGCCCACGACGAAACGGATGGCCACGAAAGTCGGCCATGGTTTGGTCCACGGCCTTAATGGCGGCGTTCACTTGGGCTGTTGGTTCGTCGACCCCTTCGGTCGCCAGACGCACGGCGTTCAGCGCGTCCAGCACCGTCTTGTCGCCAAGCTGCCCCTTGCCTCGGTCTGACATCGACTTGAGAGCGGCTGCCAGCAGTTTCGGAATCTCGGTCCACGGCACCGCGTTCTGCCCACGCGTGGCCTTGGCCGCGGTCATCATGCCAGTGGCGAGTAAGGTGCCATAAGTGGATGCCGTGACCCGCGTGAATGCCTGCGCGCACTGCAGCAGCGCCATCCCCACATCGTCGGGCAGATTCGGCGCATCATCCTGGAGATGGCGGAAGCCCTGCGAGAGCGTCACGCCCAGATCTCCGTCGCCAAGCGCTCCGTCCAGTTCGTTCAACTCCGAGGCCGCGGCGTCCATCTTCTCCTTCAGGCTGCCGATTGCCCAGCGGATAGAATTCGTCGTCATCGTAGTCGTCATCTCAACACCTTAGAAACGGGCAATCGCACGGAGCAAGTAGCAGCGCTTCCAACTCAGTATCAAGTTTGCAGAAGGTCAGCGACATGCCGGTCATTTCCATAGAGGTGGCATATCGCCCAATCAGTGGCGCTATGATGTCCACTCCCTTCGCGCTCAATTCACGCGCCACGTAACGGTAGCAAATATAAAGCTCTTCGAGCGGCGTAGCGCCCAGGCTATTTACGAGAACAGAGACCCGATCGCCGGAAGTCAACGGCATGTCAGCCAGCAGCAGCTTCAACATCTCTTCGGTGATTTCATCGGCCGAGCGCAATGGACCGCGCCGGACTCCGGGCTCCCCATGGATACCCATGCCGATCTCCATCTCCGTCTCCCCGATCGTGAATGTTGGGCGTCCGGCTGCCGGCACCGTGCACGGCGTAAGTGCCACACCTACCGTACGACATTGGTCTGCGGCCTTCTGCGCGACCGCAGTTACATCGTCCAACGAAGCCATCGTGGCGGCCTTGGCGCCTGCGATTTTGAAGCAATATACCATGCCGGCTACGCCACGCCGCTTCTCGCGCTCTGCGAGGCTAGCACTGGCGACGTCGTCGGCCACCAACACCGTCGTAGTGCGGATGTCTTCAAACTCGACCGTCTCGCCGGCCATGTCAAAGTTCATGATGTCGCCGCCATAATTTCCATAGAGCCGGAGCACACCCGCTCCACCGTTTGCGGCACGAATCGCCTCGGCCATCGGTTCCACACCTGGTGAGGCAAAAACCTCGCCTACGGCACAGGCGTCCAACAGGCCAGGTCCGAGGTATCCAGTGAAAACGGGTAGGTGTCCCGATCCGCCGCCGGTTACAACGCCGACCTTTCCAGCAATTGGAGCTTCTGGCCTGGCCAACACCCGGCCTCCGGCCCCACGTCGTTTGAAATATGCTGGGTGGGCGACGCACAATCCTTCCATCGTTTCCATCACGTAGTTTTCAGTTTGGTTGAGAATTTTCTTCATTGACTGGTCCCTTTCCAAGGTCAAACAGAGCGCTATATGGGCACTCTACACTGTGGAGCTTTTCATGAATTGCCGACGGATACCCCATACCAACTCGATCGAGGCCGCATTTCATGATGCAACGCGAACGCCTTTATCCACACGCAAATCCACATTTCGGTTTGCGACACTGGATTACTGCAAAAATAACTTACAAGGATTTTGCGCAAAGCATATATTCCGACACCAGCCATGTCAAGCCGGCCTGGGACTTTCCAATACTAATGCGGTCGAATCACGCCTTTCTTAACTAGGATGCAACCGTAGAGTTTGGTCTCGCCTGTAGCAACGACCGCGAAGGCGGACCTGGTTCGCTCGTAAAATGCGAAGCGGTCAATTCGATCCAACTTGATTGTTCGTTCCTCAGCATTGTTGATGCACGTTTGAAACTCTCGGACGATCTCAGGAACCGCGTCAGGATCTCCTATGACCTCCATAACAGTTGCAGGAGCTTCGACAAAGTCGTCAAGCGGCAGTAGTGTCAGGACTGCGTCAAGCGTGGCGACCGCCGAGGCACTGATCTGCACCACCCTCTTTCCCATAGTGACCGCGGGGAAATTAGCATCGACAATTGCCAATTCATCGCCATGCCCCATCTCAGCAAGGATTGTCAGCAGTTGGGCGTTCAGCAAAGGGTCTATTTTCTTGAGCACTTCACATTCTCCTTTGGTTCGTGCGTGGGAAGCGCATTGCTCACAGACATTGATCCGGGGTACGGCGCCACGGCATTTCCGTCGTGGATCATCGTCACCTTAAGCCTCCTTCGGCCACGGCGGGTCTGTCCGTTGACTTACCGTTCGATTTAGGCGGGTAATCGAGGTCCAAACGGGTAGCGGTTGAAGCTCTTATTTTCAATTCGGGGTTGAGACAAATTGCAACCGGAGTACGCGACGAGGTCTTATGTTGCAGCCTGTTTATCAGCAACTGGGCTCCTTCGAACCCGACTTGATAAGCCGGTTGGCTCACAACGGTAATTTGTGGGCGAAACGCCTCCGCCAACGGCAGGTCATCAAAAGATGCTACCGCGATGTCTTCTGGGCAACTCAATTGGACTTCATTGAGCGCTTGAATGAATCCGATGGTCATCATGCCATTCGAAACGAATACAGCCGTTGGTCTGGGATGGGAAAGGAGGAATTCTTTTCCCAGCCGGTATCCACTTGTTTGGTGGAAGTCTCCTTCTTTGATCAATCCAGACTCCACCTCGATCTTCGCCTCTTTCATTGCCGCAAGATAGCCCTGAAGTCGTTCCTTTGAAGGCTGCAGCGTCGGGGATCCTGTGATGATCCCAATGCGTCGATGTCCCTGTTGAATTAAGTGCCTGACGCACATCTCAGAGCCCTCGACGTTGTTGACCGACACAAAATCAAGGGGAATGTTCTCAGTTACGCGATCGAGGCAAACAATAGGAGTGCCTGATCTCAATACATTCGCGATATGGGTCGAGTCGCCAGAGTTCGGCGCCACGACTAATAGAATGCCGTCGACCCGAAATGATCGCAGAACCGCCAGGAACTTTCTTTCACGCTCAACCTTGTCATCGGAATTCAAGGTAATCAATACGTAGCCGTTTGCCATTGCGCAATCTTCGGCACCCCGCAGAACCTGGGCAAAGAAAGGATTGGTGATGTCTGACAGAACCAATCCCAAACTTCGCGTCCTTTTGACCTTCAGGCTGCGGGCAACCTGATCGGGGTGGTAATCAAGTTCCGCAATCGCAGCAAGAACTCGCGCGCGTATGGCGGTGCCAACTGAAATAGACTCCGAAAGGACGTTGGAAACGGTGCCCACCGAAACGCTGGCGCGCGTTGCCACATCCTTGATTGTCGCTTCAGACCCCTTCTTCATTTTGTCGATCCCTTAATTGGCATTCAAACTAATTCTACGGGACGGAATCATTTTCACGATCTTCGCTTCTGAGAGATATCGGCCGTCATCGATTCTCGGCGCAGATCCTGCGCACGCACTTACCACCCCGATTTCCAACACTGTTTGCAATGGTCAGGCCAACACCTGTGAATCGATTCATTGGAGGATAGCTCATATGTATGACAATACGCAATCATCGACCTTTTTGACCCGATCTGGAGATTGTTTATCAAAGGTAATGTATGCGGTTTGAAGCATTTGTGAGGACATGAGGGCTGCAATTGGAATAATTACGCCTATGCACTGAATTCAGTGCGTCCATGGACGAAATGGAGAGTGAGGCTCGCCATTCTGGCGCCTGATTTCCGTTTGGAGAAGGGAGGAAGTTGAGTCGCGAAAAAGATTTTTGGATGCCTTTCTTGACAATTTTGAACCTTAGTGCGTATCGTGAATCGATTCATATTAAGAGGAGGCTTGTCTCGTGAAAATTCGGTCTGCCAATTTCGCTTTCGTTTTAAAAAGAACATTGTCGAGAAAAAATGACTTCAAGATTTGGTTCAACCTCGGTGTGATCGCTCTTTCTCTGTCCCTCCTGGGTGGCGGAAGGCTATTTAGCCAGACTGACACGGGGAGCATTGCTGGCACGGTGACCGATGCTACGGGCGCAGTCGTGCCGGGAGTGAAAGTTACCGTCGTTGCGACTGGAACCAACCAGAAGAGAACACTTACTACGGATAGTGCAGGCCGTTATTCATCAGGTCCGCTGCGTCCCACTGAGTACAGGGTCGAAGCCGAGCTGGCAGGGTTCAAACACATGACCAGCAGGAATATCGTGGTGAATATTCAGCAAACAGCTGTGTTGGACCTCACTTTGGAAGTAGGCGGCGTGCAGGAGCAGGTAACGGTTAGTGAAGCTCCGCCGTTGGTCCAGACTTCCGACGCATCACAGGGGTCGGTAATCGAACAGGAAAGAGTCTCAAGCATGCCACTGAACGGTCGCGATTACATTCAGCTGGCACTGCTTTCCGAGGGCACCCTGCCTCCTCCAGGGCAATCCCGTAACGCAACCGGATCCAACAATACCGACGCCAGCAGGGCCGGAGGATTCAGCACGGGAGGAGTGCGCACCACGGACAATAGCTACCTGCTCGATGGATTCGACAACAACACGGATGACACATCTTTTGATTTGAATCAAGCCGAAGTGATCAAGCCGTCAGTTGACGCGATCCAGGAGTTCAAAGTGCAGACCAACTCGTTCCCGGCGCAGTTTGGGAGATCCGCCGGCGGCGTCGTGAACCTGACTTTGAAGTCGGGGAGCAACTTGCTTCACGGGACTGCTTACGAGTTTGTTCGAAACGAAAAGCTGGATGCAAGGAACTACTTCAATAATGGGAAACAGCCCCCGTATAAGCGCAACGACTTCGGCTTTTCAGTTGGCGGGCCCGTCATCAAGGACAAGGCATTCTTCTTTTTCTCTTGGGAGGATCTGATTCTCAGAGAGTCCAGCACGGATGTGAACACGATTCCGACTGCCGCCATGAGGCAAGGAGATTTCTCGGCGCTCACCGTTCCCATCTACGACCCCCTGACATACAATTCAGCGACGAATACGCGGACGGCCTTCAGCGGGAACCTTATCCCATCGAACCGATTCGACGCAGTTGCAAAACAGATCATTAATCTGTATCCCGCTCCCCAAAACAGCAACCTTTCTTCGAATTACACCTACATTTCCCCGTTCCAGCAGAACCTCACTCGAATCAACACGCGAGAAGATTACCAACTCTCCCAGAAAGACCAATTCTCCGTGATCTTCAACAGCGAGGAGAATTTTCAACCGTCATCCTTCAAAACCCTGCCTGCGCCCGCGTTTGGCGGCGACGATCGCGAGATATACATAATCACCTACGGCAGCGGTCTTACCTGGACGCGTCTCGTATCTCCTACGCTTGTGACATCCACCAGAGCGGGATGGTTCGGCGACAGGTTCTGGGAAGGCCCCGGCCCGGAAGCGGTCGCCCTTGGGAATTTCGCCTCAAAGCTTGGCTTGCAAGTACCCGCAACGGGCCTTCCCGTAACGTTCCCGAACTTCGGTATATCCGGTTATAGCTCGTTCGGACCAAGCAATTTCTCACCCGTTTGGTCCCAGGGACAGGATCGTCAGGTCGGGAACGATACGACCTGGACGAAGGGCGCGCATACGTTGCAATTCGGAGGCGAGGTTGAGTGGCTCCAAACCAATAACAACAATTCCAGGAATTTAGAAGGAACCTTCAACTTCACCAATAGGTACACGCGGAACCCTTCCAATGCAGCTGGTGGGAATGCAGTAGCCGACTTCCTTTTAGGCTATGTAGATAACTCTGCATTCAGCACGGTCACAAAGATCGAAGCGCGGGCAAATCTGCTGGAAACATATTTTCAAGATACGTGGAAGGTCAACAGGGACCTCACCGTGACTGGGGGCTTACGTTACCAGTTCTTGTACCCATTCCATGACGTATTTAACAGGCTCGCAAATGTCGATTTGGATACCAATCCCCTGCAGCCGCAGATGGTGCTCGCGTCTTCCACGAAGGGTCAGGGTTTCTTGAAAAACAGCCCGCTGGATTTTGAGCCGCGCCTGGGGCTGGCATATCAAATGTTTCATAGCAAATTAGTCTTGCGCTCTGGCTACGGGGTGTATTCGCCATTTCAGAGGTTCTCTCCATTCGGCGATTCTCAATCAATGGTCGTCAACCCTCCCTACGACGTTTCGGTCGCTCCAACCAGTGGCGGAATCACCCCCGCGTCGTTCCTGCAGAACGGAATTCCCGCCAATCAAGTGACCCTTCAGAATGCGGTCTCAGTGTCGCTAGCTTCTCAGCAACGCCAACCCCCGCATGCATATACCCAGCAATATAACTTGAATGTGCAGTTTCAGTTTGCGAATAACTGGATGCTCCAGGTCGGCTATTTTGGCATCAAGGGAACGCATCTGGCGAACTTTAAAGATACGAACTATGTAACGTCGCTGGGCCCGGGAAACATCAACTCGCGGCGCCGCTTCTCGAGTATATTTATTCCTACATCTGCCCCTACCATTGCTGGGCCGGTTCAAGGAGTTACCGTTTCGCCGTTGGGTTCAATCCTGCGGACGGAGTTTGTGGGAAACACGAATTTCAACTCCCTGCAAGCGAAGGTGACACACGAGATGTCCCGTGGCTTTACGGTGCTGGCGGCCTGGACATGGTCCAGGGCGCTGGGCAACACCTACGATGTCGCTCCCCAAGGTTATTCTCCAGGCTACAACTATCAGAATCCCGCGAACCTTCGTGGGGAGTACGGTCTGTTAGACACGCAGCTTGGACAGGCGTTCGTGTTCAGCGGACTTTGGGACCTGCCTTACGGACGGGGACGGCAATTCGGCGCACACATTGCACCTTGGGCTGACGCCGTTATGGGTGGCTGGAGTCTGAATAGCATCGTGACGATTACGACCGGAAGGCCCTTTACTGTCACCGTAAACGGCAATCCCTCCAACTCGGGACAAACCGATCGAGCCAATATCGTGGGCAATCCGAACGCTGTTCCGGGCGGACGGACGGTAAACCAATTCATCAATACCGCGGCGTTTGCAGCCAATGCACCGTACACGTGGGGCAATGAACAGCGGAACTCCATTATTGGCCCCAATTATAGGAATATCGATCTCTCTCTCTCGAAAGAGGCATCGCTGTTCAATGTGAAGGATCAGCCGGTGAAACTTCAATTCCGCTGGGATGTATTCAACGGCTTCGACCATCCCACCTTCGGTTTTCCCGGTAATTCCCTTGGCACACCAACCTTCGGCAAACTAACTTTCGCCAGTGACCCACGACAGATGCAATTGGCGCTCAAGCTAATTTTCTGATGGCGAAGAATGTCGGGCAAAATGAACCCCGTTCAGCAACATGCTTGACGGTCCGGTGCTGAATGTTCCGCTCTTGAATCGGCTGTGATCCCAAGACCACAGCCGATTCTAAGAAAGAAAACACCACAAGCGCATTCATGATGCGGATTGTAAAACACGTCTGTCTGCGCTTTCAGGGTGACGCTCCCAGAGACCGCCGAAGTGCACGAGTAGAATCCTCGCAGTGGTGAACGGGCTCCGAATTTGGAGAGGAGAAATCGATGGCGAATCAAATGAAGATCGCAATTGGCGGTGATCATGCGGGTTTCAGTCTGAAAGGTCCAATGGTGGCGTTTCTAGAGCAGGAAGGCTATCTCGTGGAGGACTGCGGCTGTTACGATCCATCGCCGGTAGACTTTCCCGATATTGCGAGGGAGGTTTGTTCCCGTGTCCTCAAAGGCCAAGCGCAACGTGGAATTCTTGTGTGCGGAACCGGCGTAGGTGCGTGCATTGCCGCAAACAAGATTCCGGGAATCCGCGCTTCAGTGTGCCACGACATTCACTCTGCACACCAGTGCGTAGAGCATGACGACGTAAACGTCGCCTGTGTGGGTGCGTGGATCGTAGGGTCAAGCGTGGCGAAAGAGTGCCTGCTCGCGTTTCTCAATGCTGCCTTCAGCACCTCTGAGGAATTCCGCCGCCGGGTGGATAAGCTAGCAGAAATGGAACGGCAGGCGGCAACATCCGCATCGCAAAGTTAAGACCGGGACAGGTGATCATGAACGACTCGCGCGTGCAGGTCCGTCATCCGTGGACCCTGCTCATCCTCCTGGCAATTGCGATGGCTATGAACTTCTTCCTTCGCGTCAACCTGTCGGTTGCTGCGCCAGTTCTCGGTCCGGAGATGAAACTATCGCCGCAAGCGCTCGGCCTATTGCTTTCGGCCTTTTATTGGACGTACGCGGTTGGCCAGATCTTTACAGGTTGGTTGGTAGACCGATTCGATGTTCGGTGGATCTACACGATAGCAGTGCTGATCTGGTCGTTTTCAACATTTCTTATCGGAATGACCAGCTCCTTTACGGTGATGTTGTGCATGCTCCTGCTCTTGGGACTTGGGGAGGCAGTCGCATACCCTGCGTGCTCCCGTGTAATTACTTCGGTCTTCCCTGAAACCCGCCGGGGCTTGGCGAATTCGGTGATCGATATGATGGGTGCCCGCCTGGGGCCCGCGCTCGGTACACTGTGTGGCGGGCTGATGGTGGCCAGGCTGGGCTGGCGCTGGCTTTTCCTGCTAACCGGAGGCGCTGGTCTGGCCTGGCTGATTCCCTGGATGTTCTTCGCTCCCCGCAGGCCTGCACCCGCGGAGCGTGTGGCCATGGTGCAAATAGGTTGGGGGGACCTGCTCCAGCGGCGCGCCTTGTGGGGCACCTGCTTCGGGCAGTTCGGAGCGAACTATGCATGGTATTTCCTGTTAAGTTGGCTGCCGTCTTATCTCGTCAAGGAGCGCCATTTCTCGCTGAGTGCGATGGCGATATGGGCAGCCGCCCCATACCTGCTTATGGCGGTTACATCGATGGGAGGCGGCATCCTGGCGGACCGCCTGATTGTACGCGGTGCATCGGCCGTCCGTGTCCGCCAGGCGTTTGTTTGCGCGGGGTTGCTGTCGACTGCGATTTTGCTGCCCTTGGTGCTGATTCCTCGCATTGAATGGGCACTGACGGGGCTCTTGGTCGCGTGCTTCGTCTATGGGATCTACGCCTCGAACCTGTGGGCGTTATCGCAAACTCTGGCCGGTTCGCATGCGGCGGGTCGGTGGACAGGGTTTCAAAATGCGTGCGCGAATCTGGCGGGGGTTGTCGCTGCCATGCTAACGGGATTAATTGTTGCGCGGACAGGCCAGTTCGCGTTGGCGTTCATGGGGGCGAGTTTCGCCTGCCTTTTTGGGGCCGCGAGTTACTGGTTTCTCGTGCGTCCATCGGATGCCAACCTCGGTATTGAGAAATTTACAACAGTGTCTGCAATTCAAGGCTAGTACGGAATACGGACTCGACAGGAAGGAATAATCACCATGCGTTACCTCGTTCGGATTGCTCTCAGTCTTCTATTCGCAATAATGCCTGCTGGCGCAGTTGCAGCTTCTAGTGCGTCGCCCGTTCACGTGTGGGAGAAGCAGGAGATTACACTTACGGCGGCCAAAGCGTTTTCGAACCCGTACACCGATGTCACCGTGTGGGTTGACCTGGCAGGCCCTAATTTCAAGAAGCGAGTGTACGGATTCTGGGACGGAGATCGGACCTTCCGCGTCCGCATTTTGGCCACAGAGCCGGGCGAGTGGACGTGGACCAGCGGCTCCACCCCATCCGACAGCGGACTGACCGGTAAGACTGGCTCGTTCGCCGCAGTTCAATGGACCGATGCGGAGAAAGAGCAGAACCCGTTGAGGCGAGGATTCATTCAGGCAACAGCGAATGGACATGCTCTTCAGTACGCCGACGGCACACCGTATCTCATCAAAGGCGATACCTGGTGGTCTCTTGGCACCTTTCATTTCCCTTGGTTCGACGACGATAAACCTCGGGCAATTGGTCCAGACGCGGGAATTAAGGATTACGTCAGACTTCGCAAGTCGCAGGGGTACAACCTTGTTGCCATGCTTCTGAGTTTTCCGGCGTGGGCACACGACGGCAAACCCGCATTCATCACGGTGCAGAAGGACGGGCACCCCGTCCAGGTACGTGGGGCCTGGACAGATATCGACATGCCGCTCACGGGCGACGGAAAATCGATCCGGGAGATCATGCGAAATTCGCCCGCCAAGGAAGAATACAACGAAGGAGGACGGCCATTCCTGTTTCCCGGACGTGTCCCGGGTTACGAAGATATTTATCCGGATGTCGAGCGGATCAATCCGGAATTCTTCAAGTACGTCGACAGGAAAGTCGATTACTTGAACGCGCAGGGCCTCGTCGTATTCATGGAGGCGTTGCGTCGCGACCAAACCGAAGTTTGGAAACAGTTCTACCCTTGGCCGGATGACTATACTCAGTACTTGAAATACATGTTTGCCCGTTACGGGGCCAACAATACAATCTTGAGTCCGGTTCATCTCGATATAAACCCTGAAGCGATGTCCTCAAAGGATGTCCTCCCGGCAATCACCAAGCTCTACGAGGATTACGGTCCGCCACCATTCGGCAACCTGGTCACAACCAATACTCAACCCTCGACGCTTGTTATGTGGCAACAGCCAGGGATGGACTCAAAGTTCCTCACTCTTCACCAGATCGGCAATTCGCCTCGCGAGCACGGATCGTACTTTTTCTTGACCGATGAGTTCTTCGCGAAACCAACGTTGCCGGCATTTAACGGTGAGCCCTACTACGCTGGTAGAAAGGGCTTCAACGGACATGGTGCAACCGGTGGTAGTGCGGATGATTCCCGCTTTGTGCGCTCCGCGATGTACGGCAGCTTCCTTTCCGGGGGCCTGGGTGGTTTCCTGTATGGCTCTGAAGCAATCTGGGGCGCCGACATCGAATCCGGTTTCCCAATCAAGATGTGGGACGCGTTCAATTGGGATGCTGCGAGCTACATGAAGCCGCTCGAGACGTTTGTTATGAGCCAGGGCAAGAGATACCAGGAGTTAATTCCGAATTTTGATCTGGTGACTCCAAGCCGCACGCAGGACGTTATCAACTTTGACGGATGGGCGTATGCTGCCGCTACAAGCGACCGAGATTATGTGCTCGTCTACTTTGAAAAAGGCGCTTATCTAAAGCATCGTGATGACATTAGCGATCCTTCCATCCCGGGTGTTGGTCGAATGCCGGGCATCCCGGGAGACGGAGTTTCGACTGTCCGGGGACTCGTTGCGGATGCGACTTATGATGCGCAGTGGTTCGACCCACGCAAAGGTGAATGGCAGAAAGTTGGGACTGGAACACTGGTGACCAATATCAATGGATGGGTCAACATTCCGCCACCGCCTTCGGACGATGACTGGGGCATGCGGCTTCTTCTAAAGAAGTGACTCGCATTGCGTTTTGTTTTCCGATGCTCCTAAAACGATCTGCTGAAATGGGCTTCGACGTTGGTTTTGATTGAAATCGGAGCCCTCTTCAATTACCTTCGCCGATTTGTCTCGGTGATTTACTGGCTCGATTCACAAAGAGGTGATCCTATGTTCAAGCCCTTCACTCGAAGAAGCTTTCTTGTTTCAAGCACCGGTGCGGCGATTGCGCAAGCCCTTCCGGCCCGAACATTTGCAATGCAAAGCAAAGAGAGTACCGATCAGCGGCACGTCTGGGATAAGGTCGAGCTCTCGCTAACCGCGAATCACAGCTTTCCGAATCCTTATACAGATGTAATCGTGTGGGTCGATCTTACGGGGCCTGGCTTTAATAAGCGCGTCTACGGCTTCTGGGACGGAGACAATACCTTCCGAGTGCGGGTGACCGCGACGGCGCCAGGTACATGGCACTGGGTAAGCGGCTCAGATCCAGCTGATTCCGGCCTTGCCGGCAAACGAGGATCATTTGTCGCGACTGAGTGGACGGATGCGGAGAAGAAAGAAAACCCGCTACGGGGTGGGTTCTTGCGCGCGACAAAGAACCAGCATGCAATAGAGACTGCCGACGGTACACCTTTCTTCGCACTCGGCGATACATGGTGGGCTACCGGCACTCATTGTTACCCCTGGCGCGACGATGATGTTGAGAGGCCGATGGGCCCGGATGCTGGATTCAAGGACTATGTCCGATACCGCAAGGCCCAGGGATTCAACTGGGTTAACATTCTCGCAGCTCACCCCGCATGGAAGACTGACAAATATCCATGGCATTTGTATATGAACGACAAGGACCACACCGTCATTCGGGAAGGCTGGCTCGAGTTTGGCACCCAGAGCGCCAAGAACATGGAGAATGAGGGAGGCCTACCTTTTGAATTTCCCGGGAAGATTCCGGGGTACGAAGATGTCTATCCCGACGTGGATAAAATCAACCCCAAGTACTTCCAATTTATCGATCGCAAGATCGACTACTTGAATGCACAAGGTTTTGTAGCCTTCATTGAAGCGGCACGCCGCGATTCAAGCCCAGCCTGGGCGAAGTACTATCAGTGGCCGGAGTCGTATGCACGGTACGTTGAATATATCTTTGCCCGCTACCACGCGAATAACACCGTATTGAGCCCGATCCATCTCGACTCGACGCATGACTCGGTTCTCCCTGCGAAGTTTCAGGAAGCGATTGACCTGGTTCTCAAGAAATATGGGCCACCACCATTCGGAACGCTCCTCTCAGCAAATGCCAGCCCGTCGACGCTCGTGAATTGGGGTGAGAACTCTTGGGTCACGCTTCATCAACTCGGGAACCGCCGTGAACACGAGTACTACTGGTACATGACGGAGATCTATCGCGACAAGAATCCTAGGCCCGCATTGAACGGCGAGCCATACTATGCGGGCTATAAGGATGCTCGAGGAGTTGGCTACAAGTTCGGTGCCGACGGTGGCACGCCGCTTGACGATCAATACGTCCGGTCAGCGATGTACGGAAACGTGCTGTCAGGTGGATTCGCCGGCCACGTCTATGGTGCGGAAGCAATCTGGGGCGCCGACATTCAGCCAGAGGCTCCAATAAAGATGTGGGACGCTTTCAAATGGAACTCCGCGAATCAGATGAAGTATTTGCGTTCATTTGTTTTCTCGATTGGAAAACGCTACCAGGAATTGGTTCCAGATCATGATTTCGTCGGTCCTAGCCAAACCCAGAACGTGAAGTCATACGAGGGGTGGGCCTATGCATCTCGCACACCGGACAAGGCTATTTTTCTCATCTATTTTGAGAAAGGTTGCATTCGCAGTCGAATTCGCGGTGCGCGTGAAGTGGCCATGTATCAAGCGAAGTGGTTCAATCCACAAGACGGCTCCTGGAGCCCGGTCGGTGACGGTGCTTTGAAGAGCGATATATCTGGCGAAATAGCACTCCCAGATTTTCCTTCTGATATGGATTGGGGTCTCAGTCTGACCTATCAAGGACCAGCTCTGGTCGCGGACCGGGTCTAGTGTCCGGCGAGGCCATTTGACATGATCGGAGGTCAAATGGTGTGCTCGTGAACTCGTCACTTGCAGCTGGGAATCCTTAAAGGATGCCCTCACTGCGAGAGTTTTCTGGATCGTAAGGTTGTCGCAGTGTGCTTCAAATGCGGATCCATACCACGAATGAGAATCCATTGGCCCTTGCTTCGCTAGAGTGTCTGGTTTCACAGTGGCACCTTTCCAATTCTCCGCTGTCAGGCAACGTATTTCATCTGGCGGTCTCTAACGGTCAAGACGCAGAAGGTACGGCATAAGTTATGAATGACGTGTAATCAGAGAGCCCAACCGATGTGAACACGACCAAAGGAAAGAAAGATTGAACAAACGGAATCACGGACGGTTCAGATGGTGGTAACAGCGCTTGCGCTGTTTACAGGTGCGCATAAACTCCAGGCTGCATCGGCGGAGTTCTATTAGCTTCTTGATATTTGTGCGCTTGCGTTCCATTCCCAACCGGGCTCTGGAAAAGAAATTCCGAATTTAGTTCTAAAGGAGTAAATTATGACCGGAGTCGGTAAGCCGATCGTGGTTGTAGGTAGTATCAACATGGATCTTGTCGCTTCCGCTGAACACATCCCTTCTGTCGGTGAGACGATTGAGGGCACACGATTTCAACTTCAGCCCGGGGGGAAAGGCGCAAATCAGGCCGTCGCGGTTGCAAGGCTTGGCTACTCGGTGCACATGATAGGTAAAGTGGGAGACGATTCGTTTGGTGTCCAACTTCGCAACCAGCTTGAAGAATCGGGAGTTGACACAGCAGGTGTCGGAGTCTCTTCAGGGAGTTCCGGCATTGCGCTCATCGTCGTATCAGATCGTGGGGAAAACAGTATCGTCGTGATTCCGGGAGCGAATGCAACTCTCACCCCTGATTTCCTTGAACAAAAGCGTGACATCATCTGTTCCGCGGGCGTGGTGTTGACTCAACTTGAGATCCCTCTCGAGACTGTAGAGTATCTGGCTTCAATGTGCGAACGTGAAAACATTCCTCTCATTCTAGATCCGGCACCCGCGAGGTCACTTTCGCGCAGCCTTCTTGAATCGATCGCGTGGTTCACGCCTAATGAAACCGAAGCCGCGTTCTTTGCGGGCGGCGATGAGGGTGCTGACAATTCATCTTCTCCTGATGCGGTTGCTGTGAGGTTGTTTGAAAAAGGAGTAAGGCGCATGGTCCTCAAACTGGGGGATCGTGGTGCGCTCATAGTGACTGGCGCCGACAGTCAGCTGATGCTTAAAGCTGCAAAGGTTAGCGCAATCGACACTACTGGAGCCGGGGATGCGTTTAACGGTGCCTTTGCTACTGGATTGCTGATGTGGAATGAGCCATTCAAAAGCGCTCGCTTTGCGATTGCCGCCGCTGCAGTATCCGTGACGCGCTTTGGAGCACAGGCTTCCATGGCATCAATGAATGAGGTTCAAGAATTGCTGGAACGGGACGCAGATGCTGTAGATTAGTGATCGGCATCTCCGAGGGATTCAATTCAGAATGAGCCTATCCCTCGCCAAGATTTCATCAGTGCGAGTGTTGAGTGATTCGTGATTCTGGCCTGATGATCCGGCCAAGAGGGGAAGCCCCCTTCCCTCTGCTAAGGCCCTGATCAATGCGAGAGCACGCACCCTGTGTGAACTCGTTTCGGGAAACAGCCTTCATCCATTTGACCGGTCGTTTGTTCGGATAGCCGGGGCAATGTGGCCGCATACCCGGGCTATCCGCCTGGGCTCGGATTGAATCAGTGGGTTCTGACCGTGGATGTTCCAGCAACGGTGCTGAAGACGGCAGGGCCGGGCGGAACACTATGAGCCAAGGGAACATGCCCCAAAAGCCACTCCCAATCGTGGGTGGAGATCGTGGGTGGAAGATTCTCCGTCAAGAGGCGCAAATCATTGAAATAATGTGTGTTACGGCAATTTAACCCCAGGATAATCCATGCCTTTTCAGGGCGTTAATAAGCAATACTTGCAATCACTTACATGACGTGGAGGAACCCAGAAATACGCTGGAATACGCGTAAAACGGGTCAATCACGGGTGGAGATCGCGGGTGGGATTTCTTGGCCGGGCAGAGGTTCCGTGCCAATGGCGGCAAGCACACCCTTTTGGTTTAGCGACATAGTTGCTTTTACCGGCGACCATTGCCGGGAGCCGCGTTGCTCGTCAACCCCCGGCGCTCATCGGCGTCGATAAGTCTCCAGCCGGCTGTTCCTTGGCGGGTTGCGCTCCGGTAGAGTCTTAACTGTTTGTCTCAGCCAAGGGGGCAACCCCAGTTGGCGACGACGAACCCGGAACCCACAACAACCTGAGCTATTCCTACGGGGTAATGTCGACGCAAGTCGCTGGATAAGTCCTCGCAAGTCCGTTATATTGGACGGCGAAATGTCGCGTGCCCCGGAACTTTCCTTGCTCACCGTCGTAAACACCTTCAGCGCCCGGAGGTCCTAATTGCTCTGGTTCTACGAAGCTTTCTTTCCCGTGGCCTGGATTCTGTTTCTTATCTACTGGCAGATCAAGTCCGCCAATACCAAATCCACCCAGCGCCTCGAGCCGGCTGCCTCGCGCATCCTGCGTGTCTTCATCTTCCTGATCGCGATCGTCCTCCTCTCGACAACTCGCATCCCGCTGCCCTTGCTTTATCTCCAGCTCTGGCCGGTTGGCTTTTGGCCCTTCTGGCTGGGAGCTGCCGTCACCATCGCCGGCCTTCTGTTCGCCGTCTGGGCGCGCGAGCACCTCGGCAGCAACTGGAACCGCTCCGTCACCATTAAGCAGGGCCACGAGCTGATCACCACCGGTCCCTATGCCGTGGTCCGTCACCCCATCTACACCGGCATTCTGACCGGTTTCCTTGGCATGGCGATTGCCATCTCCCAAGTGCGCGGGTTCATCGTTTTCGTTCTCATCTTCCTCGCGTTCTGGATCAAGCTCCGCATGGAGGAACAGTGGATGCGTTCCCAGTTCGGCGAGACGTATGCCACTTATGCTCGTCAGACCGCTGCGCTGTTGCCTTTCCTCCTCTAATCGCTGCGTTAGGTTCTCAGCCCAGCAAGAGCGAGTTGAACCAGCCTGAGGAGTTGGATCTCGAGATCAGCTTTCGGTTCCGGTCGAGAAACCCGCACTCCGGACACCGGCCAGAAACTTGGCCAACTTCCCACTTGGCTACGACACAGCTGGGGCCGGATTCGGAAGGCATCCAATTGAGCGGAACCTCTCGGCGTGCACGGCAATGGGTCGCGGCGGTCTCCCGTCGTGCACCGCATCTGTTTGCACACTGGATGTCGATGCGCGGTGGCTCCCTGATGGGAGCCGGATGATGCGAGAGTGTCACGTCCGGTTCTGCGAGCGCCTCGGGGTGAAATTCCCCGGGGCGACTCTCCCACCACCAACCTCGAATTGTTGTTTGTTGCGCATCTAGAAATTCGAGAAGAGTATTGGAGTCGAACCAGCAACGTTCATTAGCACACCACTTGGCGCTTTCTGGTGAGCGCATGACCAGCCAAGTCGTTCACATGACCCATCTTCCTCTCACTAGAGATTCTTTCACCACACGAATGGGATGAGACGAAATTTGACCTTCTCACGATATTCCGCGTATCCCATCAAATCCATTGTGAGAAGTCTTTCCTCGTCAAGAATGCGCCACGCGATTACGGGCGCGAAGAGTGCGGCCATAAGCAGCCCCCACCATGAACTCAGCGCAAGGGGAATGCCTGCGATAAAGACTAGGCCGCCAACGTACATTGGATGTCGCACGATTGCATACGGCCCTGTCGATATGACTCTCTGCTCCGTTTCAACTTCAACGGTCTGGGCTGTGAAGGTGTTCTCCTTGAACACAAAAAAGATGAGAAGGAGTCCGAGCGCAACGAGCACGTCTCCAAAGAAGACGATCTTGAGCGGTACCGCGGACCATGCAAATCGATGATCGAGTGCGGATACAACAAAGACTGCGGTGAAGGCAAGATTCAGAAGAAATCGTATGATGTTTTGATTCCTTGCTTTCTCGGTGGTCTTTACTCGCCTTGCAAGCAGGCTTGGATCGTTCCGGGCGAGGTAGATGAAAATCGCCGATATTGAAACCGTGAACACGGCAAGAAACACCCAAGCTTCCCAATAATTGAAGGTCCATGCCGGGAGAAATACGAGCGCGAAAACCGCAATGGAAACGTATAGGAGCCCGCCTATTGCTTTGATGAACAGATACTTCGTTGGAATTGGTGTCATCTCTTTCAACCTGGCTCGAGCGTAATGATCCATTAGGGTTGAGTTGGTTCGCTGTAGACACACTAAGCGCGAGCATCCCACTTGCCGCGAAACGCCTGGAAGGACAGGAAGCGGTCTCCGAGAAGCAGGTTCGTTGTCTTTACCCTGCTGTAGCCGGCCTGGCGCAGTTGGTTGACGAGTTCGTTTTCGCTCGGTAGCCGTCCGGCGCCCTTGGTGGCCGCGCCCCACAAGTTCAGCGCCTCAGTAGCCACGCTGCCTCCCTGGCAGCAAGTGGTCAAAAGCAGAAACCCTCCCGGCCTGAGAAAGCTCCCGATGCGTTCGAGCAACGCGACGCGTTCTTCGACCGGGAAATAGTAGATGTTATTGTAAAGCGTCGCGATGTCGAACAACTCTCCAGGTGCTCTATCGCGGAAGTCGCCAACCTCCACTTTGACCCTGCCCTCCAGATCCCAGCTGCGGAGATTCTTCCGCGCCATTTCAGCCACCGCTGGCTGAAGTTCCACCCCAAGCGCAGTCAGCGAAGGATTCCTCTTGGCCGCGTATCGCAGGTAGACGCCGGAGCCGCAGCCGATCTCGAGCAGACGCAGCGCGCCGCGTTCAGGGAAAGCTCGTTGGATGACCTCCGCTTGAAAAGTCTCGAGCACACGAGAGGAGCGGGCAATCAGCTCGCCATCCTGGTCGTCAAGACTCCAGAGACCGCCGCTGCGGAGCTTGGGGAGCGTCGCGGAGATGAGCTTGTGGTGAAGGCCGGCCACCTCCTCAACCATGGCCAGCGTCGGATCGTTCTCCAGCCGGGCAAGCGATCTGGCCAGCCCGCGGAGGGCGTAACCGCGCGGTCCCAGGCTCAGCAGCTGCAGATGGACCCCCATCTGCAGCCAGGCCTCCAGCGCCTCCCTGCCTTGGCCGTCAACAGCGCAGAAATCCGCCAGCGAATCAAAAGTGACCGGCCCAGTCGCCAGCCGGTTGAGCAACCCGGCCTCTCCGGCGGCGGCGAGGTACGTGAGCTTGTAGAAGGATTTGAGCTCGGCGCCCACTCCCAGAAGAGCGGTTAGCCTACCATTGCGTAAGAGACTGAAGAACGCTTTGATGGACATTGTCCCCATTATGATTCACTCCTCCAGTCAGTCCTCAACGCGGACGAACCGGAAAGGCCTTCTCAAAGGCGGAGTCTGCATCGTCCGTTCTGCCAAGTTCCAGAACCCAACCAGCAACTATGCGGCGATGACCATTTCACCCCAACAGGCGTTTGCGATTTGGTACCGCCTCCCAGAGCCGGAAAGCACCCTAACTCTGCTCGCCGCCTCTACTGGCCTGCGAATTTCAGAGTGTTTGGGCCTTCAGTGGGGCGACGTAGATTTTACCGCCCAATTAATTCACGTTCGGCGCACTTGGACAGCAGGGAGGGTCGGCCTTCCGAAGAGCAGAACTTCTAATGCAGCTGTGCCTCTACATCCACTGCTTGCCCGCTATATGGAGACTTGGCACAACGCGACTCCTTACTCGGCGGAAAAAGACTGGGTGTTTCCCAGTTTTTCTCTGAAGGGCAAGAAGCCACGAGTCGCGAACATGCTGGTCGAGGATCATCTTAGACCAGCTGCGGTAGCTGCAGGGGTACTGAAGGAAGGGGAAACGGTCCGGTTTGGCTACCACAATCTCCGTCACTCGTTGGCGAGCTTCCTGGTACAGGCAGGGACGAATCCTAAGACAGTCCAAGGCCTGTTGCGCCATGCTGATGTGCATACCACGTTGCAGATTTACGCGCACAGCCGGAATGCAGACCACATGACCGCCCAGGGAGATATGCTGGCGGCGATGTTTGCACCGCCTGTGGTGCAATGAAAAGGGGTGGACGACGGGTAGGAGTGCTTTTCGTTGTATGTCTTTAATTTACAGCTAAATACATTAGAATGTGGTGGCCAGAGACGGGATTGAACCGCCGACGCCGGCCTTTTCAGGGCCGCGCTCTACCACTGAGCTATCTGGCCTCAGTGCAAACTTCAGTTGCATCTCTACGCGTGGATTCCGGACGGCGCCGGATAAGGAGGGCAACTCCAC
>OBLW0100000126.1_pt1 | contig 60025 bp, 42 predicted proteins | sample 1520161 | NCBI WGS metagenome assembly OBLW01 (sample SAMEA3539309, study PRJEB22396) | soil metagenome | biome: tundra; feature: field; material: soil | place: USA | collected 2010-05 | depth 0.15 m
ATGAGGACGTCGATATTGCCATCAATACTCCGGCGAGAGTCGACGCCCATCTCAATGACTTGCTCGGTGGCAAAGTTGGAGTGGCCGACGTTTGCGCCTTCGACCATGCGACCGTCTGCACCGGCTTGATTGACGCTGGGCAGAACTATTGGGGGTGTCAGGCTGGTCCGGGCGGCGGAGGTTGCACGACGGCTAGCGGATCGGATGTTCGTTTCACTCCTTGGCTGGTGAAACCTGCCGTTGATGATGACGATCGGTGACGTTGATTACTTTGCGGTATCACAGGAAACTTTGGGGATACCGCCTGGCCGGGGCTCTTGGGTCTCCCCCGTCCTTACGATTAGGAAGACTGTTTTAGTAATAAGTGGAATTTGCGATCCGATGTCCAGGATCAGACTTACTCGGGAACGCCGACTTGTTGCAACAATGTTCGGAATCGCGGGTCTGAGCGGAGATTGTCGATCCGTAGGTCAGCATGGAGTGCTAGAAATATCCACAGATTTTTCTTGATACGCTCGTTCCAGGTACTGGAATGCGGCGTCCTTGTCGCCAAGCCCAGCGAATGTGGTTGCGATCACATACGGCGAAACGTAGGCAGTTTTCGATTTTCGTTGCAAGCCACGAAGGATATTCTCGGCTTCGGCTCTTCTCCCGCTGACTGCATAAGCGTGAGACAACGCGGCGGCCATATTTTCGTTACCATCGGACATCTCAATGGCCTTCTGATACTCAGCGATCGCTTCTAAGAGCTTTCCTGTACTCTCATAGCCGACACCAAGATAAGTAGCGTTCCAGCCATCCGTTCGGATCCGAGACGATGCCTCTTTGGCTGGCCTCAAGTAAATCTTTATAGTCGCGCAGCTGATAATATACGGCCAATTCGGTGAGCGTGAAGCTGGGACTACGGTCTAGTTCGCTAGTCCTGGCGAACTCCGTCAAGGCCTCGGCGCGTCGACCGACGACACTCAGAAGTACAACTGTAGCTTGGCGTCAGAGCGAACGCTTGGCTGTACTCGCGTTCCGCAGCGTCCCAATTCCATTCAAAGCTCCAACGGAGCCAGGCGAGAGTATCGTGGGCTTCGCCGATGCTGACATCCAGCTCCATGGCCTTGGCTAGGGCTTCGGCAGCGTGTTGGTGAGCGAGTTCCGGTGATAAATGTGAGAAAAACGCCTGATAGAGATAGGATTCCGCCAAACCCGAATGGGCCTGCGCAAAACCGGGATCTTTTTGGACCGACTGTCCGAAGTGCCGCCGGGCGGCCTCAAGTTTGTGCGGGCCTATGTACCGGGGTGACTCGGCCGAATCGCCCAGCGCTTCGCGAATTCGCCCAATGGCGTTGTGGAGGCGGTGGTCGAAATCCACAAGGTATCGGCGGGCCAGAGGTGGTTCCGCAATTCCGCGCGAGTCACCAGATTACCCGAGTCCTGAAGCAATAACGTGAGTAATTGCAGGGGCTGACCCTGAAGGCGGAGCCTTGCGCCGCACTTGCGCAGTTCACTGGTGCGCAGATCGAGTTCAAAAGCGTCGAAACGAATCAAGCGGGCCGCGGCAGCCGGAGTGGGCATACAAACCTCGGCAAGTAGGTAAAGGGTACCACCACTCTTGACGAGCGGAACCGCTCCGGTAGGAGCGGCTAAGTAACTTATTATCAATAGGTTAAAGGCGGAGAAAACTTTGGGATTAGATGGTGAGTCCGAGGATTGACACCCCGGTGCTCCGCGTCGAGAGTTGCGCCTGTTTAACGCCCGAGATTGCGCGGTGGTGGTCGCGTTCCCAACCGCCGAGCGCTTTCCCGAGCGAATCTCTAGGAAAGAAAAGAAGGGAAACCATGATGAAGAACAATTTAGGGAAGTACGGTTTTCTCGCTGGGTGGTTGCTGCTGGCTACTTTTTCAAGCTCTGTATGTTAATAATCACGACGGTTTTGTGGTGTTTAATCCGCGAGCTAGAAAGAATGAGCTGAATCATAGCGCGCAGATCATTACCGAGTGGATTTCGAACTGGCGTCTGTCAGGTGCGGTATTCGAAACGGAGCGGACGCAAGTGCGGAGCTAATAAGGGTCGATGGCTAGGCCGCCGCGGGAGCAGACTGGGCCGTCGGCTACGCCGCCGGCGCTGCGGCAGACTGCGGCAAACCTGGCTTGTTGGGCGGCGGCGGCGCCTTCCATGCGCATTCCTTTGGCTTCCATTTCTGCGTAGCGCTGACCTAGGGCGGCGGCTTGGTCTAGCAGGGTTACTGCCTTCTGCAGATCCTGATTTACGCCGTGGCCCCACTCATACATTAGGCCGAGGAAGAATAGGGCATCGGGATTTTTCTGGGCGGCTGCTTTGTTGAACCAGGGTAGAGCCGCGGAGTAACTCTGAGTCGCGCCCAGGCCGGTGTAGTAGGAGCGGCCGATCATGGCTTGTGCGGCGGCGTTGCCGTTCGCGGCTTGAACGTAAGCGGTCTTTAGGGCTTCTTGGTAGTGGCCTGCTTGCCAGGCTGCGGTCATCGCTAGGTTCGCGGGATCGGATGTGGCGCGGGCGGCGAAGCCGGGATCGGAGTGGGCGGAGACGCCGGAGCGGAGTTGGGCGGCACGGTTGGGGTCGCGGGGGCCGCCGACGCCGGCGTCCAGCATGATGGCCAGGTTGGCCATGGCGTAGCCGTCGTTTTTGGCAGCGGCTTGTTCGAACCATTCGCGGGCTTGGGCGAAACGGCGTTCGGCTTGGGCGCGCAAGGCCGGGGGAATCGGGGCGTTGTTGATGCCGGGATTGATGCCGCCGGCTATGTTTACGGCGTCGGCGTAATAATATTTGCCCAGGAAGGTCATGCCTTTTACGTTGCCTTGCTTGGCGGAGAGTAGCAGCCACTTCTCGCATTGGGCCCAGTAGCCTGTGCCGGGGGGATTGATTTTTGTGAACAGCATGGCGCCTATGCCGGCTTGGGCTTCGGAATCGCCTTTTTGGGCTGCGGCCATGAAGTCGCGCCAGGCGGTGTTGTAGTCTTTGCGATTGAAAGCGGCTATGGCGGCGTTGGTTTCTGGGGGAAGTGAGGGATCCGGGGCTACGGTTGCGGCGGGGGCCGCAGGGGCGTCGTGCGGGACAGAGACGTTAGAGCGTTTCCAGGTTAGAGTTTGGCCCGCGGCGTTGGTGCAGACTACGATGTTGTTGCCGATGAAATGGTAGGTTCCGGAATCGTTGGGCTTGTCGGCGGAGGTGGTGTATCGGCCGTTTGCGGCGGAAAAGCTTCCGTCGCCGGCGGGGGTGTTGCCGGTGGGGAGAACCACGTAATTCTTGAAGGTGCTGCCTTCGTGTACCGAAATCATGGTGATCAGTTGGCCGTCGTAGGGAAAGGTGGCTTCCCAGGTGCCGTTGAATCGGGCGGTATCGTCGGCGGCTTGCGCGAGGTCCGTTAGGCCGACCCAACCCGCTAGGAGTGCCATGCAGATCCAGATTTTCGCGCTTCGCACCCGTGTCATGATTCACCTCGCGCTGCCAGGGTCAGCTGCTGATAAATGCCGTAGCCGGGCAAGCTGCATCATTTCGCAAGCCTGGCAGCCGAATTACGGGCATCGGTCGAATCGACCAAGCTACGACTACGCTTCGGCAATTTAAAAATTCTAGGATTCTTTCTTTAATTCCACTACGACGACCTCGATGGGCTGGTCACCGGCATTGACGTCGGCGTGCAGGGTGTTGGGAGGGTTGGCGGGCAGCCAGTAGGCTTTGCCAGTTTCCCAGGGGTGAACTTCGGCGGGGCCGTTCTGTTGGACGATTTTCATGGTGCCGCCGGAGAGGGCGACGATGATGCGCGGATGCTCATGGCGGTGCATGGCGAGCGGAGCATTGGGAAGGATTACGGACTTCCAGACTTTTACGTCGTCGTTTTCGAACATCGGGATACGTTGGGTTTGCGCGGATTGTTGGGCGTGAACGGCAAAAACGATGGCCAAGGTGAACAACGCGCCGAGAAGAAACGATTTCATGAAAGCCTCCCGGGGCGGGATGGTAGCACGAAGATGCAGCGTAGATTGCATTTGGGATTGCGGGAAGTTGCTGCGGCTTTTTTACTCTCGACACACCAACTCAGGGTCAAAACCCCGACAGGCGTCTCACATATTTTCTGATACTACGTACGGCGCGCGGTAGGCGCCGCGGAGTAGTTGATTGGCTTCATCGTCGTTGAGGACTTGTTCTGTGGCGGCGTCGAATTTCAGGGTGCGGCCTAGGCGGTAGGAGGCGTTGGCTAAGTGCACCAAAGTGGTGGAGATGTGCGCTTCTTCGATGGGGGAGTGGATGTCTTGGGAACGGCGGGTGCGGACGCAGTCGATGAAGTTGGCGTAGTGGTCGCCGGAAGCTTTGCCGTGGGGGCCGGGCTCGACCTCTTCCGTTACCCAGGTTTTGTAGGCGTCGTAGCCGTCGACGGCTAGGTAGCCGTTGGAGCCGTAGAAAATGTTGCCTACGGTGTTGGTCTTGGCGTCTTTCGGGCCGAGAGATGATTGCTGGTCTGCTGGCTTCTTGCCGGCAGACTTTTTGGCGGGGGCGGCAGTTAGGCCGGCCGGCGGGACACTGCTGTTTCCGTAGGCGCCAGTGCCGATTTCGGCTTCGTGGTTGGTGATCCAGTGGCGGACTTCCAGCTCCATCATTTTGGGCTTGGCGTTTGGCGATTCGAACAGGAATATGGCGTTTAGGGTGTTGGGAGTTTCCTGATCGTCTTCGAACATGAAATGGCCGCCTTGGGCGGAGACCGATGTTGGGAAGCGCACACCTAATCCTGCACGGGCGATGTCGATTTCGTGGATGGCCTGGTTGCCGATTTCGCCATTACCGGTATCCCAAATCCAGTGCCAGTTGTAGTGGAAGCGATTCCGGGTGAAGGGCTTCAGCGGGGCTGGGCCGGTCCAGAGGTCGTAGTGGACGCCGGCTGGTACGGGCTCTTGCGGCGCGTGGCCAATGGACGGTCGCCACTTAAAGCAGAGGCCGCGGGCCATGTAGACGTCGCCGATGGTGCCGTCTTGCAGATGCTTCATGGCTTCGAGCATGCCGGGGTTGGAGCGCCACTGGCTGCCGTGCTGGCAGATGCGATTGTATTTTTTTACGGCGAGAACTAGCTGGCGGCCTTCGAAAGTGTTGTGCGAGCAGGGTTTTTCTACATAGACGTCTTTGCCGGCTTGGCAGGCCCAGATGGCTATCAGGGAGTGCCAATGATTTGGCGTCGCGATGGAGATGGCGTCGACATCTTTGTCTTCCAGGAGTTTGCGGACGTCCACGTAGGATTTGGGTTTGGGACGATTTAGCTTTTCTACGTCGCTTAGGCGTTGCGTCAGAATGCTTTCGTCTACGTCGCAGAGAGCGGCTAGCTCTACGTTGGGGACTTGGGAAAAACCTTTAATGTTATCGGTGCCACGGCCTCGGGTGCCGCAGATGGCTACCCTGACGCGATCGTTTGCTCCCAGGATTTTTCCGCCCAGGGCTAGCGCGGCTGCGCCTGCGGTGATGGCTTTGCCGGTGGTTTTCAGGAATTCACGACGCTCTATTTCCATTTTGCCGCCTTGTTTTCGAAGTTGCTGCTTTTCAAGCGCCTTAATTTAACACTTCCTCGAACTGGACGGAGCTTGAAATGTTGTGGCCCAGGCTAGCTGGGCACCGCGGTGCTGCGCCCGTACAACGTGAGGATCGAAATTGCTTTGCGGCTGGGTCGCAGAGACAGGATTGCCGCCCGCCATGGACCGTCGAGGCTCAGGATAAACAGGAGCGCTACTGCTGCTTACGGCTTGGCGTTGTCTTTGGCGGCGTAGACGAATTGGCGGACTTCGGCTCGTTGTTTGTCCAAGTCGGCTAAGTGTTGGGTACGGAGTTGTTGGTAGAGCTGGAGCTCTTGCTGGGCGCGGTCTCTTTCGCCCGTGCGGACGTACGCTTGACCTAGCCGATAGTGGGCGTCGGCCAGATCGGAGTTGAGTTCGATGGCGCGCTGGTAGTGGGGTATGGCGTCGGCGTATTTAGATTGGTCGGAGTTGAGATTGCCTAGTTGGAGTTGGGCTTCGGCCAGCGTTGGATCCAGCTCGATCGACTTCGTTAGCAGCGATTGGATTTGGTGGAGGTCGAGACTGGGATCCTGGGTACGCTTTCCTTTCCAGAGACTCATGGCGTAGTAGTAGAGGGCCTGGCCATTGCGGGGCTGAAGTTCGGCGAAGCGGCGGAAGCGCTTGATGACTTCGTCGGCTTGGCTGGGGGAGCTGTCATAGGCACGGGAGAGGAACGGGTAGCAGCGGGGGTCGGAGGGATTCAGGTCTGCGGCTCGGAGCAGGGACGTGACCGCGTCATCATATTTGCCGAGCGAGTAGAGGGCCATGCCGAGGCCGATCGCCAGGCGCGAGGATTGCGGGTAGCGCTCGGTGGCCCGGCGAAAAATCTCTATGGAGGGTTGAAGAGTGCGATGCACCAGGAGTTCGCTGGCCCAATCGAAAAGATTGCTTTCGCTGGGGTCCATATGGGCTGCGATTTCGAATTCATTGGCGGCGGGGACGAAGTTGCCGTCTTTCTCTTCGATCTCGGCGAGAAGGTTGTGAAGTTCGGCGGTGTTTTTTTGTTGCAGGAGATTGTGCACGAGCTCGCGGGCTTCTTTCGTTCGTCCGGTGAGAAGGCAAGCTAACGAGAGATCGTAGCCGTTATCGTATGAGGCCGGATTCAAGTGTTGCGCTTTCTCGAGGTACGGGACAGCTTCGGCGATTTTTCCAGCGCGGACGTAGGCTTCGCCGAGATTGTGATTGGCATCGAAATTTTCAGGTTCGAGTTGCGCGGCTTTACGGAACTGCTCTTCGGCCAGATCCGTTTTTCCCAGGCGCACCAGGTTGGCGGCGAGATTGGTTCTGGCAGGAGCGGACTTTGGATTGAGGCTGACGGCTTTTTCGAGGTGTTCGTTGGCTTTGGCGTCTTGCGACTCAGCGGAATAGACCAGACCCAGCAGTTCGTGGACTTCGAAATTTTCTGGGACACTGGGGAGCAACTCTTCCAATTTTGCGGCGGCTGCGGCAAAGTGACCGGCGTCGTATTGGGAGACGGCGGCTTGGAATTCGCGGTCGAGGTTTTGGCTTTGGTCGTTGCTTTGTGGGTTGTCGCGGGATGCTGCCAGGAGCAGCGCGGCACAGAGAGCTAGCGTCTTTGCGAATTTCGCCATCACCATTTTCTATGTTAGCACTGGAGGCGGGCCGGGAAATTCGGATGAGCCGAACACGGTGTGATCTGTGGCTTAGAGGATTTCGGTTCGCTTGGACCGATTGCTCGAACCAATCTGGAGATCGGTTACTACCGGGAAATAAAAATCCGCGAACGGCTCTTGGTCAGAGCGCCGTTCGCGGATTCCGGGGTGGTGAGGCGTCAGTAGTACAGCTTTAGGGCGAACTGGATCTGACGCGGATCGTAGGGAGCATCGCGCGTCGAGCCGATTTCGCCGAAAGTGGAACTGTTGTAATTGCCTGAGTTCGAGATGGCCACAACGCCGTTGCCGCCGAAGCCGGGGGCGTTGAAGTTGGGGTGGTTGGCGATGTTGAAGAACTCCGCGCGGAACTGCAGGCGGAAGCGCTCATTGATCGGGATATTTTTGAACACCGATATATCGGCGCGGTGGAATCCAGGCCCTTCTACCTGGGTGACGCCGCCGAGGGCGGCGACGCCCGTCACGGGACTGCAACCCGTCGGTGAATTGGGGATGGGAGCTCCGCCGGTACCCAAGGCACAAGGCTGTACGAATGCCGCAGGGTTGCCATAGTAGCTCAAAACTCCATGGGCATCGGTGTGAAGTCCGAGATCGAGAGGTTGTCCGGTGTAGAGAGCGCCGCAAGCGACTCCTGCGGCAGTTTGCGTAGGACAACCAATGGCAATGGGTTGGCCGCCCTGGAAGGTGGAACTCCAGTTGATGCTCCAGCCTCCAATGGCCTTGTCCACGAAGCCGCTGGCGTCGTTCATGAACCGTTTACCCTTGCCGAAGGGAAGCTCATAGCCCCCGCTGAAGTGAAAGACATTTCGGATGTCGTAACTCGCCAAACCGTAATCGGCCTGGATTCCGAGAATGCCCGGTGCGCGGTAGCCGTTGACGTTGCCGCTAGCGCTGTTTTCCGAACTTCCACCATTCAACAAGTCGTCAGCGTCGGAAAGTACCTTCGAGTAAGTGTAGGTGAACAGGAAGTTCAGGCCGTTCGCGAATTGCTTTTCAACCTTAGTCTGCAACCCATTGTAGTTGCTGCTGCCCTCGGTTGCGGCATAGCTTGGGTTACGGCCAAAATCCGGGAAGGGGATAAAGTCTTGGGCATTAGCGTTCGCCGGCAAGATGGTGGTGACGGCGTTGGAAGTATTCGGAAACACCTCCAAATGTCGCGCCAAGGAGCTGACGTAGGCCACCTGGAAAGACATGGAAGGAGTGATTTGATATTGAACGGTGAAGTTCCCGCTCATGGTGTAGGGAGTCTGATAGTTAAATTGGATTCCAAGCAATCCCAAGCCATTGGCGTTGACCAACTGCGGATTGAGCGGCGTGCAAGAGAAGCCGGTTTCGAAAGTTCCGCTGAAGCCCGGGCCGGCCGTGGCGCAGCCGGGGAAGGTAATCGGGGTTACGTTGTTGGGTTCCGGGAAATTGAACTGGAACTGGAACGGATAGTTTTCGCCAATGTTTGGAGAGTATCCACGGTTCTCAAACCCGTTGTAGAACATACCCCAGCCGCCGCGGACGACCAACTTCGGCGATACCTGGTAGGCGAAGCCGATCCGTGGTGCGAAGTTGTGATTTTGCGAATTCCCTAAACCTTGACCGTACTGGTTGCTGGTTACCAGAGAGATCCCGTCTGTCGACAAGAGCGATAAGAAACTGGGCGAGAGATTTCCGGCGTTCGGGCCTTCTGGAATCAGGTACGTCGGAGTCGAAAAGGGGCCAGTGCCGGCGGGGATGAAGTTCGCCTGGTTGTGATGATGTTCGTAAACCAAGCCAAAGAAGTCATAGCGCACGCCGAGATTCACAGTCAGTTTGTTGCTGATCTTCCAATCGTCGTTGACATAGCCGCCGTAGTAGTTCTTGCCGTCGTCGGTTTCAGCAATGTTCGAAGCGCGAATGTCGGTGGCGCCACCGAGGAAAGGAACGCCGCCCGGAACCGTCGAGGCTTCTGGAGTGAGCAGAAATTGCACGCGACCAGTGTTGCCTTGGTTGCTATTGGGAATGTCGGTGTAGTCTCCGTTGTAATCGAATTCACCGCGCGACCAAGGCGGCTGGAGTGTGGAAAACTTCACGTGCTGCCACTCAATGCCCATCTTGAAGGTGTGCTTGCCGAGGATTTTGGTGACGTCGTCGGTCAGCTGGAATGTGGAGCTAACTTCGTCGGAAGGCAAGAAAGCGTTGCTGCCCAGAGTTTGCAAGCCGCTGATGCCAAAGGCCGGAAGACCGCCGTTTAAGGCTAGCTGGGGAATGTTCTGAATCCCGAACGTCGACGGGATATCCGTCAGATCATTCGCTGAGGGCGAAGTGCGGGTGGTATGCAGATAGTTGAGACCCGCCCGAACAACGTTGACCAAGGTCGGAGAGAACGTATGGGTGTAACTGAGAGCGCTTTGCTGCGCGTTGGCGGTCTGGTTGCCCTGTTGGAAGCCGCCGCCGTCCGCAACACCGCCGAAAATACCAGGAATGAATTGCGGGTCATCTTTCAAGCTGAACCGGAAGAACATCTGATTCTTGTCGTTAAAGTTGAAGTCCATGCGGGCGTCAAACGAGTTACTGTGCTCGAACAATTTCGGCGAATTGGCGTAGTTCGAGAAGAGCGCGCCATTGGTCGGCGATGGATAAAGATTCAACAGCTTGATGGCGTTGGGATCCAGTCGTCCCGCGGGGATCATGTTTAAAGTCGGGCAGGCGGCGATGCTGTAGCTCAGCATGCTGGCGGAGCAACCAAAGGGATCGCGCACAAAGCCCGTCGTGGTCGCGGGCAAACCAGATACCGGATCGACCACACCGGCCGTTACGGCGCGAGTTGTCGCCGGATCCAGGACCGTTCCCACAGGAATGAGGCGACCCAAGTCGTCGGTTCTCGCGGCCGACGATGACTGTCCGGTGATCAAGTCTTGAAAGTTGGTATAGCCACTGGCGCGTTCGGCATCGGTGGGAACCGAGCCGGTGAGAATGGTGCCCTGAACGCGGCGCAGGCCTTCATAATCGCCAAAGAAGAAGACTTTGTTTCTGCCGTTGAAAATGTGCGGAATGACCACCGGGCCACCGGCGGTGAAGCCAAATTGATTCTGGTGAAGGGCGCCCTTGGGCACGCCGCCCGCGTTCTCGAAAAAGTCTGCCGCGTCAAGATGATCATTGCGGAAAAATTCCCAGGCATCGCCGTGGAAGCTGTTGGTGCCAGACTTGATGGTGGCGTTAAGAACGGCGGCGCCAGAACGGCCGAATTCGGCGCTGAAGTCCGAGGTTTGCACCTTGAATTCTTCGATCGCATCGACCGGGGGGAGGACAACGAAGTTGGTGCCGTTAAGGAAGTCCACCGTGTCGGAGTTGTTGTCGATGCCGTCGAGCAAGTAGTTATTCTGGGCCGGACGGTTGCCGTTGGCCGAGAAAGCGCCGCTGGCCGCGTTGCCGCGGGTGTCCGCTTGCGGCGTGTTAACGCCGGCAGCAAGCTGGGCTAGGAAAGTAAAGTTTCGTCCGTTGAGCGGGAGGTTATTCACGTTACGAGAGTCGACAACTTGGCCGACGGAGGCGTCCTGGGTCTCAAGAACTGGAACGGTGGAGGCAACTTCGACGGTTTCGGTGACCGCGCCGGGCTTGAGGGTGAAATTGGCCACCACCTCAGCTCCGACGTTCACCGGGATGTGGCGTTCGGTCATGGTCGTGAAACCCTGGAAGTTCACGCTGACCGTGTAGTTCCCGATGGGCAGAGGGGTGAATTTGAATTCACCGTCCGATCCCGTGGTGGTCGAGAGCGTGGCATTGGTGCCCTCGTTGGTAAGAGTCACCGTCGCGCCCCGAACCTGCGCGCCGGAAGCGTCCGTCACGGTGCCGAGAATGGCGCCGGTGTCGACTTGGGCCCGCAGAGCCGAAGCACTTAGAAATAGAACTACCGCACCGGCTGCCATGGCCAGCGCCGCTCGCCGGATCAACTTGGAAACGGCCGTTGCTCTCATCAGTTGCCTCCTGGGCCCGGTGGGCCCTTACCATGCTTCCTCGACCGTTGCAAAAACCAAAGTATTCGTTTTCTCAAAAAAATCGACGCTCGCGCTGCGTAAACGACGATACGCCGCTCCGCACGCACCAGTGCGGGGCCAGAGACCTGCGCCTGAACCGTTAAAGCCTGTCGATCCTGCTTGTCGGAAATCCCCAAACGAACGGGTTGGATGTAAACCGCTTCACCTTGATGGACCCCCAAGCAACTTAACCGCTTAACCTAGTGTGTTTGAAATATCACGCACTCTTGCGCATTGTCAAGCATTTTTTTTTCTTCTATACTTTTGCTTGTTTCATTCTCGCCTATTGTGAGGACGGCTGCATCTTCGGTTATGGCTCTAACCATTCGTGATGTCGCCAAGGCCGCAGGCGTCTCCACCGCCACCGTTTCGAATGTCTTGAACAAGACCGGAAAAGTGGGCCGGCGCACCCACCATATCGTTCTTTCTGCAGTAAAACGCCTGGGATATTTCCCTAACGCACATGCACGCCACCTGGCATCGCGCGATAGTCGCACACTGGGAATTATTGTTTCCGATATCGTGAACCCGTTTTTCCCGGAAGTCATCAAGGGATTCGAGACCCGGGCGCGCCAGTTGGGTTACGACGCGATTCTTAGCGATACCAATTACGACCCGCGCCGCACGCAGGAAGCCGCCGAGCGCATGATGGAGCACAACGTTCGCGGCGTGGCCATCATGACTTCAGAGATCAGTTTGCGGCTCATTCACGAACTTGCGCGGCGCAGGATTGCGGTCACGTTTTTAGACCTCGCGCCGGTTCGCGGACACGTGAGCAAATTGCGGATCGATTATTTTTCAGGGATCAAGCAGATCGTCGACCATCTTTATAAGAGCGGTCATCGCCGGATTGCTTTCATTGCGGGGCGGCCCAAGCTGAAGTCCAATGTGGCGCGCTTGCAAGCCTACGAAAGGTGCATGACCGATTTGGGATTGGAGCCGGGGCCGATCATACCGGGCGATCTACGCTATGAAGGTGGACTGGCGGCAGGTTCGGCGGTTACGAAACTTTCTCCGCGGCCTACTGCGGTGATGGCCATTAACGATCTTACCGCCGTGGGAGTCCTCAAAGCTTTGCTGAAAGCCGGCGTCCGAGTGCCGCAAGACATTTCGGTGACGGGATTCGACAACACCCGGCTCGCGGAATACAGCAATCCTTCGATCACCACCGTCGATGTACACCGCGATATGCTGGGGCAGATGGCGGCCGATGCGCTGCATGAACTGTCGGCGTCCCCGAATCCTCAAGGCCGGGAATATCAAATCCCTGCGGAGCTGATTTTAGGAGACTCGTCCGGCCCTGCGCCTTCGGAATAGTCCGGAATTCCACCCTTGTACATCTTTCCGCCGATGTCCTGTTTTCGTGACGTCTTTTGATCGGCCTCGCTGCGGGTGCTAGCATGCGAACGTCGAAGGTCGCCGCGCGGACATTTGAGGATGGCGAAAGAAAAAGACGATAACCAGTTTCTGTCGCGAAGACGTTTCCTTAAAGGAATGCGTTGGGCGCCGTTACTTTTTTTGCCGTCGCCGATCCAAGCATCGACGTTAAGGTCGGCATTTTCCGGAAGCGCCGCACCGCCAAACGCTTCCTTTCCGCTCGCCGAGTCCCGGCTGGCCACTCACTATCCCGCGAAATCCCCTTTAGAAGATGTGCTTCGCCTGGTGACTCCTGGGACCGACGATTACGTTACTGAGAAATATGCGTTTGAAATTACGAGACTGCTCGATGGCTGGAGCCAGGGTTTACAGACCTCTGCGCCAGCTCTGGACATTGTTGCCAAATTTCTTGATCCATTGATCGAAGGCGCTCTGGCTTCTACGGAAGACAAAACCGTACGTTCGACAAATGGCATCGAGATCGTGCGAAAGAGTTTCCATGGGAGTGTGGTGCAAAGCCGAGATCGATTTCTCCACGAGATCGCAGATTATTTTTCGTCTTTATCTTCGGTCGAGACGGCTGAATTTGAAATCGTTCACATGGAGCAAATTGCCGACTCGCCCCTGGCAGTCCGCGCCGATATTCGTCACAGTTTGATCGGGAGGCTGGCAGGCCACGGACGCGAACAGCGGATCGGCATTTGGCGCACACAATGGTCGCGCGATGGGTCGCCAAATTCATCACCGGGGGCATCGAGTGCGTGGCGAATGGTCAAATGGCAGGCAATCGAGGAAACCGCCAGCCGCGCTCGCGATCCAATTTTCGTTGATATTACTTCGCACGTTCTTGGGAAGACGGAATCGTACAAAAATCAACTGGCTCGTGGCGTCGATTACTGGCGCACCGTTCTGGATGGCGCGTGCGGAATTGATGTTTATGGAAACAACGGCCTGGCGGTGGGCGATTTCGATAACGACGGTCTCGACGATCTTTACGTTTGCCAGCCCGCGGGACTTCCCAACCGGCTTTATCGCAATCGCGGTGATGGAAGCTTTGAGGACGTGACGGAAAAAGGCGGCGTCGGAGTTTTAGATGGCACGGCCTGCGCTCTGTTCGCAGATTTTGAGAATAAGGGGCTGCAAGACCTTTTGGTCGTTTGCGGAACTGGCCCTTTGCTCTTTGTTAATCAGGGAAACGGCAAATTCGCGATCAAACGCGATGCCTTCCAGTTCGCGCGCACTCCGCAAGGAACCTTCACACATGCCGCCGTGGCGGATTACGATCGCGACGGACTGCTGGATATTTATTTCTGCGTGTACAGCTACTATCTGGGCCTGGACCAGTATCATTACCCGGTTCCTTACTTTGACGCGCGCAACGGTCCGCCTAACTTTCTAGTCCACAACCAAGGGAACGCGACGTTTCGCGATCGCACCGAAGCCGCGGGCCTCAACGTGGACAATGATCGCTACAGTTTTGCGTGTGCCTGGGGTGACTGCAAGGGCGACGGCGCACCGGACCTATATGTGGCCAACGACTTCGGGCGGAGCAATCTTTACCGAAACCGGGGTGACGGAACATTTGCAACCGTCTCAACCGAAGCCGGCGTGGAAGATCCCGGCGCGGGCATGAGCGCATCGTGGTTCGACTTCGACAACGACGGAAACCAGGACATTTACGCTGCCAACATGTGGTCTGCCGCCGGCCAGCGAGTCGCGGAGCAAAAATATTTTCACGACCAGGATCCACAGAACTTACTCGCGCTGTATCGCCGGCACGCGCGGGGTAACTCGCTGTATCGAAATGGCGGAGATGGAAAGTTCAAGAATGTCAGCGCTGAGAGCGGCGTCGAAATGGGCCGCTGGGCTTGGTCTTCCGATGCCTGGGACTTCGATCACGATGGTTATCTCGACCTCTATATAGCCAACGGATACATTTCGGGGCCGCTCAAAGCAGGCCCGGAACAGTTGGATCTGGCGAGTTTTTTCTGGCGCCAGGTGGTTGCCAAATCGCCACCAGATTCCACGTCTTCCGCAAGCTACGAGCGGGGATGGAATGCTATCAATGAACTGATTCGTTCTGACTCGACCTGGAACGGCTACGAGCGGAACGTCTTCTATGTCAATAATCATGACGGGACGTTTTCGGATGTTTCCGGCGTGGCTGGATTGGACGTTCGTGACGATAGTCGATCGTTTGCGCTGGCGGATATCGACAGCGACGGGCGGCTGGAAGTTATTCTCAAAAACAGGAGCGGTCCCCAACTCCGGGTTTTTCACAACGACCTGAAGGACCTGGGGCGTTCGCTGGCGTTTCGCTTGCGCGGAACAGAGAGCAATCGCGACGCGATCGGCGCCGCGGTGACCGTCGAAGCGGGAACGCATCGTCAGACCAAGTATCTAGCGGCGGGATCCGGATTTTTGTCGCAGCATACCAGGGAACTATTCTTTGGCGTTGGCGATTGGCGGGATGCGGTGCGCGCCACAGTGCGTTGGCCGAGTGGCGTGTCCCAGACTGTCGACAATTTGCCGGTGAACCATCGCATCGAAATTATCGAAGGCTCGCCGGATTTTATGGCCAAAGCTTTCCTGGAGCCGCAATCATCCTATGCGCGCGCGACCGAATCCCGGAGAGAGCAGAATTTACCGTCGTCGGTCGAGACATGGCTGATCGAACCTCTCAGCGCGCCGGATTTTTCTTTGCCGGACCTCACGGGTAATGCTGTGACCCTTCGGTCGTTTCAAGGTGGCCGTCTGCTGCTGACCTTTTGGGCCACTTCTTCGACGGCTTCTCTCGATCAACTTCGGTTGCTCCACAAAACCTCGACGACCACCGGGCCAGATGCGCTACATATCGTCGGCGTCAACGTCGACGACCCAGGTGACGCTCAAGCGGCGCGATCTTTTGCTGCAAAGGAAAAGCTCTCGTTTCCCATTCTTTTCGCGACCCAGGAAATGGCGGGCGTCTACAACGTTGTTTATCGTTACCTGTTCGATCGCCGCAGGGACCTGCCACTGCCCTGCTCGTTGCTGATCGATGCGAACGGAATGATCGTCAAGGTGTATCAAGGCACGGCGCATCCCGAACATGATGCGGCCGATTACCGATCGCTACCCACGACCGCAGCCGATCGCTTGAAGAAAGCCCTTCCGTTTGCAGGAACGCTTTACGACGGCGAATTCAAGCGCAATGACTTTACATACGGCGTGGCATTTTTCCAGCGTGGCTACCTGGAGCAAGCGGCGGCATCGTTTCAGAGCGTCATTGCCGCAAAACCGAATGAACCCGAGGCTTATTACAATCTTGGCACGCTCTATCTGCGACGAAGCGACTTGCAAAACGCGCGGGGTTACCTCGATCAAGCGGTAAAGCTTCGGCCTGACTACCCGGAAGCCTGGAACAATCTGGGAATGATAGCAGCTCAGCTAGGTCAGGCCGATGAAGGCGTCCGCAATTTTCAGAAGTCGCTGCAACTGCGGCCCGACTACACCATTGCACTTCTGAATCTGGGCAATCTGTACCGGCGGCAGGGGAATTTCAGCGAGGCCGAAAATCTTTTGGATCGCGCCCTGCAGCTTGAACCCGAAAATCCGGAAGTGAATTACAACCTGGGCATGCTGTATGCGCGACAGGAGCAACTGGAACGCGCCGTGGAATCGTTGCAACGCGCCGTGAGTTTGCGCCCCGATTATGCCGACGCACTCAATAATCTCGGCGTGTTGTTTGTTCGCGAGCAGAAGTATCCGGAAGCCAAAGAACAACTCGAGAAGTGTATTCACATCGCGCCCGACTTCGATCAAGCCTACCTCAATCTCGCGCGCTTATATGTGCTTTTGAACGACAAAGAAAGAGCCAAGGAAGTTTTGCAGGCGTTGCTGAAACAGCAGCCCGAGCACAAAATGGCTCAGCAAGCGCTGGAAATGCTAAATTGAGCGTTGGCGCGGGAAATTAGTTCGCACGGATTCAGGCACGATGATTCAAGACCTAAAAACGAATCGCGCTTTGGCTGGGCACGAACCTAGCGCGGGCAGGGGTCGGGCGGGGCTGCGGAAATGTTTCGGGTTATGCCTCCTCTTGCTGACTGCTGCCGCTGTAACTGCCCAGCAACCCACGCTTGGCCCACGGGCATCGGCGCCATCGTCCCAGGCAGGAACCGATACCACGGCGCGCATCGCTCACCTGCGCGCCGATCTGCAGGCCGGGCGGATCACCCAAGCATTGAAGGCGGCGGCGGAGTTGTCCGCACAGAACAAAAATGACGTTCAAGTTCATTTTACGCTTGGGGTGTTGCTCTTATCCGCAAAACAGTACCGGCCGGCGCGGCTTGAGTTCGAAACAGCAAATGCCCTGCAGCCTGATAAATTCGAGATTTTGCATTATCTCGGCGAGGCCGAGTTTCGTAACGCTGCTTACGACCAAGCCGAGCTAGTTCTGAATCGCGCGTTGAAACTCAAACCCGATGCACCCGAAACGCTTTATCTGCTGGCACAAGTTTATTCGGACGAGCAAAAGGCGGTAGACGCGCTTGCGCTGCTGGTGCGCGCTCACAAGCTGGCGCCGGAAAATACCGACATCATCTTCCTGCTTGCGCGTGTCAGTATGACGCAGGATTATTTTGAGGACGCTATCCCCTTGCTTGAATCCGGTTTGCAGATCGCGCCACAGCGTGCGGATCTTCGCGCGGCGCTTGGCGAGAGTTATTTCATGGCTGGCAAGGCTGAGAAGGCTATCGAAGAGTTCAAAACGCTCATTGACATGGATCCGTCCGCGGCGTCGTACGCGTTTATGGGACTGGCGTACCGGCATCTCGGGCGATTCGACCAAGCGCGCAAATATTTTGAGGCCGGCCTCAGGAAAGACCCTCACAACGCCTCGTGCTTGTTCAATATGGGCTACATTGAAGAACACCAGGGGAACCATGCGCGCGCCGAGGAGATGTTTCAGCAGGCGCTTCGCTCCAAACCTGATCTCGCGGAAGCGCTGCTGGAGCTCGCCAATTTACGCATCGAGAAAAAACAATTCGAAGAGGCTGCGCAGCTTCTTCGCAAGTACGTCAAGCTGAGCAAGGACCCGGCATCGGGATACTACAAGCTCGCGATGGTGGAGCGCAGCCTGCATCAAACCGAAGCCGCTCAGCGCGACCTCGATGTGTTTCAGACGCTTTCTAAAAATGCGGCGCCGGGTCCTTATCCATTTCAAAATCTTCTCGATTACGTGGGCACGCGCTCCCATCTTTCCGAAAAGGACCGCGCCGAGTTGGATTTGAAGCAGTTAACCGACGAACTCGAAAAGCACCCCGATCAGCCGCAAAACCTTTACTTGTTGGCTGAAGCGAACCTCAAGCTCGGACGGCTGCCGGAAGCTCGGCAGGCTCTTACGCAGCTGGATCGACTGAGTGGCGGGGATTTCCGGACTCAGACCGGAGTGGGAGTATTGCTCGCGCGCTATCGTTTGTACGATGACGCCATACAACATTTTCAGACGGCGTTGCGCGCCAATCCGGATTCCGACGACGTTAAATTCGATCTGACTGACGCTTATTTTCGCAAAGGGCTCTACTCGCAAGCGCTCGATTCCGCGAGCCAGGTTTCGAAAAAAGGTCAGCAGGATGATTCGTATCTAGCGTTGCTTGGAGATATCTACGCGCATCTCGGCGACGGCACAAAAGCATCCGAAATTTTCCAAAGCGCGATTCGCCGCAATCCTGATAACGATCAATATTATCTTTCTTTGGCGCTGGTGGAACTGCGCGGCAAAGATGTTGACGCCGCCGGTGCGACATTGCGGCAAGGTCTGACGCGCATTCCCGGCTCCGGCAAAATCTTATGGGGCCTGGGAATTGTTTCGGTTCTCGAAGGTAAGACCCCACAAGCAGAACAGCATCTGGAGCGTGCGGTAGATTTGCTGCCGGAGTGGCCCGGAAGCTATTCCGCGCTTGGTATCTTTTATTACCAAACGGGCGAAATCGCCAAGGCGCGCGAGGTGCTGAATCGCTTCAAGGGCAGCAATGCGAATGGCGCTCTGGACGTGAATCGGATCGAAGAAACTCTGGCGAAAGCGCCGGAAAGACCGTCCACACTCAGCGAACCCATGCCGATGGTCGCGCGGCAGCAGTTTTTGCAGATGGCGCTCTCGCTTGCGGACCGTACGCTGTGACCCGGGCGCAGGAAAAGGCAAAAGAACCGCAGTCTAGGGGTGCATTCCCGTGGAGCGCCGGGTACGTTGCCCTGGCGGCGATTACCGCGCTTGCGTGGGTGGCGTTTCATGGCCAGGCGCTCGCCGGCCAGTCCACGAAAGTACGCGATCCCGGCATTCCGGTTCGCTACACCGACGTTCGGGAAGCTGCAGGAATAACTTTTTTGCAGGACTCTACGCAGACCGACGACAAATATTACCTCGAAACGATGGGCACTGGCGTTGGGTGGATGGATTACGACCAGGACGGTTTGATGGATCTTTATTTTGTGCAATCGGCGGCGACCGATATTTACAAGCCGGCTCATCCATTGCGCTCTGCCCTGTACCACAACAATGGCGATGGAACTTTTACCGATGTCACCGAAAAGGCTGGGGTCGGAGGCGCGGGACACTACGGGCAAGGTGTTGCCGTCGGAGACTTCGATAATGACGGATATCCGGATTTATATGTGACCGGCTATGGCCACGCGATTCTTTACCACAACAATCACGATGGAACGTTTACCGACGTCACCGCCAAGGCCGGCGTCGCTGATGAAGGCGGATGGTCGACCAGCGCCGGATGGTTTGATTACGACAAAGACGGCTGGCTCGATCTGTTGGTGACCAACTATATTGAGTGGTCTCCGAAGAATAATCTGTGGTGCGGCGAACGCCGGCCGGGTTACCGCTCCTACTGCAACCCCGGGAATTACAAAGGGCAAAAAACCAAGCTTTACCACAACAATCACGACGGAACGTTTACCGATGTGAGCGATTCCTCCGGAGTGGGAAGACCTGAATCGAAAGGGATGGGCGTGGTACTCGCTGATTTCAACAACGACGGCTGGACGGATATCGCCATCGCCAACGACACCTGGCCGAATTTTCTTTTTCTCAACAAACATGACGGAACATTTCAGGATGTTTCATTGATTTCCGGAATTGCAGCCAGCGAGGATGGACGTTACGAAGCGGGCATGGGGATTGATGCGGCCGATGTGGATGGCGATGGCTGGCAGGATATCTACATCACACATCTCGATTTCGAGCTGAATCGATTGTACCGCAACAACCAGAATGGGACCTTCGACGATTACACGTACAAATCCGGCATCGGAAATAAAGCGATTTTGCTGAGTGGCGTGTCCATGAAGTTTCTGGATTACGACAACGACGGCTGGCCTGACATTCTGCAGCTCAACAGCGCCATGTTGGACAACGTGAACCTATATCACGGTGAGGTTTCGTACAAAGAGCCTTTGCTGATGTTTCGGAATTTGGGTAAAGGCCAGTTCGATAAGGTTTCGGATACGCTGGGACCGGATTTCGTGCGGCCGATTCCGGGCCGTGGGCTAGCCACGGCAGATTTCGATAATGATGGGGACACGGATGTCGCCATCAACAATCGCGGCGGCTACCCGGAGCTTTTGCGCAACGATGGCGGCAACGCCAATCACTGGCTAGAGGTTTTACTGGTCGGAACGAAATCGAATCGCGATGGCATTGGCGCTTCGCTGAAGCTGACCGCAGAAGGAATTACCCACGTCGAGCAGGCCAAGGGCGGCATGAGCTATATGTCGGCCAGCGATCCGCGGATCTTGTTTGGCCTCGGGAAGCGCGCGAAGATCGACTTGCTGGAGATTGCCTGGCCGAGCGGCCAAATCGATCGTCTGACCAACCCGCCAGTTGACCGCATCATCGCCGTTAAAGAAGGCTCGGGAATTGTGCCGCATGCGTTTCCGAAAATTACGCCGAAAATGGCGGCACCGTGAACTTTCCGCGGCGGCGCTTTCTTGGATCTTCATTAGTGGTTCTCGGTAGTAATCTGTTGGATGCGCTCGCAACTCCGCTTTGGAAATGGAATCGCACGGCGTTTCTGGAGGCTGCTTCCGTTCCTGCCCTTGGCCGGCCGACAGCTTCCTCGGTGCAATTTGTCGATGTAGCTCGGGAAGCCGGCTTGAATTCGCCCAATGTGTGGGGCGGCTTCGATCATAAGAAATACATCATTGAGGCAAAAGGAAGCGGGCTCGCGTTTTTCGATTACGACCACGACGGATGGCTGGACATTTATCTTACCAATGGCACGCGCTTCGATACGAAATGGCAACCCGGCCAAGCCCCGACCTCGCATCTTTACAAAAATAATCGCGACGGCACGTTTACCGATGTCACCGCAAAATCCGGACTGGCGCGAACCGGTTGGCAGACCGGTGTGTGCGTCGGCGACTACGACAATGACGGATGGGACGATCTGTTCTGCTGCTTCTGGGGCCACAACATTTTATTCCGCAACAATGGCGACGGAACGTTTACCGATGTCACTCAGAAAGCTGGAGTTTACGACGATAAGATTCGCTGGGGCGCGGGCTGTACCTGGCTTGACTATGATCGCGACGGGCGACTGGATCTTTTTGTCTGCAATTACATCAAGCTCGACCCTGAAAACACTCCCTCGAAGACTGAGCCGACGGTGTGCCAGTGGAAGGGCATTCCGACTATGTGCGGGCCGCGCGGACTCCCAGGCGACACCAATGTGCTCTTCCACAACGATGGCGACGGAACGTTTAGCGATGTCACCGAGAAGGCCGGCATCCTTAAGCCTGGGCCGCGTTATTCCATCACCGCGGTCTCTTATGACTTCGACAATGACGGTTGGCCGGATATTTATGTGGCCGTGGATTCACAGCCCAGCATTTTGTTTCGCAACAATCACGATGGCACGTTTACCGATCAGGCGGTGATTGCGGGTGTCGCCTACAGCGAGAACGGCCATGAGCAAGCCGGCATGGGCGTCGGCGTTGCCGACTATGACTGTGATGGCTGGTTCGACATTTTCAAGACCAATTTTGCCGATGACACTTGCAACCTGTACCACAACAATGGCGATGGAACGTTCAGCGACGTGACTTTTTCTTCAGGCCTGGGAATCAACAATCAATATGTGGCGTGGGGTTGCGGTTTCATCGATTACGACAACGATGGCTGGGCCGACATTATGCAGGTCAACGGCCACGTGTATCCCGAGATTGAAGGGCACGACACCGGTCAGACGTTCAAGAACCCTCGGCTGGTTTATAAAAATCTCGGCGGCGGAAAGTTTAAGGACGTTTCCGCGGAAATGGGTCCGGGAATTGCGGAACGATTCTCTAGCCGCGGCGCGGCGTTTGGAGATTACGATAACGACGGCGACATCGACGCGCTGATACTGAACATGAACGACCTGCCGTCGCTGCTACGCAATGACGGCGGGAACGCGCAGAACTGGATTAAGATCAAATTGATGGGAACGAAGTGCAATCGTACGGCGATTGGCGCTCGCGTGCGGGTCGTTACCGGCAACCATGCGCAGATGGACGAGATACACAGCGGATCAAGCGTGATGTCGCAGTGCGATTTGCGGCTGCATTTCGGAGTGGGAAAAGTGTCGACCATCGATCTGCTGGAAGTGAAGTGGCCGACCACTCAGAAGATTGAACGGTTTACGCAGGTCAAAGCCAACCAGATCGTCACGATTCGAGAAGGCAGCGGTATCGTGGATACGTTTAAGCCCAAAGCTAAGTAGGCTTCCACAAAACGCCAGAAGAAAATCTCACCACAAAGTTCACGGAGGACACAGCGAAGTGATTACTCGCGTGGAGCCCATCGCTTCTAGTTCTAGTTTGGGGTGGAAGGGGCCGGCTGATTCTTCAAAATCACGAGGAACCGCTTCAGCTCGCTTCGCTGGCGTTCGACTGCGGCGGTCTCCATTTTTTCGGATTGCTGATAGGTCTCAAATTCCTGATGCGCTTTGGCGTCTTCGCCGGTCCGTTTGTAAGCAAGGCTCAAACGGTAATGCGCTTCACTTAACTGCGGACTTACTTTGATGGCTTGCTGGAACGCCTGGATGGCTGGCGTGAAATCGCTACGTGCGAAATACAGAATGCCGAGCTGGATGTAGGCTTCGCCGAGGTGGGGGTCGAGTTGCACGGCTTTTTCGAGCAGCTCTTCGGCTTGCCGCGAAATTGCCGAGTCCTCCGCTCCACGTTGAGTCTTGCACAGTGAAACCGCATAGTAATAATTGGCGAGAGCGTTGGTAGGCTGTTCTCGCGCGAATCGCGCCAGCTTTTCTTCGCTACAAGGCAACGGGGACAACACAGTTTTTTCCATCTGGCCGAGAAAAAGATAGGGGGCCGAATCGTCCGGGCTCAGATCGGAAGCGGCGCATAAATGTCGGGCCGCGTCGTCGTACGAACCGACGGCGTAGGAGGCAGCGCCGAGTCCCGCCAGAATTCTAGCGGAATCCTGATGCAGTCTTGCGCCCTTCGTGAAGACTTCGACGGCAGGCTGCGCCGCTTTGTGAAGCAGGAGTTCCGTGCCCCAGTCGAAATAGTTTTGCTCGCTCGGGTACATGCGGGCGGCGCGTTGGTATTCGCGGACCGCTTCCAGCGGATCGCCGAGGCGCTCGTCAAGATCGCCTAACAAATGATGGCCTTCGGCGTCATCCGAGATAGCAATAAGTTTACGAACCTGCTCGCGGGCGCGCGCGAAGTCCCCTTTCGCTTCGCAGTCCAATGCGACTTGATATTTATGATTGGAAATGGGACCGGTCGATTTCTCAGGATCGCCCGGCTTCAGCTTGACGGTTTCTTTGGCGAGAGCTTCGCTGGTTCGCGCGGTGGTATCCGACCCGTGCAAGCCGACATTGGACCAGTCGGTGACTCCTGCTACGGTGAAATCAGGCTCGTCTTTGAATTCCATCATTGCGGATGAAGACGGGACCAGAACCAGGTCGAGATGTCTGTTTTCGCCGGCGGCCATGGCCAGCGGCTCCTTGTTTTCGCCATGCAATCCTGACTTATCCGCTCGCAGGGTGAAGGTACCGGAGTGCCTCACGGATATTGCGAAAGTTCCGTTCGGGTTCGTTTTTGCCTCTATTGATTGAGAAGAACCTTGCCGTTGCAAGCGCACGGATGCGCCGTCGACCGGATCGCCTTGAGCGTTGCGCACCGTGCCGCTAACCGTGATTGCATCTTGCGATGGCGCCGCCTGGTTTCGGGCAACCGTTCCGCTTTGCGGCCCGGCCAGCGACAGGACCGCGGCAAGTGCGGCCGCTGCAAAGAATCGTTTGGCGTTTATCCGCGATGACATATCTCACGCATTCTAGCCCTTGCGGTGTTTGCCGCCAAGGTTTCCGGGATGAGCAGAATTGTATCGCCATCTCGAATCGGCGGCGGCGAACTGTCTTGTCGCTGCGAACTAATTGTGATGAAGTGTCTGCCACCCGTTCGTGAGGAAGGCAGAGAATGAAAGGTGGCAGGCAGTCTCATGTTTTTGTCAAATACTGGGTTATTTGCGCTTTATTGCTGCTAATTACGACGCCGGTTTCGGCTCAGCTTAGTTCCGGGGCGCTGGCTCGTGAACAATTTGCTGCCGAGCAGCGTACCGCGCACGCGCTCGAAAACGCGCGAGCGAATCCACTCGAACTGCACGCGTTTCTTGTCGAAATGCCGAAGGGCGCGGATTTGCACAACCACTTGAGCGGCGCTATTTACGCGGAATCGTGGATTCGCGCCGGAGCCGAAGACCATCTTTGCGTCAATGTTGCGACTCTTTCTTTCGTCAAGCCGCCGCAGGCCACGGAAAATGCGCCTGGCGCGACGGTGTGCGAAGGCGGAAAAGTACCGGCGGCTCAGGCTTACAAGGATCAACATCTGTATGACGCGTTGATCGACGCGTTTTCGATGCGCGGGTACGTGCCTTCGCCGGGAGTGACTGGGCACGATCATTTTTTCGACAGCTTCGACAAATTTGGAGGTACCGACCATCGACACAAGGGCGAATGGCTCGATGAGGTCGCCGCGCGCGCGACGGCACAGAACGAGCAATATCTGGAACTCATGGAAACCCCTGATTTCACGCATATCGGCGGGCTTGCGCATGAAATTGGTTGGCACGACGATTTCAACCAGATGCGCGATGCCTTGTTGGCGCAGCATTTGGGTGACGACATCAAAGCTGCGCGAAAGAGTTTTGCCGACGCAGAAGCCTTGCGCCTCAAGATCGAACATTGCGGGCAGAGTGACGAAGCAGCGGCTTGTCACGTTCAAATTCGGTTTATTTATCAGATTTTACGCGGCTTCCCGAAAGAGATTGTTTTCGCGCAAACACTGCTGGCCTTTGAGACTGCTTCCGTCGATCCGCACGTTGTGGGCTTGAATTTCGTGATGCCGGAGGATGGATACACGTCGATGACCGACTATGCGCTGCAGATGCGGATGGTCGGATTCTTTCACGAGAAATATCCTAAGGTACACATCACCCTGCACGCCGGCGAGCTGGCGCATGGGCTCGTCACCGAGGAAGGACTCTGCTGTCACATACGATTGGCGGTTGAGCAGGGGCATGCGGAACGCATCGGGCACGGCGTAGACGTGATGTATGAGGATCGGCCTTACGAATTGCTGAAAGAGATGGCCGCGAAACATGTGATGGTGGAGATCGCGTTGACTAGCAACGACGTGATTCTGGGCGTCAGCGGGAAGGATCATCCGTTTCCGATCTATCGGAAGTTGGGGGTGCCGGTGGCGCTGTCGACCGACGACGAAGGCGTTTCGCGAATCGACCTTACGCATGAATACGTGCGGGTGGTCGAGACTTACGGGTTGCGGTATGCCGACCTTAAGCTGCTGGTACGTACCGGGTTGGAGCATAGTTTCCTGCCTGGAGGCGGCCTCTGGAGCGACCCGGATAGCTTTACGCATCCGGTGTCGGCCTGTGGTGAACAGACCTTCGTGCAAGACCAGCCGACCGAAGGCTGCGCGGCATTTCTTCACGGCAGTGAGAAGGCTGGACAGCAGTGGGAACTGGAGCGGCGGTTCCGGTTGTTTGAAGCCAGCCACTGAACGCCGACCGTTTTGACCTCATCGAGAATTGGTGCGGTGAGTTTCAAAGGACAGAGGTTATTGGAATCCATGATTTGCCGAGCTGTAAGGCTGTAAGAATGATCGGATTTCTCGATCGCATTCCGGGTCTGTGCCTCGCAATTGCTGACACCCTGGGCACAACAATTGATTGCCTGCGGGACGAAAAGCATGGACTATTTCATGAAATTTTTTGTTTGGTACCGGTTGCGGATTTTTATTTCGATGTGAATTGCAGGGTGTAGGCAGTGGCCGGGTCGAAGGGCTTATCGATCACCTTTAAGTCGAGGAGTTGATTGTACATGGTGGACCAGCGGGCTTCCCTCATTTTACCGAGTTGTACGCCTGAGGGGTCGTCGCCGGCTACGAAGTGGCCTTCGCGGAGGCCTCGCCAGCTGAAATTCATCCATTCGGTGCTTAGGGCGGGGTTTAGTTCCTTGATGACCTGGTGGGCCGGGGCGGGGTTGTTGAGGTATTCGAGCCATCCTTTAATAGAGGCGCGGACGAATCTGGCTACCGTGTCTGGGTGTTGTTGGAGGAAATCGCGGGTGGTGAAAATTACGCGGTAGGGGTTATAGCCGGCGTCGCGGGTCAGCAGGACGCGGGTTTCTATGCCGGCTTTTTGGGCGAAGAACGGCTCGGAGGTGGCGAAGGCTTGCTGGATGTAGGTGGGGTCGGCTACGAAGTTGGCTACGCTCATGGTGGCTGGGATCTCTTTGACATCGGTCAGGTTGTAACGCTTTACGAGGTATTGAAACCAGGTGGCGCCCGGTTTTACGGCTACGGAGTGGCCGTGGAGATCGCTGAAGTCGCGGATTGGGGAGTCTTTGCGGACCATGATGCCTTGAGGGTCGGTTTGCATGGTGGCGGCCACGGCGATTAGTGGGTGGCCGTCGGCTACCGATTCCAGGGTGCGGTCGGAGGAGCCCATGCCGAATTGGGCTGCGCCTACGGCCACTTGCTGGTCGGGGATGGCGTATTGGCTGCCGGGTTGGATGGTTACGTCCAGACCTTCGTCTTGATAATAGCCGTTGACTAGGGCCGTGTAGAAGCCGCCGTGTTCGGGTTGGGGGTACCAGTCGGCTTGGAGGGTTACCTTGGTTAGCGCCGGGGTTTGGTTGGTGGAGGAAGGACTGCAGGCGGTTGTCAGTACCGTGAGAGTTAGTAGGGGAATGAGGACACGACACGGGGAGAAAGGATAACGCGGCGCTGAGGTTCGCTGAGGGTCTTGGAGTGGGGCAGCAGCTTGCCGGAGTGGGTCGCGCGGAAGCGCGCCCCTACATTTCGACGAATCGAGGTTGCGACGATCTTGCCCGGATGAAGTACAACACCTTGCGGTGCCGCCAGTGTCTGCTGCGGTGACGGGGTCGGCTGTGGATGCGGCGTCAGTTCTCATGGAGAACTCCTAGTTGGGTGGCGTAGTCGAGCAGTTTGGCGTCGGAGCCGCGAGCGGCGGCCAGTTGCACGCCGGCGCCGGCGCAAGCGCCGGCTGCTGGTAACGTCATCGTTGGCACTCCTGCGAGGCTGAATGGGGTGGTATAGCGAAGGATGGCCTTGCGGGTCGCGGTGTGATCGGCCCCCGCGAGTAAGTGCGCCACGGGGGCGCAGGGGAGGATCAGGAAATCGTGGTCGCAGAGGAGTGCGTCGGTTCTTTCCCGGAAAATGGTGTGGCGCTGGCGGAATTGTTGGACTTCGGCGGCGGGAATTAAGGCGCCCCAGGCTAGCCGCTCGGCGATGGTGGGCTCGAAATGCGAGAAGTCGCCACCTGTCGCCGGCGTGTGGATTGCTGCGGCTTCGCTGGCTTGGATGGGGGCGTAGATGGACATGGCTTGGTCCCAAAATGAGGTGTCGATCGGGACTAGGGTTGCGCCGAGTTGGCGGAGGCGGTATTGCCATAGCGTGAAGGCGGTTAGGACTTGGGGTTCGGCATCTTGCAGGAAATCGTTGGCTACCACTCCGATGCGGACCTTTGTTTCCGCGATTGGGGGGACCTCGAGTTCGAACAGGGCGGCGGCTAGGAGTGGGGCGTCTCGCAGGTCGCGAAACAGCCAGCCTAGGGTGTCGAAGGTTGCGGCTAGGTGGACTGCTCCTCGCCAGAGGTTGGGCTGGCGGTTGACGCCGGGCGGAACAAGCCCTGCCCCGCGGGTGGCGCGGGTTGATAGCCGCACACGGGTGGCCGAGTGGGTGGCTAGCTCGATTGAAGCGCGGTAGCCAGCTAGTCCGCAAAGGGCCGCTGGGGCGCGGATGGAGCCGCCCGTGTCGGTGCCGATTGCGGCTACGGCGGAACCTTCTTGGACGCTGGCAGCTGCGCCGCTGGAGGAGCCGCCCGTTAGTAGGGTGGAGTTGTTAGGTTGGGTGCAATCGCCATAATCGGGATTTTCGCCGGTGATGCCGTAGGCTAACGGGTGCATGTGGGTCTTGCCGACGATTACGGCGCCTTGCGAACGCAAGCGCGCGGCTACGGCCGAGTCTTCGGTGGCTGGGGCGTTGCGTTCTGCGTAGAAGCGCGAACCAGCGGTGGTGACCAAACCTGCGAGATCGAAGCAGTCCTTTAGAGATATGGGTAGGCCGTAGAGCGGGGGCTTAGCGGAACTGGGAAATCGTTTTGGGAGCTCGTCGGCATCGCGGAGTGCTCGCTCGGCATCGAGGGCCAGATAAACATTATGGGCGGCGTTGCTATTGGCGCGAGCGAGGGCTTGTTCGACGGCTACACGCGGCGTAATCGCACCCGATTGGAGATCGCCGCGCAGCTGTTGCAATGAGCTGGTGTGGTATGGCACGCGGTGCATTTTAACCGTAGTTTGGAGCGTGGCACGTACTGCGGCTTTGATCTGACGGATTCGATTTTCAACTTGTGATGGCTCGCGGGCGTCGTGTTAGATTGCGCCATGCCAGCGACGGCTGCTCAAGGTATTGGTGTGACTGCTCTTGACGAAGAGCGGATGCGCGAGCTGGTGGGCTTTACGGCGCGCACCCTGCAGACCCCATTTCCGGCGCCATTCGGAGCGCTGATCGTAAATACAAAAACTGGCGAGCGATTGATGCGCGCGACCAACGCGGTTATACGCGAGAACGATCCCAGCTCGCACGGGGAAGTGCGCACCGTTCGGCTCGCCTGCAAAAAGCTTAAAAGTACGTCGCTGGCCGGATACACGATGTATTCGACGTGCGAACCTTGCGCGATGTGCATGGCCAACGCCTTGTGGGCCAAACTGGATCGCCTGGTGTATGGCGCAACGATTGCGGATGCTAACAAGCACTGCCTGCAAATCCTGATTCCGGCGAAGGAAGTGGCGCGACGGTCGGACATGACCTGCGCTGTGGATGGTCCGGTGCTGCGCGAGCTTTGCTACACGCTTTTTACGCACCCGAACATGCTTAAAGCCTTTCGGAACTGGAGTTCGCGCAAGTAGGCGAGAGTGATCTCAGTCCGCTCGCGAAAGACATCGTATGGATCTGACTCATGCTTACGGGCTGGCCGCTGCACTGGGCGACTCCGCTCGCGTCTTGACGCAGCGCGAAATGGTGGAGCAACTTTCGCGGGACTTTTATTGGTACTCGCCAGTGTTACGGAAACAATTGGACGGCAAGTCCGCAGACATCGCCGTGCAGCCACGCACTGGCGAAGAAATTCAAAATGTGCTGCGCTACTGCTATGCGAACGATCTTGCAGTGACTGCGCGTGGGGCTGGCACCGGGAATTACGGGCAAGCGGTGCCGCTGCGTGGCGGAGTGGTGGTGGACTTGTCTTGCATGGACCGTGTTGAAGCGATTCAGCCGGACGGCGTGGCGGTGTGCCAGCCGGGCGTGCGATTGGGGGCCCTGGAGAATGAAGCGCGCAAGTCTGGGTGGGAGTTGAGATGTTATCCATCGACTATCGTGAAAGCGTCGGTGGGCGGATTTCTTGGCGGCGGATCGGGAGGGATCGGCTCGGTGGCGCATGGGAATTTGCGGGATTTCGATACGGTGCGGGCGCTGGAAGTGGTGACGATGGAGCAGGAGCCTCGCATAGTGCTGCACCAGGGGGAGGCCGTACATGAGATTTTACACGCTTGGGGAACGAACGGAGTGATCTCGCGGATCTGGCTGGCGTTAACGCCTGCGGTGGAATGGTCGCAGTGTGCGGCCGCGTTCGAAAGCTTTGACGCGGCGTTTGATTTCAGCGAGCGGATTGCCAATGATCCGGCTTGGATCAAGCGGCTGGTGACGACCTTCGAATGGCCGATTCCTTCTTTCTTTACGCCCGTGAAGGAATACACGCGGGAGGAAAAGGCGCTGGTTTTTTTCCTGATTGCGTCGTCGCAGCTTGCAGCGCTGGAAGCGGATGCGCGGGAGGCCGGAGGTGAAGTGAGTTATTCCGGCGCGTATATTGGGTTGCGCACGCGGCCACTGCTTTCGGATTACACTTGGAATCACACGACGTTATGGGCCATGAGCGCGGAGGAAGCATACACCTATCTGCAGTGCGGGTTTGATCCGGATCAGGTGCGCGAGCAGATGCGGAAATTGAAAGGGCGCTTCGGCAAAGAGTTCCTGCTGCACATGGAATTCTGGAAAGGCGGCGATGGGCGAGTGGTCCCGGGAGCGATTCCTGTCGTGTACTACACCACGGAAGCGCGCCTGAATGAGATGATCGATTTCTGCCGGGAGATTGGGGTGTTCGTGGCCAATCCGCACGTTAACCATGTGGAAGGTGGCGGGCGCTATCGCGCGGACAATGTGCAACTGCTGGCCAAGCAACGGTACGATCCGAAGGGATTGCTGAATCCGGGGAAGATGGCTACGTTTCAGCGGGAAGTGCCGACGCCGCAGGCAACCTCGCGATGAAAACGTGGATTCCGGACGCGCGCAATTTCGCGTATCTCAATTGGAAGCAGGTGGATGCGCTGCCGCGTGAATCGACGTTGCTGGTTTTGCCGACGGCGGCGATCGAACAGCATGGCCATCATTTGCCGCTGGCTACGGATACGCTGATCAACAATTTACTGCTGGGATATGCGCTGGGCAGATTGCCTGCCGGGCTGCCCGTCTACGCATTGCCGCCGGTGCAGTACGGCAAGAGCAACGAACACATTGGATTCCCAGGGACGCTTTCAGTGACCGCGACAACGTTTATGGCGGTGTTGCGGGATTTGGGCGCGAGTCTGGCGAGTGCGCGCTTTCAGAAGTTGGTGCTGTACAACACCCATGGGGGAAATACTTCCCTGATTGATGTGATGGCGCGGGATTTGCGCGCGGAATTCGGGCTGCGCACGTTTGCGTTGCACGGTTCGGGTGGGATTTCCTACGAGGGGTTGAGCGAACAGGAGCGAGCTTACGGTTTTAACGCGGGCGAAGTGGAGACGGCGTTATTGCTGGCGTCCGTTCCGGAACTGGTGGATGCGTCCGCATACACCGTCAACTATATTGCCGTCGCCGCAAAACCCGAGCTGCTGAAGCCGGAGAATGCGCCGGCTACATTTGCGTGGCTCACACGCGATATCGCTGCGAGCGGCGTGATGGGGGACCCGCGCCCGGCTACGGCGGAAAATGGGGTGCGCTGGCTGGAGCAAGCTTCGACAAGACTGGCCGCGGCACTGCAAGCGATGGCCCAGTTTTCGAATCCACCCAAATGACGCACGAGACGCAGTTGGTTGACTGCGGCAATGGGGTGCGGCTGGAACGCGGCGTGCGTTGCTGCCTGTCGGATGGTATTGAACTAGTTTCCGATCATTACTATCCGCCGCGCCGCGGCCCTGCGGATGTCGGGCGGTACCCCACCTTATTTATGCGCCAGCCTTATGGGCGCGACATTGCTTCAACGGTAGTTTATGCGCACCCCATTTGGTTTGCGCAGCATGGTTACAACGTTGTGATTCAGGATGTACGCGGGCGTGGTGATTCCCAGGGGGAGTTCTATCCTTTTCGAAGTGAGGCGCGGGATGGGTCGGAGAGCATCGCCTGGCTACGCACGCGCTCAGAGTCGAACGGCCGCGTGGGGATGTATGGGTTTTCTTATCAGGGAGTGACGCAACTGCTGGCTGCCGCCGAACAGCCTGACGGATTGGTGTGCATCGCGCCGGGAATGTGCGCCTGCGATTTGTATCACGGCTGGTTCTACCACCACGGGGCCTTGCGGTTAGCTCCGAGCTTGGGCTGGGGATTGCAGATGTTGAAGGCGGACGCGCGGCGGAAGCGATTGCGCGAGGCTAGCGACCGGCTGGAGCAGGCCTGGGCGAATATTGGCGCGCAGTCAAGCGTGCTGCCATTTCGCGACCATCCCGCGCTGCACGGCGAAGGCTTGCCCCAGTATGTTCTTGATTGGTTCGATCACCATCAGCCAGGGGGATATTGGGCGGCGCTCGATGTCAGTCAAAAACTGCACCGCATTCAGGTGCCTGCGCTGCATATAGCGGGCTGGTTTGACATGTTTGTGAAGGGCAGCATCGAAGGCTTTCTGGCGTTGCGTAAACATGCCGGGAGCAAACTGGCCTGCGAACATCAATATTTGATCGCTGGGCCCTGGCAGCACATTCCCTGGGGAGACCGCGCGGGGACAGCAAATTTCGGCGCGGAGGCGTTGTTGGATACCGACGCAATCTTGCTGCACTGGTTTGATCATTGGCTGAAGGATTCTGGCGAGTTTTCGCGGGAGCCGCGCATTCGATACTTTGTATTGGGCGAGAATACCTGGCGGCGGGCGGAGGAATTTCCGCACGTCGTGCAACACGTCCTCTATATGCGCAGCGAGGGAAAAGCTAACTCGCGCAAGGGAGACGGAATACTTTCGGGTGCGCCTGATTCGCAGGAAGCCTACGACGTTTTCGTTTACGATCCGGAGGTTCCCGTGCTTGCGCCAGGAGGTTCAACCGCGGCACCCGGGCAATTCGATCAAGCGCACTTGGAGTTAGGCAACAATTTGCTGGTCTATACAACGGAACCGTTGGTTTCGCCGCTGCTCGTCTTCGGCACCCCTCAGGTCGTTTTATATTGTGCTACATCCGCGGGAAGCACCGACTTTGCCGCAAAGCTGGTGCGAGTGCGCGCGAATGGCACGGCGGAATTCATCTGTATTGGTGTTGCGCGGTCGAGTTTCCTTTTTGCGGACTCTGGTTACGCTGCGGACACAGTTCATCGCTGGGAATTTGCGCTGGAGCCAACGGCTTGCCGGTTTGAAGAGGGCGATTCCATCCGGTTGGAAATTGCCAGCAGCGCTTTTCCACTTTATGACCGGAACCCTGGGAGTGCTGTAGCTTCTTGCCGGGCTACGTCTTGGGATTGGAGGCGCTCGACGCAGATGGTGTACCACGATGCTGAGCGAGCTAGTTTGTTGCGGCTTCCCGTGCTGGAGGATGGAGTGTCGACCGGGCTTACCGAGGCACAGGCGGGGGTGGGTGTGCTACTTCAGAGCGGCTTATGAGCTCGAGCCTGGGTGCGCCGATGATCGAGATAGTTGGGGTGAGCAAGCGTTATGGCAATGCTTGCGCGGTACTTGACGGAATCAACCTGAACGTAGCGAAAGAAGAATTTCTTACCTTAATTGGTCCTTCTGGTTGCGGCAAATCGACGATGTTGAAGTTGATTTCGGGTTTGACCGCGCCCAGCGCGGGGACTCTGCGCGTGGACGGAATGATGCCGGTGAACGCTCGGGAAATCGTGTCGTACATTTTTCAGGATGCGACTTTGTTGCCGTGGCGCACGGTTCGGGAGAATGTTGGCCTTGGGCTGGAACTCGAAGGCGTGTCCAAGGATCGGCGCGCGGAGAAAACCTCGGCTCTGCTTGAGTTGGTCGGCTTAGCTAGCGTGGCGAAATCATATCCGCGAGAACTGTCGGGCGGAATGAAGATGCGCGTTTCCATTGCTCGCGCTCTGGCCACCAGCCCGCGATTGCTGTTGATGGATGAACCTTTTGCGGCTCTGGACGAAATGTCGCGCGATCGACTGAATGAAGAACTCTTACGCTTGCGAGGCGAACAGAAGTGGACTGCGATTTTTGTCACGCATTCCGTGGCTGAAGCGGTTTTTCTGTCGACGCGCATTCTGGTGCTGGCGCCGAATCCAGGCCGCATCCACGCAATCGTGCCGGTGGAACTACCGTTCCCGCGCACGGCGGCGCTGCGAACGGCGCCGAGGTTCGAACAAATGGTCGGGCTGGTTTCCGTGGCGTTGCGAAGCGCGGTACCACAATGAAGCAACGACTCATCGTGGTGGTCAATGCCATCGCAGTCTTTGCCGGGCTGCTACTCTTGTGGCAGCTGGTTCTGTGGATCTTTCGCGTGCCGCCGTACATGCTGCCATCGCCTTGGGCCGTGGCGAAGGCTCTGACGGCGCGCTTTCCGTCATTGCTGAATTCTTTTGCGATCACGGCGGAGGAGGCTGCCGGGGGAATTCTCTTGAGTGTGGTCGTAGGCGTCGCCGTCGCGCTGATCTTTGCGCAATTTCGTTGGGTGCGACGCATGCTGTACCCATGGACGCTGTTGTTACAGACTGTGCCGATCGTGGCCATCGCTCCGCTTATCTTGATGTGGATGGGCGCGGGAATTGTTTCCGTCGCGGTGATCGCGTTCATCATGTCGCTGGCACCGATCATCGCGAGCACCACACAGGGGCTCATCAGCGTAGACGAGAATCTGGTGCACTTGTTTCTCATGCATAACGCATCACCCGGGCAACTACTGTTTAAGTTGCGATTGCCGCATTCGGTGCCGTCGCTCTTTGTGGGAATTCGCATTGCCTGCGGGATCGCGGTGATTGGCGCGATTATTGGCGAGTTGTATGCGGGATCGAGCAGCGTAGGAAGGGGCGGTCTCGGATATTCGATTAGCTACGCGTCATCGCAACTGCAAACCGATTATCTGTTTGCCTTGGTTCTGGCTGCGACCGTGCTGGGCTTTGGATTTCTTTTCTTGGTGATGTTTCTGGAGTGGTATTTCCTGCACAAATGGCACGAATCGGCGCGAGCAGCGGAGGTGGAGTAGAAACAAGGATTTATCATCGAGAGTGCATAAGACACAGAGGACAAGGATGGGGATCGAGCGATGTTGCGGCTAGAAACGGATACTGGATGGTGGCTGGTTACGCATCCGGACCATGCCAGACTGGCCGGGGCTTTCGCCGAGCGTTGGGGCAACGATCGGTTTTTGCCACCTGAACCGCGCGCTCATGTGCTGAAGGGAATCGCGCGGCATGACGACGGCTGGCTCGAGCGTGACGCGAAGCCGCAGATCACGCGACAGGGAAAACCTAGCGCATTCTCAAGCGAGCTGGTCGGCAAATATTCGGCGTTCGAAGAAATCGATCTGGCGGACTATCTCGCCGTGCGTGATCGGGCGGTGCGGCTGATCGCCTGGGAAGACCCCTACGCAGCAGTGCTCATCTCCATGCATACCTATAGCCTGTTGCACGATCACGCCGATCGGTCCACGATCGCGGCTGCGGATTTACCGTTACTCGATCAGTTTCTCGAGCAACAGAAATCGTTCCAGGCTTCTTTGCGCCACCAGATCGCTGCTGATTCTCGCTTCGCGCCCGCTCAAACCGATGAGGCCGGGATCTTGGACAACTTCCGCCTGCTGCAAGCCGCCGACAATCTTTCGCTGTTAACATGCGTGGATTTTCGGCAACCAGCGCATCTTTTGCATGCGCTTCCGGCGCGCAATGGCCAACGCCTCCGGGTTCAGGTCCGGAGTGCGGGCTGGCGCCATTTCCTCCTCGATCCTTATCCGTTCCCGGAGTCGTCGTTGATTCTTGAATTTCCGGCTCGGCACATCCGAGGAAAAATATTCGCGACTGCTGCCGACCTGCAAACTGAATTCGACGCTGCGCCGGTACAAAGGCTCACGGTCACCGTGAGCGCGAACTGAATATCACGTAACCACATCCTGTCAAATAGAATCCCCACAAACGAAAACGGCGGCCAAAATCAGCCGCCGTTCTCGGTGGGGGGGTGGAAAATTAAAATAGTATTCGCAGGGTCATTTGAATCTGGCGCGGGCTGCCGATGGTTTTGTTTACGTTGCCTAGACCAAACGGGCAATTGTAGAAATTGTTGGTGAAGCTGCTGGTGCCGCAACCTGTAGGAAGCGAGGGTGTGCCGGCCGTCGGGAATCCGTTGTAATACTGGTTTTGCGTGACGTCGTCGATAGGCACGTCAAAACTGGGCGTATTGGTGACGTTGAAAACGTCGAAGCTGAACCGCGCAGAGACATGTTCGGTGAGCTTCGTGAGTTTCACGACAGATATGTCCAGCCGTCTCTGCCAAGACTGCCGGAAGATATTACGCTGGCCTGAGGTGAAGTTGGTTTCGAAGGTGTCTCCGGGAGCAATGGCGCCGCCCAGATCTCCAGGCGCTAGAAGCGGCACGGTAAAGCAAGCGGCATTCAGCGCCGGCAAGCCAGGAGTCGCGCCCGAGTGCCCTGTGACCGCGGTGGATGGAGTACAACTGCTGTTCAGTGGAACGATCGGATTGGTGATGCCGTCCGAGACGCCGTAGAAGACGCTGCCAACCGCGCCCGAATAATCGATGACGCTAAAAGGTTGGCCGCTTTGATAAACGCCAATACCCTCAACGGCCCAACCATCGCTGAACTTACCTTCGAGCGAGGATTCCGCAAAGAATTTCGGGAGTTGATACAGATAGGTGAAATTGAAAACGTGAGTGCGGTCAAAATCCGACGACCCGTAGGCGTCGCGCAAGTTGAGCGGATTGTTGCCGTTGAAGAACAAGCCCAGGGCGCTTTGCTCATCAAGTGCGTGCGAGTAGGTGTAGGAAAAGCCGATCTGGAAACCATGGCTGAGGCGCTTTTCGATGTGAGTTTGCAGCGCGTTGTAAGCGGAAACGCCGGCGGCATTGTAACTCTCAGATTCCGCGGAGTAACCGATATAGGGAACGCGCAGGTCAATGTTGCCGCCTTCGGCGGTGTTCAGCATTTGCGTTCCATCGGGAAGGGCAATGGCGCAGTCGAAATTATTTGCCGCCGACGCTTTGCAACCCGGAGTTTGCACCTGGTATCCGTAGCTCCACATCTGGCCGTGGATCGGATGTGTTGGCGTCGCGATTTGCGCTTGATTGAAGGGAACCGGAATGACCAGGTGGCGCCCGAGATTGCCGACGTAGCCGATCTGAATCGATAAATCGTTGCGCGGCTGCCACTGAATGTCGAGGGTGTTGTTGATGGTGTAAGGGAGCTTATTGTTGCGATTGTAGACGCCGAAAGAGAATAGCGGCGAACCGGCCTCAATGGCGTCCCGACCTGGCAAGTAGTTGATGATATCGGCGGGATTGCCGGAGGGACCCGGCTGGAGCGCGGCGCCCCACGGATACGACAGCGAACCTCCCGTGCCGAGAGTTCCCGGGGCTGCATTGGTGGCGTCGCAGGTGGGAATGTAGCCCTGGTAGAAAGTGCCGATGGTCGAGCACGTCTGCGAATTTACAAAGGGTGGAGCTTGATTGACGCCAAAGGGGCCGCCGGCAATCACGCCGGATGCAAACCCTGGCGACAAATACGTGAAAAGTTCGCCGCGGTCGTAGTACAAGCCGGTTCCGGCCCTTACGACAACTTTGTTGTGAAACATCGCCGGACTGAACGCCACTCCGACGCGCGGCGCAAAACCCCACTGGCGACCAGTAAGCGTCGTATCGCTCACGCCCTTGGTCGGAAACTGTGTGTTGTTGCCGGCGACGATGAAACCCGTAGAAGTAATCGTGCCGGTGGTCTCATCGTAGGAATACTGCGACGGATCGAAATTGTACAGGCGGCCATACTTCTCGCTAAGTCCCCCATCCCAATCCCAGCGCAGACCGGCGGTAATGCTGAGATTCGGACGAACCTGAAATTTATCCTGCGCGTACAGGCCACTTTCGCCAGCCCGGTAATAGCGATTGGCGTTTCCCTGCAAGTAAGCGCTGGTAACGAATCCATCGCTGGTATAGGGAGTGACCAGGCCTTGCACGAACTGCGAGAAATCTGCCGACCCGATGATTCCCTGGTCCGTTCTTTGGTCGCGCGTGTTCAGCTGCGTGTAGGCATAACTACCGCCAAACGTGAGGGTGTGCTTTCCATTGGTCCAAATCGCGTTGGCCGATGGCATAAACCGATTCTGAAAAACGCCGGTGAACGCGCCTTGCGAAGCTCCACCTTGCCCGATTGTGAGTGCCGCGTTGGCCACCGGAGTCGGACTCGCGCAACTAGGATTGGAGTTGGGACAGCCGGTATTCGCTGGCGAACTGTTGCCGAAATCATCCACGATCGTGATTCCGGGAAAAATGTTGGAGCCAAAGGTCTGGATACCCAACTGTTGCGGCGTGAACGGCTGGCTAACAGTGCTGTACACTTTCTCTCGAATAAATCCAAACGTCTCAGTAACGCTCAGATTCGGCCTTAGAGATTGCGTGTTCCCGATCGACATCACCTGGCTTCCCGCATCCAAGTGCTGGCTGAAGCCGGTGATGCTGGAGTAAGCGTAAGGCGCAATCGTCGGATCGTGCTGGTAGTAATACTTCAAAAACACGCTGTCCTTGCCGGTCGCGTTCCAGTCCAGATCCGCCACGGCCTGATCCGAAGTGAAATATGCGGTTCCCGGGACAATGGCGTTCTCCGGAAAATTTACCGTCGGCGTATTGCCGTCCGCCGAAGGAATCAGATACTGCCCGTTCGGCAATTTGTATTGGAACAATGCAAGCGCCACCGGGCTGATCTGGCTGGCGGTTATTGGCGTGGCGCCCTGCGGCCCGGTGAAATCGGTATTTGCGATCGCCGCTAACCCGTCCGCCGAGCGATTCGTGTCGGTAAGGCCTGACGGAACAGTCAGCCGCGACAGCCCGATCTCTTGATCGGACGTGTGTATGTGCTGGTAGCTCAGGAAGCCGAACAGCTTATCTTTTTTGATGGGCCCACCGATCGTGCCCCCGGCGGTATAGCGATGCAACTCTGGATTCTTTTCACTCGCAGGAATGTTGGGGTCCGCATTGAAGAAAAACGGCGCAGCATTCCACGCATCGGTACCGCGATGCACGTAAGCGCTACCGTGATAATTATTGGTCCCGGAAGCCGTGCTCATATCAATGTGCGCGCCGCTCGTCGACCCTTGTTGCGCGTCATACATCGACGTATTTACGCGCAACTCTGCAATTGTTTCAGGCGCGGGCGTCGGCAATGCCTGCCCGATCGCCAGATAAGGCGATGCCGTGCTCTGAATCACAGCCGCGCTAGTACTCGCCGCACCACTAACGCCAGTATTATTCACGACGCGTGCCGATGCCACCTGGCTGGTGCTCTTCCCATTAAACAAATTGCTGGCATCCACGCCATTCAGCAAAAATGAGTTACTCGTATCACGCTGCCCATTCGCCCAGATTGGCTGGTTGCCAAGTCCGCTGTTCGCCCCAGTTCCGCTAGGCAGTTCCGCATTCACGCCCGGAGAAAGAATCGCCAACCCCGTGAAGCTACCGGTGGGCAACGGCACCGCCTCCAGCTGTGCCTTATCCAAAATGTAGCCGTTGGTGGTATCCACCGCGTTCAGCAAGGGCACCGCTTCCACTGTCACCGTCGTGCCCACCTGCCCGACCTTTAGCACCGCATTCACCGTGGCGGTGCGATCCGCCTGCACCGTAATCGACGGAATTTTCTGAGTATCGAAACCGTCATGGGTAAACGTCAGCGTATAGGTCCCGATGGGCAGGTTCACAAAATCATAACTGCCGGTTGGGCTGGTTTTTTGCGTGCGCGTCAGCGTCGTCGCATCGCTCACCAGCGTCACGGTAGCGTCCGCCAACGCTCCACCCGAGGTGTCCGTCACCGTCCCCGTGATTCCGCCAAGCGTCTGCTGAGCTCGAATGAAAGGTGCGCCAGCGAAAGCGATGAGCAGGAATGACGCAAAGACCAAAGCGGATACACCAATTCTCTTACCCATATGGAAACCCCCCAATTGCGAAAATGCATGGAACCCACGTCCCCACGCCGTGCAGGCCGAAACGCTATAGTCTTGGCACTCGAGGCTGTCCAGACCGCTTTGCACGGCCTGCCTTCGAATGAATTGCAGCAAACTATCCCGAACCCACGCGGAATCGAAACGAATTCTTTGATTCGCCCAAATCGCTTTTTTCAATTTCTGCGTTTATGAAGGACTAGAAAGGTAGAAAGAGTCACAAATTCAGTGCTGCACCGAGTCCACAAAATTCGTCGTCCGCTATACGGGCACCCTAGTAAAGCGTTCGAGCCGGCAACACGCTCTTCGCAATCGCCGCGCTCACCGTGTACATCGGCTCGTTCACCACTTGGCTCAGTCGCAAGTGCATTGCCACACTGCACAGCAGATACGCAGGGATGTCCCCAAATCCCCATCGCGCCCCCAACAAATCGATCATCCGCGAAGTCGCCGCTCGCGCTGCCGCAACCGCATCGCTAGCCGATTCCACCACGATCCACGCCTCACCAAGGGCCTCCGCCTCGCGATTTGCGCCCGACTCAATGACCGGCCCGGATAGCGCGCGTCGCTTATGCAAATGAAAGCGCAACGTCACATCCACAGGGCACTCAATTCCGTTGATGCACACCTCGCCGTCCCCCTGCGCAGCATGCGCATCTCCTGCGGAAAACAGCGCGCCAGTGTTCAGTACCGGCAAATAAAGTTTGGCCCCGCTGCAAAGTTCCCGCACATCCATATTCCCGCCAAAATTTCCCGGCGGCCGCGTTCGAAATTCCCCATCCTCCGCCTGTGCCACCCCCATCACCCCGCAGAACGGCCGCAGCGTCACGATTGCAGGCGCCAACGACCTGCTAACCTCGCCCTCCAACTCCCAATGAAAAAGATAAGCCTGTGAAAATCGCTCCTTAAGAAATCCCAACCCCGCAATCACGCTCGACCAACCCCAACCCTTATGCGCCACCTTCAACACGTCAATCTGCAGAACATCCCCAGCCTCGGCCCCCTCCACAAAAATCGGCCCGGTAAGCGCATGAATCCGCCCGCGATCGATCCCCAAAAATTCCGCGACGCCCATCCCCGGCCGCACCTGCGCGCCACTGGAATCGACACACCCGAGGTGCACCGTATCGCCCGAAGCGATCGAAATTCGCGGCCGCAACCCCCGATTCCACCGCGAGTGTGTAGGCTCCGCAGATAAAACGTGCTCAGCCATTCACGCGCCCCTAGATTTCCACCGTCATCTGCGTTTCCACCAGCGCGTTCCGTGGCAATCCCGAAAGTCCCAGGGCCGCCCGCACGTGTCGCCCAGCCTCGCCGAAAACTTGCACCAGCAAATCGGAAGCTCCATTGATCACTTCCGGCGACCCCGCAAACCCCGCAACCGCGTTCACATATCCATTCACGCTCACCACGCTCTTAACCGCATCGAGCGAACCCAAATGCCGCTTCAGCACCGCCAGGTGCAACAAGGCACAAGCCCGTGCCGCCGCATACCCTTCCTCCATCGTCCGTTCCGCGCCAACCGCCCCGGTAATGATTCCCTCCGGCCCAATCGAAATCACGCCAGACAAATACACCATCGACCCCACCGTTTTGGCCGGAACATAATTCCCGCCTGGCGCCGGCAACGGCGGCAAAACAATCCCCAGTTCTCCAAGCCGCGCTTCGATTCCACTGGCCATAAACTTTTCCGCCTCTCATAACAAAAGTTCCCGCGCCAATCTAACATGCTCTTCGCGAATGCGCCGACGCCCCATTGCTTTTTTCTCTTGCACCAATTTGGACCTGCGCTAGCATGTGCCATGCAAAATCTCCCCGTTGTAGGGGCACTGCACTGCCCAGACGTGAGCCGATACGTCTTGTTTTATGGTTCTAAGCTGGTAGCAACCGCTTTCCGAACCGCGCGCCTGTTCCTCGCGCTGACTATCCTCTTCGCGATTCCATCCCAAGCCCAAACCACTCTCGCCGCAAAACTCCGCGCGACACGTACATCCCCTCTCGATCTGGAACTGGCCGGCGATCTAGCCAACCTTCCGGCAAACTCTACGCGTTACCTGACCCGCGAGGATCTCCTTTCGCTACCCCAAACAAATCTCACCGCAACCACCGACACCAATTTCACGACCCCAACCAAGATCACCGGGATCGCCCTGCAAGAATTGACTCTCCAACTAGCGGCCGCACCAAACTCCGACCTGACCATAGCGATCTGTGGCGACCAATACCGAGCCAACTTTCCCGACGCCTACATCAACGCGCATCATCCGGTACTGGTCCTAAAAATTAATGGCCAACCTCCTTCAGGCTGGCCCAAAGACTCCGAAGGCCACCACGCCGACATGGGTCCCTACCTGATCTCGCAACCCGACTTCGTCCCCAGTTTCAAAATCCTGGCCAACCCCGAAGAACCGCAAAATCCCTGGGGCGTGATCCGCCTGGAATTCCGCGATGAATCCACCGTCTTCCGCCCCATCGCGCCCCCTGGCCCGCAAGCTCAAGACCAGCAAGTCCAAACTGGCTACCGCGTCGCCCAGCAAAACTGTTTCCGCTGCCACAACATGGGCAACGAAGGCGGACAAAAAGCGGGCCACCCGTGGCTGGTCCTCTCTGCCTGGGCTACCGCACAACCAAATTATTTGGCCGCCTACGTCCACAACCCCAAACAAAAAAATCCCAACGCCCAAATGCCCAGCTTCCCCGAATACGACGACGCCACCCTACGCGCCCTGATCGCCTACTTCCAAACCTTCACCACCCCAAGAGAAAAACCATGACCCTCCGCGCCGCAAAAACCACCCTGGTTTTCGCCGTAGCCCTGTTTTATTCCGTCGTAGTCCTCAACAATCTCACTGACTACAACTCCAATTACCAATTCGCCCGCCACACCCTGATGATGGATTCCACCTTCCCCAACAATCAGGCCATGTGGCGCGCCATAAACTCTCCAGCGATCCACACGATCTTCTACATCTCCATCATTATCTGGGAATCGATCACCATGATTCTCTGCTGGTGGGGAGCCGTCCGCCTAGCACGCGCTAAGTCGGCACTCGCCGCCGCATTCAATCAAGCCAAGCGCATTGCGATCGTAGCCTTAACTGCGGGTCTTCTGATGTGGCTAGCAGCCTTCCTAAGCGTAGGCGCCGAGTGGTTTCTAATGTGGCAATCCAAAACCTGGAACGGTCAGGAAGCCGCCTTCCGCATGTTCACAGTAATCGGCATCATCCTAATCTTGCTAGTCCAACCCGACACCGACCAACAACCGTAGTTGCAGACAATGGATCCGGTTCCCCTATCCCTAACCGCATAATCAACGACGTTGTAAGGGGCGGCGGCGGACTCCTGCAACCCCGCTTGCCCAGGCGCACACACTCACTCTGCTTGATGTTCGGATTTTCCTAACAATATACGAAGCGCACGCGGTTGCATGGACTTACTGACTAATCGACGCTCTGACTTTTCCAGACTCACCCTCCGGCAAAGCAAACGCGCACAACACCGCTTGCACCGGCACAATCAGATACTGCCGCCCGTCAATCTGATACGTCATCGGCGAAGCCACAACCTCTCCGCCTGCATTCAAGTGCCACAAAGTTTTTCCGGAGGCTGGATCTAGCGCTAAAATATTCCCAGCGGTATCCGCGCTAAACAGCAAATGCCCTGCCGTAGTCAAAATCCCCGCAACTCCCTCGCCCTCGCCGAGCTCATGATTCCAAACCACTTTGCCAGTCTTGTAATCCAGCGCCCGCAAAGTTGTGTTGGCCCATAAATTTCGATCCCGTCCTCCCCAACCCTCGGTCTTCCCCTCGACAATTTTGTAAAAGATGGCGAAGATTCGCCGCGCCATAACATAAAACAAATCGGTCTGGGGATCGAAACTCGGAGCCATCCAGTTCGTAGCTCCATCTGACCCCGGTTCCACCAGCGCCCCATCCGGACTAGGGTTCGCCGACGCCTTCGCGATCGGCCGTCCGCGCGAATCCACGCCCGAAGCCCAGGTCTGATCGATAAACTCCGACGTCAACAAATGCTCGCCGTTCGTCCGATCCAGCACAAAGAAAAATCCGTTGCGGCTGGCCTGCGCCAGCAGCTTCCGAGGCTTACCTTTAAACTCCGCGTCAAAAAGAATGGGTGTCTGCACCGCGTCCCAGTCGTGCACATCGTGCGGCGAAGGCTGAAAAGCCCAAGCGAGTTTTCCGGTATCCGGATTCAGCGCCACGATCGAACAGGTGTAAAGATTGTCCCCCGGCCGGCTATCCCCGACCAGCACCGGATTCGGATTCCCGGTCCCCCAATAAAGCAAATTCACCGCCGAATCGTACGTCCCGGTCATCCACGTCATGCCTCCGCCGTGCAACAACGCGTCGCCGTCCTTCGGCCAAGTTTCCGATCCAGGCTGTCCCGGGTCAGGCTCGGTATACCAATGCCATTGCACACTACCCGTCTCCGGATCAACCGAAGTCAAAATCCCCCGAATGTCAGTGGAATCCCCGGAAACGCCCACGATGACGTGATCGCGTATGACCAGCGGCGCCATCGTCGCAAAATAACCCAGCTTCGCATCCGCAAGTTCGATGTCCCAGTGAACCTTCCCATCCTTCGCGTCCAGACAAAGCAAATGCGCATCCGGGGTCGTGAAATACAGCCAGTTCTTGTACATCGCCAGACCGCGATGCCCAATGTGCCCGCCTTCCGACTTCCGCTCGTAATGCCAGATCTGTCGCCCGAATTTTGCATCCACGGCCCAAACGTTATCAGGCACCGTAAAGTACAGAACGCCGTCCACTACCAGCGGCGTAGACTTGATCGCCACCCCCCGCGTCTGAAACATCCAAGCCAAAGTAAGCGACCCAACATTTCCGGCATTGATCTGATCCAGCGTGCTATACCGCCGCCCCGAATAATCCCCGTTGTACGTAGGCCAAGTATCCGTGGGCGCCCGCAGTAAAGCCGCAGAATCCAACCCCTGCGCCATAGCCAACGCTGGAGCGAGAATCAAAACGCCAACCAACCACACCACCCGAAGCCAGCAAGACATTCCCATCCCTCTCATCCACTTTGTAGGGGCGGGGCTTGCTCCGCCCGGCGGCAACCCCGGCACCATCTCCCTGCTGCCACCGCTTGGCGTTTCCCTCAATTCAAACTCTGCAAGTAAGCAAACAAATTATGAATATCCGCCTGCGAAAGCTTCCCCAACAACTCCCGATGCGCCTCCAACCGATCCTTCACTTCCACCTTCACCCGATCCCGCGCAAACGATCGATACCACCCGGACCCGTCTCGCATACCAACCTCAAAATCATCGATATGCACCAAAGGCCCCTCCACCGTCTCCCCGGAAGGCAGCGTAACCGTAACGCTCTTGAAGTGCCCCTCCGGATACAACATATGCGTCTCTAGATCGAGCGGCGAATATTTCCCCGCAGCTTGTTTCATATCGCCACTCGCCGAATGACAACCGCTACATCCGCCGGCCCCGTTAAAATAAGCCTTTCCAGCCGTCGCGCTTCCGGTGAGAAGCCTTTGCACCGCATACCCCTCCGGCACTTCCGACGAAGCGATGGCCTCAGCGGCCATCGCATGCAGAAACGCCGCCACATCGGTCACCTGATCGTCACTCAAAGGCAACGCCGGCATCCCCTTATCCGGCCGCCCCTGATGCACCACCACCCCGATCAAATCTCCCTTCACGTCATGGGCAACCAGAGGTGACCTCATCAAATCCGGCCCGCGCCCTCCGGTAGCATCGTTCCCGTGGCAAAAGGCACACGATTGCACAAACTGTTTCCGCCCGCGGTCCACAGCAGGGTCCGCAGCAAGAGCAGCAGCCTTCGCCTGCCGCGAAACATGAGCCGGCTTCGGCTCCTGCGCCAAAGAACCCGATAAACCGGAACACGCCGCAACCCCAAGAAGGAAAATCACAAACCAAAGACCACACGATCGAATCATCGCACCGTCCCGAATCGACTCCGCATCTACCGTCGCCAACCTTTTGGATTATTACTCTCGTTCGAAATTATTGCAGCGCAGCATACAAGGCTTGCTTCCAGCGCGCCTTGTCAATCGTCCAGAAAATTTTAGCCCTCCTCCGGCCCCCGCGGGGTGACGCCCAAACATCCCGGTTCCGTTCGTCGTCGGCGACATTAAGCCGGTCAACCACGGTCATACCCCGAGTCAGTTCGCTGCCGGTCTCTACCTCCATATAATGTTGCGATTGGGAAGTAACGATCGATGGATCGAGCGCGACTGCCATGGCGACTGGATCCGGCAAGGATATCCCGTGTTCGCCAGTCTGCTCTAAGTAAGCTTCCCGCGCCCGGCTGTTGCACTCTATGGCGAATTTCGCAATGCGCGTCCCAAAACTCAACACCTGCTGCATGTCGGACAAATTCAGCGCCGCGTCGCCGCGGCACAAATGCCAGCCCACCAGTTCGATCGGCAAGCCGCTCCTCGCGACGACACGCCCCGCTTCCGGATCGCACCAGATGTTGTACTCCGCCGCGGGTGTAACATTCCCCTCGCAACACGGCGCTCCACCCATAACCACGCACCGCCCAACCTTCTCCGCAATCTCCGGTTTCTTCCGCAACGCCAGCGCAATATTGGTAAGCGGCCCAAGCGTCACCAAAACCAAACCGGCGTGCGATTCAATCGTATCGATAATGGCATCGACGGCGCCTTTCTGCTCCACAGCTCGGCCGGGCTCCGGGTATCCATGGTCGCCCAAACCGTCCATCCCGTGAAACCAACTCGCACTCTCATGCGCCCGCGTCAAAGGTTTCGTCGCCCCGGCAAATACCGGCACGTTCGAATCGCAAAGCTCCGCCGTATACAGCGCATTGCGGCTGGCTTGCTCCACGCCGACGTTGCCAGCCACGGTCGTGATGGCCGCCACCTCCACCTCGGGACTGCGCAGCGCCATAATCAACGCCACCGCGTCATCCGAAGCCGTATCCGTATCAATCAAAAGGACCCGTTTCACGCGTCGTAGCATAACAAATTAGCCCGCATATCCCGGCGACAACCGCGCAACCTGAAAAACGTATTTGCCAGACAGTCCGTTTATGTTAAGGATACCTATCAGGTAACATCGTAGAGCCGAAATCGCGTTCCTCATCGAGGCTCACAGTAATTAGAAGCTCGTAAGTCCTTATGATTAATATACTTGCGTGAGATCAAAGGGTCAGGCGTTTAGTATCCCATCGAGGTTTAGAAAAAGGGGCCCATGCCTGCAACCGCCCGGCCACCCCATGCGGCGAAGCATGCCGGTTCATGTAAGAATAACGGTCCATGAAACGAATCTTTGTTTCCATTGCTCTGCTCATCGTCATGCATGTACCGGCGTCAGCGTTCGCGCAAAAGCGACTGGTGCTGATCGACCAGGACGGATCCGGGCCCGGCGGCTCAAATCAGATGGCCATGATGGCGCTACTGCAATCGCCGCAGGCGGAAGTGCTGGGCATCACCATCGTTACCGGCAACGCCTGGCGCGACGAAGAGGTGCAGCACACCTTGCGAATGTTGGAATTGATCGGCCGGACCGATGTTCCGGTGGTGCCGGGTGCGGTGTTCCCGTTGGTGCGCACGCAGGAAGAAACACTGATAGGCTCGCGACTGTTCGGCAAGGTCGTGTGGCTAGGCGCATGGGGGCAGGGACCGACCGCTCTCGTGCAAACCCCGAACGGCGTTGTCGGCGTAACGGCGGAAAATCCTCAAGTACACGGGCCGTGGGTTGTTCCGCCGATGCCGGAAGGCGCTCCGAAAACGAAGGCGCTCGACGAAGACGCCGCGCACTTTTTAATCCGGCAGGTTCATGCGCACCCGCACCAAATTACCATTTACGCCGCTGGACCGCTCACGAATATTGCGCTGGCATTGGCGATCGATCCACATTTCGCGGAATTGACGCAGGGAATCGTCATCATGGGGGGCAGCCTGAATCCGCAAACCGACGACCCCGAATTTTCCACCAACCCGCGCCACGAATTCAATTTCTGGTTTGATCCTGAAGGGGCCCGCGTCACTCTGCGTGCGCATTGGCCCCGCATCGACGTAACCACCGTCGATATCTCCATCAAAGCCATGTTCACGCAGGAAATGCTCAACAGCATTGCAACGTCATCGGCCCCGTCCGCGCAATACATCGCCAAATATTCCCAGGAGCGCTACTACCTGTGGGACGAACTCACCGCTTGCGCCTGGCTGGACCCCAGCATCATCACGAAAGAGCGCCGGCTTTACATGGACGTCGACATCAGCCACGGCCCCAGCTACGGGAACACCTTAACTTGGAACGAAAAATTGAAGCCCGCGACGGATGTCCAGCTGGTTCATGCGCAAACCGATCTCGACGTTACCAAATTCATAAAAATGTTCGTCGGCCTAATGTCCGCGCCGTCTGCTCACGGAGATTCTTCCTCGAACCGTCCACGGTAAGCATCGCGAACGAAGCCCCCACGGGCCCGCCGGTCTACCAGCGAGCATCAACTCTTCCCTCTAGGATGCAAAACATATTTGTCTATTGTACCGTAGCGTACAATATGATTAGCTTGCTCGCAGGAGATCAGGACCGGCGCGGATCCTATCCATCCATTCCTGCCCCCCCTAAGTGATATCTCGGAAGTCTTAGTACTCGAACAGTAACCAAACCAAACGTCGCGGCGGCTCGGCAGTTTCAGGTCGAGCGAGATCTGCTTGCTTCACGATCAGGTGAAACGCCGCAACGCACGCACAAAGGATGCAATGAAAATCTTACTGTACAACCCGGACAACGGCGTCACCCGCAACTTCATGCCGCATCTTTGGATGTTCCTGCTGCAGTCGCTGACGCCGCCCGGCCATGAAGTGGTTCTGATTGACGGCAACGCCCGGCCCATGGACGAAGAAAGCATTGCGCAATATGTGCGTGACGAGGGTATCGGACTGGTGGGAATTGGCGCGATGACTCGCATGGTCGCCAAAGCGTATCGCATGGCGGATGCGGTGCGGGCCACGGGAGTAAAGGTAGTGATGGGCGGCCCCCACGTGACCGAGATGGCTGACGAGGCTCTGGGCCGAGACGGTGGGGCGCGGCATGCGGATGCCGTCGCGCTCGGCGAAGCAGACCAGACTTGGCCGAGGATTGTTGAGGACGCGGCGCGTGGGGAACTGAAGGATGTCTATGCGCCCGTGGATGCGTTCGGCCAGGAACAAAAGCCCTCGTTGCAGCCTTACCCGGCTATTCCGTGGGATGCCCTCAACCTCGATCAATTTAATTTGGTGCCCGGAATGTTTACCCCGCTCCTGAAGAAGGTCGGGGCTGGTTGGGGAACGTTTCGGATTATTCCCATGGAGTCTGGGCGAGGTTGTCCCTATGGATGCGAGTTCTGCACGGTCACGGGATTTTTCGGCGACTCGATTCGATTTCGGTCCAACAAGAGTGTGGTGGACGAACTGCTGTTATTGAAAGCTCGCGCAAAGAAAGAAGGCGGGCAGATCGCGGTGTTTTTTATTGATGATAATTTTGCGATCAATCCAAGACGCACGAAGTCTTTGCTGCGGGACATCATTGCGGCGAACGCGCAGGTGCATTGGGTGGCGCAGATTAGTGCTAATTTGCTGCGCGACGAGGAACTGGTCGACTTGATAGCGCAAGCGGGAGGCAAATGGATCTTCATCGGCATGGAGTCGATTGACCCGGCGAATCTGGCCAGCGTGAACAAAGGATTTAACAAGCCGGGCGAATATGCTGTGGTCCTCGACCGGTTGGCGCAGCGGAACGTCTATGCAATCACGTCTTTTATCTTTGGCATGGACAACGACTCGACGGGAGTGGCCGACCGCACCCTGCAGGCAATTCGCACCTGGCCACCCGGTTTGCCGATCTTTGGGTTACTGACGCCGTTGCCGGCTACACCGCTTTACAAGAGACTGGAGGCTGCGGGGCGGCTTACTCGCCCGAAGCACTGGCAGGAGTTCATACCGTTTGCGATGGCGCATACGCCGCTAAAGATGACCGTTGACCAGGCGCATGAAGAGGTCCGAATTGGTTGGGAGAAGTCTTACAGTTCGGAAGCGATCGCTAAGGCTGTGGACTCGCTTAGTCATAAGCCGCTGGGTCATCGCATCAATATTCTTATTGCGAGGCTTTGTTTCCGGGGGATTTATTTCCCGTCGATGGGCCGTTTTGCTTGGCTAAAGACGATCACGGAGAACCGGCAGACGATTTTCAAGCTTGCTAAAGAAGGTTTCGGAGCTTGGCGAGGCTCACGAAGCCTGGCCAGCCCGCCGGTGTCGGTAGTAAACCCTCACTGAAAATATCCCCGAATCGGTAGATCGTGGGGCGGAAGGGACGGCCCCTTGAAACTCATGCCAGCCAGGGCTTCGCAGACTGCAGCCCGGCGCTACCGGTTTACCGACCTACCCTTCCAATTCCAACTCAGTGCTAAGGTTGCGGGGGCGTCTGGCCACTGCTAAAATTTGGAGGTTTGGCGGGACGCGGACGTTTGCGCCGGGTAGGCGTAACGGTTTTTGCTGCGTCCGGGCACCCCGGTTTGCCGATGTGCCAACCCATCCGCCAAGACAGGTCCGGGATTCTGCCCGAGGAGAGTGCGCGTGGCTAAGTATGATGTGGCGATTATTGGTAGCGGTCCGGGCGGGTATGTGGCGGCGATTCGGGCTGGGGAACTTGGGTTGAAGACCGTGGTGGTCGAGAAGGATCCGTTTCTTGGCGGTACCTGCCTGCATGTTGGCTGCATTCCTACCAAAGTTTTGTTGCACCATGCCGATGTCTACGATCATTTCAAGAATGGGGCGGAATTGGGATTCGAAGTCAGCGGGCTGAAGATCAATTGGGCCAACATCATTGCGCGGAAAGAGAAGATCGTAAAGAAGCACGCTAAGGGCATCGAGTTTCTATTCAAGAAGAATAAGGTGGAGTGGGTGCAGGGTTGGGGGCGGTATGAAGGGCCCGGTAAAGTTAGCGTGGAGAAGGATGGCAAGAAGACGGAGATTGAGGCTTCGAATATTTTGATGGTGAGTGGTTCGGAGGCGCGGTCGCTACCGGGCATCGAGCCGGATCACAAGACGATTCTGACGAATCGGTCGATTCTGGAATTGCCGGCGATTCCGAAGACATTGATCATCGTTGGGGCTGGGGCGGTGGGCGTGGAGTTTGCGTCGATCTACAATTCATTCGGGACGCAGGTGACGATCCTGGAGGCGCTGCCGCGGGTTGTGCCTGTCGAAGATGAAGAAATTTCGGCCGAGCTCGATAAAACCTATCGCAAGAAAAATATTCAGATCTTTACGCAGAGCATGGTGGAATCGGTCAAGAAAGACGCCAAGGGCGTGACCGTGGCGTTCAAGGATAAGGACGGCAAGGCGCAGACTTTACAGGCGGAAAAGCTTTTGCTGGCGGTGGGGCGCAAGCCGATGACGGATGGCTGCGGAATCGAGAAATCGAAGGCCAAGCTGGAACGCGGGTTCGTGCATGCCGGTCCTTATATGGAGACGGATGAGCCGGGTTTGTTTGCGATCGGCGATATCGTTGCGGGGATGCCGCAATTGGCGCATGCGGCGATGATGGAGGGGATCGCGGCGGTGACCCACATCGCCGGGAAAAAGCCGCCCGCGATTGTTAAGACGCGGATTCCGAACGCTACCTATTGCGAGCCGCAGATCGGATCGATTGGTTTAACGGAAAGGCAAGCGAAGGAAGCCGGTTATGCGGTGAAGACCGGGAAGTTTCCTTTTGTGGGGAACAGCAAGGCCACGATTTTGGGCAACCACGGGGGCTTTATCAAGGTCGTGTCGGATGAAAAGTATGGCGAGGTTTTGGGCATTCATATCATCGGGCCGCTGGCTACGGAAATTTTGGCGGAAGCCGCGGCCGTACTGCATCTGGAAGGCACGATTGACGACATGATGAGCATGATGCATGCGCATCCGACCGTTTGGGAAGGCATGGGGGATGCGTTCGCCAGCGTACGGGGATTGCAGATTAACGTTTGAGGAAGTTAACCGTCGACAGTTGAAAGTCGAAACTGGAATAGTCGCTGGCTGAGATTTGGACGGTATCGACGATATTCTCTCGATGAATTCATGTCTCATTATCGATCTGGGATTGGTGGGTTACGCGGACGCGTTTGCTTTGCAGAACAGGATTGTTGCGGCGCGCAAGGCTGAAGCGATTGGGGATGTGTTGTTGCTTTGCGAGCATCCGCATGTGATTACCTTGGGGCGCAACGGCAGCCGGGAACACTTGCTGGCGTCCGAGCGCGTTTTGCAGCAGAAGGGCGTGGAGTTTCAGACTACGAATCGGGGTGGGGATATTACTTATCACGGGCCGGGGCAGATTGTTGGGTATCCGGTGGTTAACCTTGGGGCGATTCGGAGGGATGTGGTTTGGTATGTGCGGATGCTGGAAGAAGTGATGATTCGGGTTTGTGCGGATTTGGGGGTTGGGGTTGGGCGGGAGGCGGGTAAGACTGGGGTTTGGGTCTGCGGGACGGAAAAAGCAGGAGTTTTACCGCCGAGGACACCGAGTTCGCAGACCGGAGGGGCTGAGAAGATCGGGGCTATTGGAGTGCACATAAGCCGGTGGGTTACTTCGCATGGATTTGCGTTGAATGTGGCCACCGATTTGCGGTTTTTTGATTTGATTGTGCCTTGTGGGATTGTGGGACGGGCGGCTACTTCGCTGGAGAAGGTTTTGGGTCGGCGCGTTGAGCGCAATGAAGTGGCGCCTGGAATTGCGAAACATTTTGGGGATGTTTTTGGGTTGGAGACCAAGGCGGGTTCGCACGGGGAGTTGTTGGAGGCGCTGCGGGGGTTTGAGCGGGAGTTGGCGGCGATTCCGGCTTAGGGGTTGTCTGGAGTTGAGGACACGGCCATCGGTGGTGGCCGCTTGAGCGCAACGGGACCATGGCGGAAAAAGCAGACCCCTACCCCGCGAAAATCGCGGGATTCGGGATGACATTTAGTTGTAGGGGACTGATTTAGCGGAGAACTGATGAAGAAAGAGCTTACACGGCAGCAGCATCTGGATCTTTATTACTACATGCGGCTTAACCGGGCGGTGGAAGATACCATGGTCAAGCTGTTCCGGCAGAACAAGATTGTCGGGGGCTTGTATTCAAGTTTGGGGCAGGAAGCGATTTCGGTGGGGACGGCGTTTGCGCTGGAGACCAAGGACTGGATGGCGCCGATGATTCGGAATATTGGGGCGCTTTTGGTTAAGGGCGTGCCGCCCCGGGATATTTTCACGCAGCATATGGCGAAGTACACTTCGCCTACTTTGGGGAAGGATGGCACTAGCCATTTTGGGGATTTGGAAAGGCTGCATATTGTTTCGCCCATTTCGATGTTGGGGGATTTGATTCCGGTGATGACTGGCGTGGCTATGGCTGGGCGCTACCTGGGGCAGAAGATTGTGGCTATGACCTGGATTGGGGATGGCGGGAGTTCTACTGGAGTTTTTCATGAGGGGTTGAATTTTGCGGCTACACAGAAGGCGCCGTTTGTTTTGATTTTGGAAAATAATGGGTGGGCTTATTCGACGCCGGTGCGGCGGCAGGTGCCGCTCGAGAATCTGGCTGACCGGGCCAAGGCTTACGGGATTACGAGTTACATCGTGGATGGGAATGATGTTGCGGATGTTTATTCTACCGCGAAAGAGGCGGTGGATCGAGCGCGGGCAGGTGAAGGGCCAATTTTGATTGAGGCTAAGACCTTTCGGCGCATGGGACATGCGCAGCACGACCCGGCGGAGTATGTGCCGAAGGAGATGCGCGAGCACTGGGAGAAGCGCGATCCTATTTTGCTGCATGAGAAATTTTTGACCGAAGCGAAGCTGCTGGACGCGAAGACCAAGAAGGAGATTGAGACCAAGATCGAGACGTTGCTGTCGTCGGAGCGCGACTTCGCGGAGGATTCGCCGATGCCGCCACCGGAACTGGCGGAGAAGGGGGTGTACTGCACTGGCGACGATTGTCACAAGATTCGCGCGAAGTGGGAGCGGCCGATCGCGGAAGTGACGCCGCCGAAATCGAGTATTGATGCGAGTTGGGTGGTGGAGGGTTTTGGGCGAGGGAAGAGTTCCGGTGGCGGGATCGCGCCGATTCACTTTGGTGATACGGCGCAGTCGGAAGAGCGGAAGAAAGTGGAGGAAAAATTGGCGCCGGCTGGGCCGGTGGAAGTTGTGAAGGAGAAGATGGGGGTCCAGAGTGGGACCAATGGGGCGCGCCATGAGAAAAAATCGGACCAGCAAAGAGCCGGTAAAGAGGCCCTTCAAAGCTCAAGACGAGCCGGCTCTGCCAACCGCAAAAGCGCCGCTAAGGTTGTGGCGAAATCGGTGAAGGCGGCGGCGAAGGCTGCACCGGCCAAGAGCGTTGCCCGAAAGGGCCGGAGGTAATCATGGCGAATACTTCCAAGGCTCCAGCAAACGGCGGCGGCAACGGTGGTGGCCACGGTGGCGGACCGGTTACGTTTCTTGAGGCTATCAAGCAGGCTATGTTTGAGGAGATGCAGCGGGATCCTGCTGTGATAGTGATTGGCGAGGATGTTGGCGTTTATGGAGGAGCGTTCAAGACCAGCGAAGGATTGCTGGAGAAATTTGGGTGGGAACGCGTCATCGATACGCCGATCAGCGAGAGCGCCATTATTGGGGCGGCTTGCGGGATGAGCTATCTGGGGTTGCGGCCGATTTGCGAGATGCAATTTATCGATTTCATTGTCTGCGCGTTTAATCAGCTTACGAATTTTGTGGCTAAGGGGCATTACCTCTGGAATGCGCCGGCGCCTATGGTGGTGCGCGGGCCTTCGGGCGGCGGGGTGCACGGCGGGCCGTTTCATTCGGCGAATCCGGAGATGTATTTCGTGCATACGCCGGGGTTGAAGGTTATCTATCCTTCTACGCCGTATGACGCGAAAGGGTTGTTGAAGGCGGCGGTGCGGGATAATAATCCGGTGCTGTTTTTCGAGCACAAGTATCTTTATCGACGGATTAAGGAAGAGTTGCCGGCCGAGGATTACACCGTGCCGATCGGTAAGGCTGCGGTGCGGCGGGAGGGCAAACACCTGACGATTCTTTCTTATGCGGCGATGATGCACAATTCGCTGGAGGCTGCTGAGAAGCTGGCGAAAGAGGGCATCGAGATTGAGGTGATCGATTTGCGGACTTTGCTGCCTTTGGATGAAGAGACGATTTTGAAGTCGGTTAAGAAGACGAATCGGGTTTTGGTGGTTCACGAGGATACGAAAACGGGAGGGATTGCCGGGGAGATTGCGGCGATTCTTTGCGAGAAGGCGTTTGGGGATTTGGATGGGCCGGTGTTTCGGGTTACTGCGCTGGATACACCGGTGCCTTATTCGCCTCCCTTGGAGGAGCATTTTTTGCCGAATACGCAGAAGATTGTGGCCGCCGCGAAGGAGCTGGCGCGATATTGACGAACCAAGCTGTGAGTGATTGGCCGCTGCGAATTCGATGGTGGATGTTCATGAACCGGCTACTTAAGGTTGTCGGTCCGGCGCACATTTGTGCCCACAAACACGGTCGGCGGAATCGAGAGGGGCTTGCGGGAAGCGCGAAGTGCGGTTGCTTCTACTGCCTTCGGACCTTTGCTCCTCAGAGCATCAAGGATTGGACTGATGACGGAACCACGGCCATCTGCGCACATTGTGGTATGGACTCGGTAATAGGTTCCGGCTCCGGCTTCCAACTTTCACATCGATTCCTGCAACCAATGAATGATCGCTGGTTCGGGGAGAGTATTAGGGTCAAGACTTAGAACTGCGCCGGGTGGAAGAATTTTCGTGAGCTATAATTTGTTGTTCGGGAATTGGGATAGGAGCTAGCCATGGCCGTTGACATCGTGATGCCGCAGATGGGCGAGAGCATTTTTGAGGGAACGATTACCAAGTGGCTGAAGAAGCCTGGTGACAAAGTGGAGCGGGATGAACCGCTCTTTGAGATTTCTACCGACAAGGTGGATGCGGAGATTCCGTCGCCTTCGGCTGGCGTGCTGAAGGAGATTAAAGTCGGCGAAGGGAAGACGGTGCCGATTCAGACGGTGGTGGGCGTGATTGATGCGGCGGGCGATGGGGCTGGCGCGGCGAAGGCCGCGGCTCCGGCGCCTGCTCCTGCAAAGGCGGCTGAGCCGGCCAAAGTTGCTGCGCCTGCGGCGGCGAGACCGGCGGTGCCAGCTGCTGCTTCCAAGCCCGCGGCTTCCATGGCGCCCGCTGCTCCTGCCAAGGAGGGCCAGCGCATCCACAGCTCGCCGCTGGTTCGGCGGATGGCGAAGGAACACGGCGTCGACCTTTCGGCTGTGCCGGGAAGTGGAGCGGGAGGGCGGGTCAGTAAGCAAGATATCGAGGCGTACATCGCGGCGGGCGGCAGTGCGGTGGAAACGGAGAAGGAAACCGAGTCGGCCGAGGCCGACGTTTACACGCAGCCGGTTGCGACATCTGCTGCGGCACCAGCGCCTCCCGCTGCGCGTTCTGCTGCTCCGCCTCAGGCCCCACCGCCTAGTTCGGGTGGGCAGGCGCACGTGGCGTTTGAGTCGGCTGTGCCGCGGGAGAAAATGTACTTCGGGAATTACGAAGTACAGCCTATGAGCGTGATGCGCCAGCGGATTGCCGAGCATATGCTGGCGTCGAAGCATGTTTCGCCGCATGTGTACTCGATTGATGAAATCGACATGACCAAGGTGGCTGGGTTGCGGGCTAAGGCCAAGGATGAATTTGAGAAGCGCTATGAAACGAAGCTTACGTTTATGCCATTTTTCGTGAAGGCGGCGGTCGCCGGGTTGCGGGCGTATCCTACGATGAATGCTTCACTGGATGGTACGAACGTGATTTTGCACAAGGAAATCAACGTCGGGATGGCTGTGGCGCTGGATTGGGGCTTGATTGTGCCCGTGATCAAGAATGCCGACGAGAAAAATATTCTGGGTATTCAACGCAACCTGAATGATTTGGCGGAACGGGCGCGTACCAAGAAATTGAAGCCGGAAGAGGTGCAGGAAAGCACCTTTTCGATTACGAATCCTGGCGTATTCGGCGGGTTGTTTGGGTTGCCGGTGATCAGCCAGCCTAACGTGGGCATTCTGGGGTTGGGCATGATTGAAAAACGGCCCGTGGTGATCAATGATTCGATTGCGATTCGATCGATGTGTTACGTTTCGCTGAGTTACGATCACCGAGTAGTGGACGGCGCGATCGCGCATCAGTTCATGCACAAGGTGAAGGAAACTCTGGAGAATTGGAGCGAGCCGGTTCTTTAAGGGGGGGCGTTTCGAGCTTATTCCTGTTGTTGCATCGGCTTTATGACGGAATGTGCGAACGTGTTCGCTCGCGAAATCCTGATCGCCACCTAAGTGCAAATTCGCTAAACGCAGACAGCGATCTGTTGCGCTAGATCTTCTACCTCACTGTAGGAAAAATGCCGCTGGACTTCCGGAAACTGCCCAAAATTGAGCTTCATTGTCATTTGGACGCATCCGTGCGCCTCGCTACCGTTGCGGACCTGGGGCGGGAAATCGGGCTGACGCTACCGGAACCGCTGGCGCCGGCGCTGGTGGCTCCGGAGATTTGTCTGGACTTGGCGGATTTTTTGCTGCGCATCGATCTGGCTCTCGAGGTGATGCAGCATCGCGAACAGCTGGTACGCATTGCGCGGGAATTTGTAGAGGATCTGGCTGCCGAAGGCGTGATTTATGGCGAGGTGCGGTTCGCTCCCCAGTTGCATTTGCGGCAGGGACTTTCGCTGCAGGAAGTTGTCGATGCCGTGCATGAGGGATTGCTTCGAGGGCAGCGTCAAACCGGCGTGGCGACGGGATTAATTTTGTGCTGCCTGCGTCACGAGTCTGCGCAGAGTAGTTTGGCTATCGCGAAACTGGCTTTGGCCAATCGGGACAAGGTCTGTGCGCTCGACCTTGCCGGGGATGAAGCGCGATTTTCTGGAAGAGCTCACGCCGAAGCGTTTGCGCTGGCGCGCGCGGAAGGGCTGCGGCGCACGGTTCACGCGGGAGAAGCGGCCGGCCCGGACAGCATTCGCGAGGCGTTAGATTTACTGGGAGCAGAGCGGATAGGGCATGGCGTGCGCATCGAAGAGTCTGCCGAAGTCGAGGACGCGGTGAAGAGGGCGGCAGTGGCGCTTGAGATGTGCCCGTTGTCGAACGTGCAGACTCGCGCGGCGTCTGCGCTGGTGGCTCATCCGATTGACCGCCTGCTGCGGAGCGGATTGCGCGTTACGGTGAGCACGGATGCGCGGACCGTCTCGCTCACTACCGTAAGCGCGGAATTCGCTCGGCTGGCGCAAACTTTCGGGTGGGGTATGGAGGAGTTTTGGCGTTGCCAGTACCATGCGGCCGATGCGGCGTTCGTTTCACCGCAGGCGCGGGCCGCGTTGGTGTCCAGACTTGCGGAAGGAAATATCAGCGGCGCGCCGGTGGCCGAACCACGCTAACGATTGGTGGTCTGACGGAGTCAGCTCCAGGCTGTTTTGTTCAAACCAACTACGCAGCACTAGATCTGCGACGTGCGGAAACACCAGCCCTCAAAACAATCCTTTGCATTTCGTAATACTACTCGTTATCTGGATCACGTTCGGATGCGCGCTTGATCGAGATTCACGCGCGAGGTATGGCCGCGAAATAGCGTTCCCTCAGGATTTCGCGGTGGTGCAGCTCGTGGCCCGCAATGATGAAAGCTAAGGCTCGCACAGTAACTTCATTCTTGTTGGCGGTTCCGCGGCGTAGCCAAGCGCCTTCGCCAAGCGAATGGAACAATGCCGAGGTGGCACTACGGACAAGCGCGAATTCCTCAACTAAATCTGCCAAGGTTCGCTCGCCGAAGGCGCCGGCGCGGACGTAATCGTCTTGCTCGAACCCGCTCAGCGGAGTCTGATCGGCGCGTGCGATACGTAGCGCGCGATAGGCAAAAATGCGTTCGGAGTCGGTGATGTGGCCGACAACCTCTTTTACGGTCCACTTGTCGGCTGCGTAGCGGAAGTTGCCGTCGCGCTCGCTGCGGGCCGCGAATAACTGGCCCATCTGTAGCCTTTGCGCCTCCAGGACGGAGACAATGTCAGTTCCAGGAACCAGCGCGACGTACTTTTCGTAGAAGGCCGCATATTCTGTCGGCGCGGGGCGGGGCGAAACCGATTTGGGTGCGTTCATGGGCGACATTATAACTCGCCTCGGGGCGGATGTTATATGCGGGACGGGAGGTGTTTGGGAAAGTAGCTGCAAACAGCGCCCGGGGCTAGCCGGGCGGGTGAGCTCCGATTTGCTCCTGCACATTGCGGCGAAATTCCTGGGGGCGCGAGATCATGACGAAAGATTCCGGTGTTCCACCGGTGCCCCGAACAACCACCGAGCCATAGCCGAGCATGCGGCCCCAGAAGCTCTCTTCTACGCCAATACTCTCTACCCGAGAGAGCATCAGGTCTAGCGTGCGCCGGTTACCCATGCCGGTTTTGATCAACACGCGTTTGTTGGTTACCGCCATTTCCGTAGCGTTGCGCTTCGCCAGCCCGAACGCAAAGATTGCGGTAGCCACCACGATCAACAGCACGCCCCCAAATTCCGTCGCGTGCACCCTCATCTCAGAGGCTCCGACTAACATACCCTGGTTTTCCCTGGCGGCAACCAATTCCGCCAGACATCCGACACCCAGAGCGGCAAATACTACACTGAGCAACAGCGGCCCCAGCAGAACGCTCCAGTGGTGGCGCGTCTGATACAGCAGCGTTTCTCCGGGAACCAGGCTTTTCTCTACGTAACTCATGGTCGACCCTTCTCTGCAGGAGCACCAAATTCATAATTGTTTCGCAACGCTGCGCGAATCATACTTGATACACGGGAGCCGTCAATACGCTCGATGTTGCGTCGGTATCTCACTGGTGGTCAGCGTATTCGATGAACGCACAAGCAAGGAGGCGTGTGTGGATGTAGATCCGAGCAAGATGCGAGTGGCATTTCAGGGCGAGCCGGGCGCGTTCAGTGAAGCGGCCGCCGTGGCAGTTCTGGGCGCGCAGATCACGACCGTGCCGCGGCCGACGTTCGACGCCGCTTTCCGCGCCATTGCCGAGGGAGCGGCAGATGCGCTAGTGGTTCCGGTTGAGAATTCTCTCGCGGGCTCCGTGGTGCGTGTCTATGATCTGCTGTTGCAAAATGCGCTGACCATCACGGCGGAAACGATCTTGCCGATCGAACTCCACTTGATTGCGAGTCCGGGCGCCACGCTGTCGGATATTCGGACGGTCTCCTCCCATCCAATGGCGCTCGCTCAGTGCGAGCGTTTTTTTTCGGAGCATCCAGAGTACCAACGCGTTCCCGCTGAAGATACGGCGGGCAGCGTTCGAGAAGTTCTTGCTCGGGGCGACCCAACTTCGGCGGCCATAGCAGGACGCCGCGCCGCAGATCATTACCGTGGCATCATTCTGGCGGAGCAGATTCAGGACAACACCGAAAACTACACGCGA
>OBLW0100000127.1_pt1 | contig 59612 bp, 62 predicted proteins | sample 1520161 | NCBI WGS metagenome assembly OBLW01 (sample SAMEA3539309, study PRJEB22396) | soil metagenome | biome: tundra; feature: field; material: soil | place: USA | collected 2010-05 | depth 0.15 m
CCACGCGACGTGCTACCAGTCCTGCGTCTTCGAGCACCTTCAGGTGTTGGGAGATTGCCGGTTGCGTTATCTCGAAGGGCTTGGCGAGTTCCATCACAGTCGTTTCGCCCTTGGCGAGACGTGCAAGGATTGCCCGACGCGTTGGATCGGCCAAAGCAGAAAAGGCGGCGTCGAGATGCAGCATCGCTGACATAAGCACTACCTTATATAAGTATATGCTTATTGTCAAGGGAACGAGCGCCATTGACCGTTACGGATGTGATCGAGAGTGCGCGTTCCGGCGATGAGGCTGCGATCTCGGCGATTCAGAAAACGGCTCGATATCTGGGCTTGGGACTCGTGACCATCGTTCACGGTACCGATCCGGCTTGTGTGTACATCGGCGGCGAATTAATGGAAGCCTGGGATCTTGTTGAGCCCACCCTGAGGAAGGCTTTCACGGCGCGCGCGCTCACCGACAAGGTCAGCCGGACAATCATCCAACCATCGACCGTGGCGCATCCCCGCCTGCGGGGCGCCGCCGCCTTGGTTGCAGCGCCCACTTTCGCCGCTCCACTTGTGGCGTGACGCCGGACGGTTGTTCCCCGGGGAAATCCAGAATGGAGAAATCGAGCGTGCCGAAAATGCTGAAGAGCGGCTGCTCGCTGCCGCTCTGGGGTTCGTTGGATTTTTTGGGATTCCGGGCCAAGCTTGCTGTACCGCAATCAGAAGAATGGCACGTTCGAAAAAGTTGGCGTCGCTTCGGGTGCAGGACGAAGACGGATTGGTGGACATCGCGAAAACAAAGCTCAGCGACCACGTTCCGAATCTCTACCACAACAACGGTGACGGCGCGTTTACCGACCGCGTCTCCGAATCGGGACTCGGAGCCCACACACAACATCTGGGGTGGGGCATTCATTTCATCGATGTCGCCAATGACCACATCGTCGCCGTTGACCTTGGCGGCGGCCAGAGCGAAGACTTCGTGAGTGCCGGCGGTGATACCAATGGGAGCGCGGCCTCGCCGGTTGTTAGGGCCGGAGTAAGCATCGCGCTCATCGAGTCGATTTATCGCGCGTCACGACAGTTCTCACGCGGAGAGGAGCTCGAGCCGGCGGGCGCAATCGCACAACATTTCAGACTCCCAGGGCGGACGGCGCGGATTTTTCGGATGGGTCTGGTCGGTGGGAATTCGGCCGACAGCCTTCAGGAAAACAGCGGCGGAATGTTTATACGCTGGAACGGGATGACGAAAGGCCACGTTGCCAAGATACTGGAGAGCGTCCGACAGTGCGTAGTATTGGGGGTCTCCAGCTTGCCAAAGGCGGTCGCGTTCGGCAAATTCTTCCGGCGCGAGAGTGGCAAGCCCGAGCAAATAGTCCGATCCGTACTCAATCATGTCGATGCCCAAATCATTCCCAGTGTAGATCACAAAATCAGGGCGATGGGCGTCGCGTAATGCGAGGCGCTCGAGTTCCAGCATGCGATCGAGCGAAGAATGCTTCATTCCTTTGATCTCGGGAATGTCCATCAGACGCTGCACCGTTTCTGGATCGAAGATTTCACCGTTCGGAGCGAACATCCGGCCCAACTCGAACGCCAGGACCTGCGGATAGCCATTGCAGACCGACCGATAGATCGAAGCTTTTTCCTTCGATGATTTGGCGTGAAGGTGGCGGGTCTGAAACAAAATCGGAATCCCACCGTAACCCACGATTTGATCCATCTCGCGCCGGTATAGAGAGACCGCATCGCCATCTTCGTTCTCGATGTATGCGCCGGCAACGAAGGGAGCGTCTTTGCCGAGAGCATCACGCGTCCATCGGAGGACATTCATTTTTTCGGTGTCGGTCAAGTAATTTACGTAGCCGGTATCCATGTTGACGGCGTTCATCAAGCCCGCACGGTGCGTGGCTTGCAAGTGAAGCGCGAAGGCCTGCTCGGCGATGCGGCCATCGGCTTCGAACGGCAAGAGCGCAGCGGCAATCCCGCGGACCCTGCGCCCCGGCGTTTTGCGTTGGAGTAGTGTTTCGATGTTCATCGCTTCACTTTCGCAGCGGACAACTGCGTCATCATAACGGAGTGTTTGTAGTAGCTATCGAGCGGATAGCATCCCGACGGCAAGCCGTGTCGCGGCGCGGTGGTGCAGTCGCTAAAGGTACGACAAATGCGCTTGTGCTGAAGAGCGCGCCCCTGGGCTGCGTCCAGAAGCATTTCCGGATAAGTTAAGGTCATGCGCCCCAAGCCGACAGCGTCCACCCATCCTTCGCGCAGTGCGGCCTGGGCCACGTAGGGCAGAAAATCCTGCAAGTAACTGTACGCACTACCGACGATAATCAAATTGGGGAACTGCTGCTTCAACTGTCGCACAACATTTAATTGCCGGCCCACTTCGATCAATGGATCGTGCGGAGGTAAATATCCGTCCGATGGCGGAAACAGAGCGGGGCGCTGGAGATGTGGATTGTAATAAGGGCTTCCCGCCGTCAAATTGACCAACCGAATTTGCAACTCCTCGAGCAAAGAGAGAAAACGGACTGGCTCACGGAGATCCGCGCGGGTGGGATCTCGCGGATCGAGGCCGAAGCCCCACCGATAGGGAATCAGGGACTGGTAATCGTCCGGGACTCCCGTGCCGAGCTTCCCGTTTGACGGCTGCGCGGGGTCCGACCGAAAAGGCACGGCATCGAAGGCCGAAAGGCGCACCCCAATATGTAAGCCGGGCGCATTGGCGCGGATGCCTGCTACTACTTCGCGGAGAAAGCGCGTACGATTCTCAAAGCTTCCCCCGTATTTCCCTTCGCGGGTGTGCGCGCTTAGGAATTCGTGGCCGAGATAGCCGTGGCAATGCTTGATGTCCACGAAGTCGAACCCGAGCTCCCAAACAACCCGCGCCGCAGTGTGAAAATCGTGGATGATCGTTTCGATTTCCGCGTCAGTCAGAAGCGGATAGTCATCCGCCAAATTCAAGCGGCGATCCAGGATGGGGTGGCGATAAACAATGCGCGGCTCCGGCCGATCGTGAACGTGCGGCCGGCAATAGCGGCCGGAGTGCGTCAGTTGTATCCCAATCAGCAGTTCGTTGTCCGAGCCCAGGGTTTTGCGATGCTCCTCCACCAAAACGGCTCGCAAGCTCGCGAAATTCTCTCGCGTATGGGGGGCCATGACCAATTGGTTGGGATTGGCGCGGGCGCACGCTGAAACGGCTACCGCCTCCGCGCCCCAAATCAGCTTCGCGCCGCTTGATCCAAATTTTCGCCAGCGACGGAACGTGAATTCGCCGGGGTTGCCATCGGGCGTCCCGTCCCAACCTTCCATGGGGTTGATGGCGATGCGGTTGCCGATTTTGATTTCCCCGCGATGTAGAGGAAGTAAAAAGGGGGAGTCGGCAGCGCGCGCGAGCTCCGTGTCGCAAGGGATGGCAACCTGGAGCGAGCGCAAGTGCGCTTGAAAACGCAGGGGGTCCTTCACCGCGCCCAGCCGCAGAATAGGTACGTTACTCATTCCAAAGGTCCTTGTTTTGGGAGCGCCGCCGTCACTGCGGCTCCGAGCGACGCTACCGCAATCAATGCCAAGAAACCGGGGATATAAGTGCCGCTGGCGTCGCGCATGTGACCAACCATCCACGGCGACACCGCCTCGGCAACTCCGTCTGCTGTCAAGATCACGCCAAGTAGCCTGCCAAGAGCTTGCGTGCCAAAGATTTCGGCGGTCATTAATGGAATGATCATGTAGTCGCCGCCCAACGCGATGCCGAACGCAGCTGCAAAAATATAGATCGCATTTTGGAACTGCGAGAGAAGCAAAAACGGAATCGCCGCGGCAACGAGCGCGTAGATGGACAACATCACGTACTTCTTGGGAAAGCGGTCGGCCAGCCAACCCATCAACAACCGACCAACAATGCTGCAGGCGAGTATCAGGGAAAGAATATGTGCGGCCGCCGCTTGCGAGTAGTGCTGGTCGAGACTCAAGAACAGTTTAAGATTCTGCTGGGTGCCGCTGACGGCTGCGATCGAACACATACTGCCGGCGATCAACAGCCAAAACGGGAGCGTTCGAAATGCGCGGCTGGCCCTCGAAGAAGGACTGCTTGCGCGGAGTCTTTGCGGTTGCGGCGGCTCCTTTACGAAAAACGCCATCGGGAGCGCGCCAACGATGATCAGAATACCGAGAATCTTTAGCGCGGATTGCCAGCCGAAATGCCGCACGAGAGTGTGCGAGATCCACGGGACGGCTGCACCGCCGAGGCCGATACCCAGGTAGGCGAAGCCCATCGCTTTTCCTCGCGACTTGTCGAACCAACGTGAAAGTAGAACCTGATTCGGCAACGGTCCGCCGAGGACATAGCCAAGCGCGTTGAGCATGTAGAAGAAATAGAACATTCCTAGCGTCGAAATGCTTCCGAGGCCGACCAGCGCGATCCCCGCGAGCAGGATCCCTGCCATCATGATGCGACGCGGCGAAAAGCGATCGATCATCCAGCCGGCCGCGAAACCGAAGGCTGGACCAACCACCAGCTTGCTGAGCGCATTGCCGGAAGTGACTCGGGCGCGGCTCCAGCCGAACTGCTGGACCATAAAGTCGTAATAGAAAGGAAGGCCCCAAAGCGCGAGCCCGACGATGCAAAACAAGACAACGAAAGAGGTTGCAGCGACCATGACGCCGGTGCGGGAAGAGTCCAAGATCGGGGCAGCCTCAACAGTGGTGGCCACGGAAGTTGGGATATTGTACATTTTCAGTACAAATGCGCAAAACTGATTTCCCCGGATTGCCTCGGAGGGTCTGGCGAATCAGGGAGCAAATAGAATGCTTAATTGGGGACCAGACCCGCGATGCTCGGTAAGTCTCTGCGCCGACGTCGAGAGCCAGTTTGTGGACCGACGGTCGTTTGGCCGGACTGGCAAATCCGAAGGACTTGGTCGAACTTGAGAGACTCGAACGAAGAGCACGGAGTGATGAATGTGCGGACGACTCCGGCTACGTATTTTGTTGTGGCCGTAGGACCTGGGGCGGGATCTGTCTCGCTTTCCAACATAATTTTAGGACTTGATCATTCCGCGTGAAAACTAAACAATCTCATTCCGCGCCAACGTGATGGTAAGCCAAATCTGAACCGCATCCAGTGAGGCGCTCTTACGTGCCGAACGTAGTGGAAAAGGTTTTTCCTGTTGAAGCGCTGCGGGAATTTTGCGCTCGCGTGTTCATGCATTTCGGTGTGCCTAAAACCGATGCCACGCAAGCCGCAGATGTCCTTTCGGCTGCGGACTTGCGCGGTATCGACTCGCACGGCGTGGCGCGCATGAGGAGCTACGTTGAACTCTTGAGCGAGGGTTTAATCAACCCCAAACCAGAAGTGAAGATTGTGAGGTCGACGCTAAGCACCTCAACCATCGATGGCGACAACGGCCTGGGTTTGGTGGTAGGACCGCGAGCCAATCAGGTGGCGATGGATATAGCGGAGCGGGCTGGATCTGGTTGGGTTTCTGTTATGAACACCAACCACTTCGGTATCGCCGGCTACTACACTCTGAAAGCGGTGGAGCGTGACATGATCGGGTGGGCGATGACCAACTCCACAGCGCTGGTTGCGCCGTTGTGGGGCGTGGAGCGCATGCTGGGCACCAACCCCATTGCGATTGCCTTCCCTGGCAAACACGAACCACCTATCGTGCTCGACATGGCCACATGCACAGCTGCGTATGGAAAAATCGAAATTGCCCTGCGGAAGGGAGAGAAAATCCCCGCGGGTTGGGCGATCGACAGCCTAGGGCGCGTCACCACGGATCCCGCCGACGTGCTTGCCGGAGGAGCACTGGTGCCGCTGGGATCGGATCGCGAACGCGGTGGGCATAAAGGTTACGGGCTAGCGATGATGGTGGATCTCTTAAGCGGAGCATTGAGTGGCGCGAATTGGGGGCCGTTCGCCACGCCTTTCGCGCTACGCCAAACCGTTCCAACTCGAAGTGTCGGCAAAGGAATCGGACACTTCTTTGGAGCGATGCGCATCGATGGATTTATTGACATCGATTCGTTTAAATCTCAGGTGGACGAGTACATCCGGGTCTTTAGGGCCACGAAACCGGCTCCAGGTACCAGCGGGCCGCTGATTCCCGGCGACCCTGAGCGCGAATCGGAAAATATCCGACGCAAGAACGGCGTTCCGCTGATTTTGCCGGTGGTGAAAGACCTCGGCGAGGTCTCCAAGGTGACCGGTATACCCTTTGACTGAAGATTGGTTTGAAGAGATGTCGCAAAGAGCCTCCAGCGTTGAACCTTGCTAAAGCGATCGTTCATCAGTCTTGATTTGACAGGGTGGCCAAGAAATTCGTGTCCATGCCACCAACTAGTTTCTGGGCGCTGCCCATCGCGACATTGCTTGCGTCAACGCTTACGGTTCTGTTCCCGTCACTGCCGCAACCAACACCGAAACGCTCACCTCCCCGACCGTGGAGATTGGGTTCAATGCCAGTCCGTTTTCGTATCGAGTGACGGAACGCTCGGCCGCGCAGGCACTCGCATCACGAAGATCTCCGCGGGGTAACCAATGCTCTACAAAAAGTAATTGCGGGCGCGAATCACCTAAGCGCATTGCATATTCCGGCCGGAACGATCTGGCTCGATCGACCGTTTGGGAACAGGTGAAATGGGATGGGGCAACATGGACTTCGATCCATCGTTTCCGGATCTTCTGGCTCGGATCACAACACCACTCGCCGCGAATTCGTCGACAGAAAGAAAAATGATGGCACGTTAACTCTGTTAGTCTCTGAGATCGTTGGCGAATCGAGGGGGAATGGCCGCCTTGGCGCTCGATCCAGCGGTAGCTCAACGCGCGCGAAAACGAATTGCGTGGCGAATTCTTCCGTTTCTCTTCCTGCTTTACATCATCGCATTCCTGGATCGCATGAACGTGGGCGCCGCGGCGTTGCAGATGCCGGGGGATCTGGGCTTCGACGACCGGGTGGTGGGGCTTGGAGCCGGAATGTTCTTTATCGGGTACCTAGTCCTGGAAATTCCGGGCGCATTGATTGCCGAGCGTTGGAGCGCACGCCGATGGATCGCACGCATCATGATTACGTGGGGAATCGTGACGGTACTGATGGCCTTCATTCGCACATCCCGCGATTTCTACGTGGTTCGTCTTCTGGTAGGCGCGGCGGAAGCCGGTTTCTTCCCCGCGATTATCGTTTATATTTCTCATTGGTTCAGGGCATCAGATCGCGCGAAGGCGGTGGCCAGTTTTTACGCCGCGAACCCGCTCTCGTACGTCATCGGCTCCCCACTCGCCGGCTTGCTGCTGGGCATCTCGTGGTGGGGACTTCGCGGGTGGCGGTGGCTGTTCATATTGGAGGGAATCCCGGCGATCGTGTTGGGCACCATTACCATGTTCTACCTGTCCGACTGGCCGCGCCAAGCCAGCTGGCTGCCGGAGGACGAGCACGATTGGATCACTCGCGTGCTGGAGCAGGAGAAGCAGGCGAAACAAAGGATTCGTTCGTACACGATTTGGCAGGGGCTAGTCCAGCGTGACGTCATTTTACTGACCTGCTGTTACTTCTGCGCAACCACTGGCGGATACGGGATCGCATTCTGGCTCCCGACAATCCTGAAGCGGCTTTCCGGACAAAGCGATGTTCGCGTGACCTTGTTTGCAGCACTTCCGTATCTCGCTGGATTCGTGCTGCAGCAGGTCAACGCGTGGCACTCTGATCGACAACTCGAGCGCCGCTGGCATGCGGCTGCCGCGATTTTTTCTTGCGGGATAAGTTTACTGCTGGCGATTGTTTTTGGATCGTCAAACACAACAGTCGCGGTGATCCTCTTTACGCTCGTGGGAGGCTGCTATTTTTCGTTTCATCCGTGCTTCTGGGCAGTTCCGACGGCGTTCCTTACCGAGTCGGCGGCCGCAGCATCCATCGGACTCATCAATTCACTGGGAAATCTCGGTGGTTTCGTCGGTCCTTTCGTGATGGGCTACCTGGTTCATCGAACGCATTCTTTTCATACCGGGCTGCTTTACCTTGTGGGGAATCTCTGTTTGTCGGGGATTCTGATGCTGGCCATCGGACCCGGCCGTCATAGCGTTTCTCCATTGGAGTTCAATGAATCACAGGTTCAGGGATAGGCGCTGTTCCTTCTAGGAAGTCGAAATCGCATCCTTTGTCAGCTTGTGCGATGTGCTCCATAAATAATTTTCCATATCCTCGCGGATAAATTCCTTCCTTCGGCCGCCAGGCCGCCCGACGAGCGCTGAGTTCTTCGCCGCTTACCCGCATGTTCAGCTGACGCGCGGCCGTGTCGAGTTCGATTACGTCTCCCTCTTTCAGCAAAGCCAGGGGCCCGCCCACAAAGGATTCGGGCGAGACATGGAGGACGCAAGCGCCATAACTCGTACCGCTCATTCGTGCATCGGAAATGCGCACCATGTCGCGAATCCCGGCTCTCAGCAGCTTTTGGGGAATCGGGAGGTTCCCCCATTCCGGCATTCCCGGCGCGCCCTTTGGACCGGCGTTGCGTAGTACCAGAACACTGCTTTCATCAACATCGAGAGCGGGGTCATCGATGCGCGCAGTCATCTCGTCGTAGCTATCGAATACGATCGCGCGACCGCTGTGCTTCAACAGCCTGGGCTCGGCGGCAGAAGCCTTGATCACCGCCCCATTGGGCGCAAGATTTCCTCGAAGAATCGCGAGTCCTCCCGATGGAAGAACGGGATTGTCGGTAGTGCGGATGACATCCTTGTTGAATACTTCAGCGCCGGCAATATTCTCTCCGAGCGTTTTCCCGGTGATGGTCGAGCAATTCAGGTCCAGGTGCGAGGCCAGAGCACGTAACAACGCCGGTAGTCCGCCCGCGTAATAGAAATCTTCCATCAAATACTTCCCGCTGGGACGCAGATTGGCCAACATAGGCGTCTTTCGGGAAAATTGATCGAAACGATCGAGCGTGAGGTTAATTCCCGCGCGTCCGGCCAATGCCACAAGATGGATCACGGCATTGGTGGACCCTCCGAGGGCAAAGACCGCAGCAATCGCGTTGTTAAAGGACTTGTCGGACAAAATGTCGCGTGGCTTAAGACCTTCCCACACCATTTCGACGATCCGCCTTCCGGAACAATTGGCCATTTTGGCGTGGTTGGAATCAACAGCGGGTATGGAACTCGCGCCCGGAAGACTGAAACCTAACACTTCGGCGACGCTGGTCATCGTGGAGGCGGTGCCCATGGTCATGCACGTTCCAGCCGAACGCGCGATGCCGTCTTCGATCTGGTTCCAGGATTGCAGGTCGAGGTTCCCAGCGCGGCGTTCCGCCCAATATTTTGAGACATCGGATCCGCTTCCCAGAATTTCACCGCGCCAGTTACCGCGAAGCATCGGTCCTGCGGGAATGTAGATCGCAGGGAGATTCATGCTGATGGCGCCCATCAAGAGTGCTGGTGTCGTTTTGTCGCAGCCACCCATGAGCACACACCCATCCGCCGGATAGGAGCGCAACAACTCTTCCGTCTCCATTGCCAGGAGGTTGCGATACATCATGGTGGTTGGCTTTTGAAAAGTTTCTCCAAGGGTGAAGGCCGGCATCTCCACCGGGAAACCACCGGCCTGCCAAATACCCTTCTTGACCTCTTGCGCGCGCTCGCGAAGGTGGCTATGGCATGGATTCATATCGCCCCAGGTGTTGATGATGGCGATGACCGGTTTGCCCGTGTAATCCGCTTGGATGCAGCCCATCGAAGCTGCCCGGGAGCGGTGGCCGAACGACCGAAGATCGTCGGGACCGTACCAGCGATAACTCCTCAAGGACTTGGGATCTCGTGACGGCATGGGTTTCCTTCCGCGGTGCGTTAATGGAAAATCGTAGAAGTTTGATGTCGAGCGGTCAATGGTGTCAAATTCTAAACGCTAAAGAGGTGATTTGAATTGTCTAAAGCACGATTTGCTGTGACTCTCGGTCTTATTGTGAGTAAATGTCCAGCGGTTTGACGCTATAGGTATGAAAAACGACACCATCCTCGTTCTCGCTGATCCGGCCGAACCTCAGCTTGCGAAATTGCGTAACTCTTTTCCCGATGTAGACATCGTCGTCGGGAACTCAGTGGAGGCATTTGCAGAGAAAGCGGCGAGGGCCAGCGTGGTCCTCAATTGGTCGGGCTCCCTCGATTTGATAAAACAAGTTTTTAGTGTGTGCCCCGATTTACTTTGGGTACATTCTCGCTCGGTCGGACTGGAGCGCACGCTCTTTCCAGAGTTTGTGGAAAGCTCGGTGGTACTCACCAACGGACTGGGAGTTTTTAGCCCGGCGCTTGGCGAGTTTGTGCTCGCGGCGATCTTATATTTCGCCAAAGATTTTCGCCGAATGATTCGGAATCAGAACGCCGAAGTTTGGCAACCGTTTGAGGTACAGCCGGTCGCGGGGAAAACCGTCGGAATCATCGGATATGGAGACATCGGCCGCGCGGTTGCCGCGAGAGTGCGCGCCGTGGGAATGAACGTGCTGGCCGTGAGGCGACAGGTGCCGGTGCACGGCGTCGCGGACCCCCTCGCTGAGCAAGTTTTACCTCCAGAGCGCCGCATCGAGCTGATTTCGCGTTGCGACTACATCGTTGTCGCTGCGCCGCTAACTTCAGAAACTCGCGGGATGATCGGTGCACCGGAGTTTGCCGCGATGAAGCACACCGCCGTTGTAGTCAACGTCGGGCGCGGGCCGGTAATTCATGAGTCAGAGTTGGTCGGGGCGCTGTCGAGTAACCGAATCAAGGGCGCCGCGCTGGACGTCTTTGATCAGGAGCCCTTGCCGCGGGGACACGCCTTCTACCAGCTGAACAATGTCTTGCTTTCCCCGCACTGCGCTGACAATACGCCCGACTGGCTCGAGCAATCTATGGATCAGTTCATTACGCAGTTTGAGCGGTTTCGGACAGGTGAGCCGCTGCTCAAGGTTGTGGACAAAAACCTGGGGTATTGACAAAGTCCGATTACGAGCCTGCAATGTCAGAAAACGGAGAAAATCGAACCGGCACCGAACTGCAACCGGACGAACTTTTTTACTGAGGCGATCCGGGATCTGTCCATTGTGGATTGTGGACATTTAGAGACTCCCGTCAGGCGCGAATCTGCCAGTTCGGCATTGGCCTACAAGGCCGTCGATATCTTTGAACTCGCCTTGGACCTCATGTCCAGCATGACATCAATAGCACAGCGCATATCCCGTATCTCCACCGATCCGCCTGCGATGGCACTCAATTCCAAGAGGCGCTCGAAGATCGCTAGCTCCGTAACTGCCAATAATTTGATGGTTATTTCGGGATCACTATGTAGCAACGCCTCGGCATATGGTTTGTGCCAAGCAGGAAGGTTTAGTTCGTGGTTCACGCGGTATAGCCGCGATGGCATCAGTGCGCGTGTGTGCCTTCGCCCACCTGACAGGCTGTACCCTGTCATTCGGAAGGACTTGAGACCGGGTTCCCTATTTGGAACGTTTGACGGATCTCGGTAAATTGCCTGAGCATCCGCAGCGACTATGCTTTGACCGTTCGCCGATTCTTGGGGCATAGGAACCTCCACTTGTTTTTTACCATGTGGCGGCGTCCAACGACTGTGCTGTTCAGCACACGTTCTTCAGGTGCGTCCAAGGGGTAGCTTGATCTGAGGAGCCAAAACCGCAGTGTTGGTTGTTACTCGTGAAGGACGACGGTAAGAAGAGACTTATTAATTTTGATTTCGCCGTTGTATTCGATGAATCCGAGCTTCCTGAACTTGGTCATAAACAGATTCACCCGTGAGCGCGTTGTGCCGATCATTTCCGCCAGCGTCTCTTGAGAAACCCTCTGCAACACTCGCTCGGGCCGGTCTTCCGCTCCATAACGAGCGAGCAGTAGAAGAGTTCGGGCCAATCTCTTTTCCGTCGAGTTGAACAGTTGATCGACCAGGTCCGCCTCAACCCGGATATTCCGCGTCAGCATGTAATGGATGAAGCGGTCGGATAGTTCGGGTTCGGAGTGCAGCACCCGCGTCATTTCGTCTTTTCCAATGATAAGAACCGTCGTTGGCACGATGGCGGTCGCCGTCCCCATGCGAAGAGACTGGCCCGCCATGCCCCCTTCTCCAAAAAAGTCCCCGGAGCCAAAGATCGCCACAACCGCTTCCTTGCCGCTCTCATTTACGACCGTAAGTTTGACGCTCCCTTTCCGGACGTACATGACGGTATTCGCGGGCTCCCCCTGAGAGAAGATGGCTTGCTTTTTGCCGAACTCCTGAATCGTTCTCGATGCCCCGACCGATCGGAGAAAGACCTCGGCATCGAAGGCAATTCTCTTCTTCGGTTTCAGTTGCTTTCTAGGAATGGGTAGGCCATTTGCCATGGGTATCTCCACCGAAACTGAAGATAAAACATTCGTTCAAGGGGGACATCTGGATTGTACGCCAACGTACACCCCACAGATACCAGTAACGCTGCCAGTCGCTTTAGTGTAAACATGACGCATCGAGATTAGCATGAAGACTCGCAACAAAGAACGATACAAGGAACTGAGCGAGCACGCGGAAGTAGAAAACGATCCGAAGAAACTTAGCAAAATCGCCACGAAAATCAACCGCATCCTCAAAGCCGAACTACAGCGATTAAAGAAGAACCGCAAATCAGCCTAGGCGCAGAACTTCGATGATCTGCGCTGGATTAATCTCTGCAACACCGCCCTCGAAATGAATCTGTATCCTGCGACCAGCGGATTTGTTCACAATTGCCGTTATCTCGGCCTTGACGATTCGGCCTGAATAAAGCCGGACTCTGACGAGCGAGCCTACGCTGTAGTCCATACCTCCACTATACAGCCTGGGATTTTCCTTTGTCTGGTTTGACGGACTCCGAAACACTTCTTGGTTCAGGTGCCTGTTGGTCGACTAATTTTCTCAAATCAGGTTCGGCTGCGATTTCGCGATGTGAAACCCGATTGCTGCATCATCGGACAGAAGTGGTTGCTCGCTGCGCTACTCGACACGTACCCCGAACATAAGCGACGGACGTGTCCGGAACGGCACAGACCTCGTCCTCTCAACCGCCTACAGTAGAACCTGACTCCCTCGTTCAAAGAAGAGGCTGATCGAAGAATAGGAGACGACAATGCTTGGATACGGACTACTTGGGACTTTGGTGGTGATCTGCTTGATAGTTTGGATTATCAGGAAACTATAACAATAAGGTTTAGAACGACGAAGGGCTGTCGAGGGCATTTGGAAATCTAAGGGCAGCCATTCGTCACGGAATCAGACGGATTGAATCCATGAACAACAAACACAAAAAAGAACTGAGCAACAAGATACTTGTCGGCGTCCAGACCGAGATGGCGCTGCCGCGGATGTCCAAGTCCGCAAGAATGGCGGAACTCAACTTAGACACGGCGAGAATTCCCGAACAGCCGAGGACCGTCATGCCCGGTGCCGTTCACCAGCTGATCCCGTCAACTCCGAGCCAGCCGGAAAAGGCACAGATTGCTATCCAGGGTGACCCCGGATATCGAGAGCTCCGTATTGAAAATACGTTAGCTGACGAACACGGCGACGAGGTAAAGCTCAAGAAGGGTGCCCGCGTTGAGATTACCATCGCGGCAAGACCAGACGTCGTCAAGTTCGACAAATAATGAAGGTGGGCCAATAGGTTCGACGCTGTGACCAGCAAACCTGGTACCCGAAGAATCCGGCCCACCCTGTTATCTCGGTGCAGTGCGACCGACCCTCCGCGTCAATCGCCTTTCAACAACAACAAACCCCAGTACCACAAATAATACGCCGACCCCTGGGGCCATGAGTGGTGTCGCGGGCCGGAGGTCCACATTACGTTTGCTGCATTCGCACTCATAGTGGACCGGACTGCCATAGCGGGCCAATGCGTTGTTGATGCCTTTTCGCCGGCCCCGCGTTGGAAGGAAGCGACAAGGAACGAAAATTATGGATGGATGAAATTGTATGAGGCCGCTGCACTCGAAACAAATCCCGCAATCCTGCTTGCCCGCACTGAAGCAGCTCAAAATGCAATTGGTCAACGCGTGATGACGCTTGGACTGGATGATGCGGAAAGACGTGCAGTCACCAAAACGCTGAATGCGTTGACCGTTCTACGAAGAGCCCGCGCCGCCGGACAATCATGACTTTAGAACGCCACGGAGACCGAGAGTGCCCCGAACGACTTGCGCCGACAACCTAGCACGTCTTGCCGAAATGCTATCCGCGGCGGCACCGTATGCCGACGAATGCGACTAATCGTTGAGCAAGGAAGACCTGGTTGATGTTGAAGGTGCCGACAATCGAATGGCGGTTGTGCGGGTCTGTCAGATCGAACTCAGTCATAAATTGGACGCGCTGGAACTCAGAATACAAGATCGGCTGAAAGTGCTGAGGGGCCATACTCGAAGCGCCAGAACCACCTAACTTCTGTCGCGCTATTCTGCCTTCCCGTTTCCCGTCACCTCAACTGGGCTCTTTCTTGTGATCTCGTCCAACGGCCGCGCGATCATGTATATTGACTACCCGTTCATGCCATTCCAGAAAATCGACAACACTGGCTTTCGCGTGAGTGGGGTGCTTCTGGTTCGCCCTACGCTGGCACCTGCTTGCCTTCGGCTTGCACTACTAAAAATCAGCGCGGAAGGTTTCATTTGGAAATCGGACGGAAACGGAGCGGTCGAATGCGAATTGCCGAACGGTTACTGATTCTATGGATCGCTGCAGTTCCGTTGGCTGCAGCCCAGGAGGCCAAGCCTCCCATTGCGCCAACTTCGACGACTCAAACTGAGCGGTCGCAGCCAATCCTCGCATACCAGGAGGTGATGATTCCCGTGCGCGACGGCGTGCACCTGCAAACCGTCATCCTGACGCCCAGGAACACCACCAAGCCTCTGCCCATCCTCTTTCGCCGGACTCCGTATGGCGTCCCCGAGCGGGCGCCGGACAAAATCCCCGCCTCTCTCAAAGAATTCATGGAGGACGGCTATATCATCGTGATTCAAAATCTGCGCGGACGATTCAAGTCCGAAGGTTTCTTCAAGCTCTCCTCACAAGTCGATCTGAATGATCCCAAGGACACCAACGAAACGACCGACGCGTACGACTCCATTGATTGGCTGGTCAAAAACGTTCCCAACAATAATGGCAAAGTGGGAATGTACGGCGTCTCGTACGACGGTCTCACCACTGCGCTAGCACTTCTGCATCCTCATCCCGCGCTCAAAGCCATCAGTGAACAGGCCTCACCTGTGGATCAATGGATGAACGACGACATGCATCGCTTCGGCGCACTCCGTGAAAGCTATGCATTCGAATACGCCGTGATGGAACAAGCGGACAAGAACAAGAACAGCCACTTTGAATTTGAAACCTACGACACCTACGACTGGTACTTGTCCGTCGGCCCGCTAGCGAACATCAACGAAAAATATGCCCACGGCAAGATTCCATTTTGGAATGACACCGTCGAACATCCCGACTACGACGAGTTCTGGAAGAAGGAAGCTTGGGTTCGCCAACTGCACTCTTCGACGGTACCCAATCTAAACGTCGCCGGATTCTGGGATCAGGAGGATCCTTGGGGTCCTTGGCAGATATTTCATAGCGCCGGGCAGCACGACCCCGATCACACGAATTTCATCGTGGCAGGCCCATGGTTTCACGGCGAATGGCAAACACCCAAAGGCGATGCCATCGGCGTCATTCCCTTCGGCGGGCATGAAACCGCGCGCGAATTCCGCGAAAATATTCAGGCGCCATTCTTCCGCTACTATCTGCATGGGGTCGGCGAAAAGCCGGCGTGGCAGGCCACTACGTTTCAGAGCGGTTCCAATAGCTGGCACACTTATGTGACCTGGCCTCCAAAAGAAAGCAAACCCACAAAACTCTACTTCCATTCAGACGGCACTCTCTCTTTTAGCGCGCCAGAAAACTCCCCATCCGCCAAAGCCTACCGCGAATACGTTTCCGATCCCGCCAAGCCTGTACCGTACCGCACCCGTCCCATTTCCCCCACCTATCCCGGCGGCGACTGGCGCACCTGGGAGGTCGCCGATCAGCGTTTCGTGGATCACCGCCCGGACGTCTTAACTTACCTCAGCGCGCCGCTCGACCACGATCTCGTCATCACCGGGCCGCTTTCCGCACAACTCTTCGCCTCCACGTCGGGAACGGATTCCGATTTCGTCGTGAAGCTGATTGATGTTTATCCCGACGACTTTCAGAAGCCCTCGACTGCCGCGGAAGGCCCGGCGGCGGGTCAATTCGCGCAATCCCTCAACGGATACGAATTGCCTCTGGCCATGGAAGTGCGCCGTGGCCGCTATTTGAAAAGCTTCGAGCATCCTCAAGCGCTCGCCGCCAATCAAGCTATTCAGTGGGACGTGCCCTTGCGCAACCACGATCATGTTTTTCTCAAGGGTCATCACATCATGGTTCAGGTGCAGTCTACTTGGTTCCCGGTGATTGACCGCAATCCCCAAAAGTTTGTTCCCAGCATTTACAAAGCTCAAGCCAGCGACTTCACTTCAGCAACGCAGCGCATCTATTCATCGCCGGATATGCCCTCGTATGTTGTTCTGCCCTTGATGCCATAAACAAGGCCAGCGCAACGGTCTCAGAAAAAATGCCAGTAGAGAAATTCTGGATCTGGAGGTGCAGATGACAAGACCGAGAAGCCCCCGGCAGCAAGTAGGAATTTATGTTCTGCTCGTTTTTGCTTTCAGTTCGGTCTTCTACTTCCTGATACTGAAAGCGCACACTCTCGGAGCCGGGGCTGGCCTGTTTGTGTTCGGCATCATGTGGTGTCCAGCCCTGGCTGGAATGGCCACGCTAAAAATAAACGGCCGCGAGCTATCCGACCTCGGCTGGAAATGGCCACAAACCACGTATGCCGTCCAAAGTTGGTGCATTCCGCTTCTCTACGCAACCATCGCCTACGTCATCGTCTGGGCCACCGGGCTGGGCGGCTTTCCCAACCATGACTTCATGAATCACTTGGTTACGCTGATCGGGTTGCGCGTTTCGCCGCAGCTTTCCACCGTCATTTATGTATTAACAGCGGGAACGTTCGGCGTAATAAAAAGCATGGCCTCCGCGCTCGGTGAAGAAATTGGATGGCGCGGATTCCTTGTTCCTGAACTTTTCAAGACGACCAGTTTCACCACCACAGCTTTAATTAGCGGCGTCGTCTGGAGTTGCTGGCACTATCCGCTGCTCATTTGGGGCGACTACAACAGCGGTACACCCACGTGGTACGGCCTTACGTGTTTCACTGCAATGGTAGTGTCCATTTCTTTTGTGTTTGCGTGGCTACGGCTCAAATCCGGTAGTCTCTGGACGGGCGCGCTCCTCCACGCCAGCCACAATCTTTATATTCAAGCCATCTTCACTCCGCTGACTCGCAACACTGGCAAGACCGCTTGGTACATCGACGAATTCGGCGTCGTTATTCCCATCGCCGCACTAGGGTTCGCCGTCTATTTTTGGACGCAACACAATAAACTCCCGCGCGATCCAGCCCAGGTGACTGCATAGAGCTGCATTCGAGAAAGTTGTATTTCAACCGTGCCAAGGCTCACAAATAACTCTAGCAGATGTTCCCCGAAGGGCATCGCGCCCAGCTTTTAGAACTTTATAATTTGCTTGGCAAATATTTCTCGAGTAAACGCCGGCGCCGTACCGGATTTATAGCGATGCGAACCTGTTGCGTTTAGGCGGCGATTCCATTTGTCCGGTTTGGGTCTTAGCAGGCGTGAGACAGTGGGGGACGTACCCCTGGCAATCGCCCAGAGAACGTTTCTCCTCTGGCATCCGATAAAAGGTCAACCCTCGCGCCTTCGCCGGGGGATTGCCTCGCTGAGAACGAGAATCGACCAACAGACTGTACATACGCCGCCAGGCTCGATGAACATTTCGGATACGCCGCGGCAACGCGAGCACTCCTCGCCAGAAAGAGCGATGCGCAAGCTGATTTCGGAATGACCGGTGAGGCTGGCCATGCACCGCACGGCCGCGAGGGTTGCTGAAATCGATTCGGGATCGCTTCGCGTGGTGTACAAGAGCGATTTCATTGCCCCTACTGAATCCTTGCGCCCAGACCTTTAGTGTTATGCGTCAGGTGAAGGCGGTCGCACCGGTCGAGTGGCTGATGACACCCGGCGCAATGGGGTCGCTGTTGTTCCCGACTAACATCAAGAGCTGCTGAGCAGAAGGGGCAGCGGTCCAGCCAGTCACCGCGACAGTCCGGGCAGCAATTAATTATAAGGCAAGATCGTTCCGTAGTCGTCCCACCTTCCCGCAGGTCAAGAAGAAAACGACCGGCAGGGTTCCCACATATCAGCATCTTCGCAATCACAGACCCTCCGCGCTCCGCCTGGCTCGCGTCGTGGTGCGACATGGATCACGGCGAGAGGTCGATCTAGGGCAATCAGGTCGAGGGGGCGGCTCTGCGAGGGGGCCGCTCTTTTTATGTTAAATTGGCGGCTATCTCGGCCTTGCTATCGAGGGCAGGTCGACGACTATCTCAATTTGCGGCTGCGTATCTGTCTGATGGGCGGACGGGTCTCCGAGGCTCTTCCGCGTTCGATGCTCAACCCACCGCATTTTCAAGTGCATGCCGACGCACAAATAAAACAGTGCGTACAGCGGCCAAAAGAACCGCACGCGCAACACGGCATAAACAATCTCCCATGCGGTTACGTCGCTTGACATCACGGGATTTCTTTCGGGCTATTTCTAGAATGCCGTCTAGACGGTGTCAAGTAACGTCAATGTAATATTTTAAAGTCCTAGAACCATAGCCAGATAGTTAACTTAGATCTGCTATCCGCCTTGTTTTGGAAGTTCGGTTTGGACTGCACGCGAAAGCCTGCCGTCTTTCTGTCAGGACATGCATCCAAAATGGCAGTTCAATCGAGACGGATGTTTAATCACGGTCACGGTTTATCTGGCACGCCCAATTGGTCCACCACGGGTTTGGTCACCACCGTGGAATTCAAGGCCGTTAAGGGATCTGCTCCTGTAATTTTATAGTTCCTGTACTCGATAGAGAGAACCGCGAGCCCGCTAAGCCGAACTACGGTTTCGGTGCGACTGCTGGCGGGGAGCCAGAAATTATCGACCTTCCCATAGGTGTGCTCGATCATGCTCTTCTTAATCCAGAAGGAAGGGCTTTTCGCGGGCTCTGCAACGATTCGAACAATCGCAAAGTCCACCGCGTCTACCCAAACTTTTCCGCGGTAGAGGAACTTATTCTTGGACCTGGGGAGCACGGAAAGAATGTATCTAGCCCCCTCAGGGGTTTCTTCGTATCCTTCTAACTCGAAAGCGTAATTATCAGAGTTCAGAGCGGTGGCCTCTTGATTCTCCAATTGAAACGCCTCTTGCTCGCCTTCCAGTAATTTTTTGAAAATGCGGTCATTGATGAATTTGGAGCCGCTCTGTGAAATCACCGTAAACTGTTTTTTTGCGGGTGCCTGATATTCAACTTTCACTACCATCTCCGCATCGCGGTCACCCAAGGGACCGTGATACTGCAGCCGATACACGCGCATTCCCTCTACGCGACGGAGTGCGAGCGCCCGCCCTCGGGTATTTTGTTCCAGGTTCTTGACGACCTGTTCAACCGTGAGAGGAACATAGATCGTACCTCTGTCCTGCTGTGCGTGAGTCGACGGTTCGCCTATTAAAATGAGAGATACACACAGCAAACCTAAGGGCCGAACCGCAATGCTGCACCAGGGTGTGTTTGCCATACCAAGACCTTCCCACGCCCTCAACAGAGCCAATCCTCGATTTTCGATCGGAGACGCGGTCGTTCGGGGTCGCGTAAGAGCACTTCTACGTTACCAACATGTTCGCCGCCGCGCGTGTGCCAAAGGGAACAGTCCCTGTCACTAGGTCGTTTGGCTTCAAGAGCCCAACAACGGAATCAAGTTAGATGGTACTCAGGAAGCGAATGCGCGACAGTCGCTGTGTATCGGGACCCACCCGCGCAATCAATTCAACCGAGCTTCGCGAACAGATACTTCCTTGCCGCACGTCGATTTGTGTCGAGCATCTTCTTATTCTCCACAATCTTGATTGCGGAGAGCTTCCGGTCCAAGTGTGGTTCGGAGCTCGGGAAACCTGAATGCAGCCGACAACGCACTCCGGCGGCGGCTCCGCAAGTCGGACAGTCGACGGAGAAAAGCTGTTTCGGGGTCAGGTCTTGCATCCTCATTTGGACATTGTGCGGCGGCATGCGGATCTAAAGCAGTTCAATTCGGGACACTGTCGCGGTCAGCCGGCTGTGGGGGCAGTTCGCTTCAGCGGCGGGAAGTGAGTCTCGCAACGAAGTCCGCCCATGCTCTTAATCCGCTCGCGTATGCCAGCCACACCCACTCCAGCCAGCTTCGTATCGGAATAAGACCCTTTTAGCGTCGCTGCAAGTATCCCGCATCTTTCATCCGAAAATGAGGCGGCCACGGATCCGGCGTCTGACTTGCTGCAAACCTGGGCTACTCGGCTCGCGCGGTCCGTCCCAGCGTTTACGCTTCTGAGTGGAGCGTTGCCGATGAATCACAAACATGTCCGCAAAAGGACAGATATCCGAATTGGTCTCTTCTAATATGTTGTTCGTGGGGGAAGTAAAGAAGACGGAAGCGCGACATAAGTCCCCAAGCTTCAGCCTGAACCACAGCAGACGTTCCGGGTTCCACTCCGCTCCACACCGTCGCACAGGACCTTCGATCAATACACTAGAACCTGACGCAGGCGACCTGCATCAGGCGCGAAATCGCTGTTCTGGAGGCAGCGCTTATGAAACTACTTGGAGTTATCGTTACAACAGGTCTCTTGTTGCTTTTCGGAAGCACTGCTGCCGCCTACGCGCCGCAAGAACAGGGCGACAAGCCCGAAAAGCAGGAAGAAAAGGCCAAACCTGAAAAGCAGGACAAACAGGACAAGCCTGCCAAACAAGACGCCAAGCAAGCGAAGCAGGAACAACCGGACAAGTCCGCTAAACAAGACGCCAAACAAGCGAAGCAGGAACAACCGGACAAGCCCGCTAAACAAGACGCCAAGCAAGCGAAGCAGGAACAACCGGACAAGCCCGTGCGGCAGCAGGATCAGAAGAGCGCGCAGCAGTCACAGCGTGACACTAAAGCCCCTAGCAACGGCGATCATGGTCGTATTTCTGACGACCACTACCGCGCCAGTTTTGGCAGCGGGCATAATTTCCATGTCAACCGAGGCGACTACGATCATCGGCGCTTCGATTACGGCGGCTATTCGTTCGGGTTCATTGACCCCTGGCCGGTAGGTTGGGGTTATACGGATAACGTTTACGTCGTTTACGACGACGGCGCTTACTACATGTATGACGTTGTCCATCCCGGCGTCCGCATCTCCGTCAGCATCCTTTAGTGATTTCTACAGAAAGGTTACGGCACGGCTCCGATTGAGGAGAGCTTGCTAGGCGCTCACCTTTTTAGCCGTGGGTGCTTAGCACGGAAGGAAACCCTGAGGGTTTTCATGCGGTTCCATACTCTGAAAGGTGGCTTTCATGTTGCTCCTTGTTATTCTTTTAGTGCTGTTGTTTGGCGGTGGTGGTGGATACTACGGCTATTCGAGATGGGGTCGCGGAGGGGGCCTTGGGATCGTCGGGACGGTGTTGATAATTTTGTTAGTGGTGTACCTACTCGGCGGATTGCGTCTGTGAGTTGACAGGGACTCGGCGAAGGGCGGGACGGTCCTGATTACCAATCGAGATGGTGATGATTGAGGCGGTACGTCGCGATCCTTTTCACGTGCTGGTTAGACCAGCAATCCCACGCGTCCCGCGTCTTTGAGTTGCAAGGCCGAGTCTCTTCACAGCGATTTGATCTGTTCTACAGTACCGGCTTGATGATGAGCAAGAGCCGGGACACTAAAGCCCCGCCCAAGCGAGATCTTGCGGCGTTGTTCAAACGCAGAAACCGGACCTGATTGTCCTGTGATCCGTGCCGGGGCGTTTGCAGTTAGATTACGGTGCTCTGCCGACCCACCATACGACCACCCCTACGATCCTCCAGGGATGATCGGCATGGATCGCGACGGCCTCGTATTCCGTATTCTCCGACACGAGAACGTCAGTGTGACCGTAACGGCAGAACCGCGAGATTGTTAGCCCAACATCTTTGTGCCAAGCGATTACAATTCTTCCGTCCAGCCTACTTAGATCGGTTTCGGACGAATCAACAGCGACAATGTAGCCATTCTGGATCAGGGGGGCCATTGAATTCCCGTGCACTCTCAAGCTGAACATATATGAGGGATTCGGGCACCAGTTTTTCGGGGCGTCGCCCATCAACGGCGTGCTGTCACGCTTCTTGCAAGACGCCTCGGCTCTTATCTTTAAGAGAGGAAGAATAACTAGCTGGGTGCCAGTGTCCCTTCCGTCGTTCCCAATTCGGGGCGAATACCTGCTTGACTGATGGAGACTTTTCTCTATGCCTGCAGCTGGCGCCGACTTGCTTGCATCCCGCTTTTGCAATCGATGGCCCAGGATCATGGAAACCTCCTATGCCTCTACGTGGTTGTCTCGATTAGGTATATAAACGACCGCCGTACCAGAAGTCCGAGATGGAGAACGCCCAGTGGGAAAGACAACCGGGGCTACAGTATCACACTGTACGCTACCGTACAGTATTTAATTATATCTGATGTTATTTAAATTGATACTGAAGGTCCGTGAGTATATTTCCCTGAGCCAGAGGGCGCCGCAATGAATTGCTTGTTAATCTGTGAGAATCCGAATTGCCGCATGATTCTTAAGCGTCGAGAGCTCCCGCTTGTCCAGTGTCCGAAACCGGACAGTCCGGACTCCGCCTCGATGTCAGAATGGGTGCATGCTGGATCACCTCTGCGGACACTGTGAAAATCGCGACAATCCGGTTACGTCCGAGAATGGCTTGAGCGTTTCGTACAACGCGGCAGATGATATCCAGAGCGAGGTTCACTTGCACCACCAGTGCGCGAGCGAGTGGTCGCAGCGTTTCAAGGTTTCGCCGCCAAACGGTGCTGTCAACGTCGTAGAGAAATCCAGTTCAAAGCGCAACGTTCGTATTCTTGTTGCCGACGACTTTCCAACGATTCTTCAATTGGTCAAGGAGATCCTGAATGCCCATCCCGGCTTTGAAGTGGTGGGCGAAGCACGCGACGGCCATCATGCCGTAGCTTTGGCGGAAGCCTTGCAGCCAGATGTGATCGTTCTCAATGTGACCATGCCCACAATGTCGGGTTTTGAAGCCGCCCGGCGCATCCGGAGCCGCGTGCCCGATTGCGCTATCGTGATACTTTCCTCCCACAAGGACCAGCAGTTTATTGCCGAAGCTCGAAAGGCTGGAGCACAGGGCTACGTTGGGAAGTCGGATGCTGACCAGCAACTGGTCCGCGCGATTGAATTAGCGGTCAAGGGCGAGGAATTTTTCGTTGTTGAATAAACTTCCCTCTATAAGGCAACACCCAAGGAATTGTTGGGAGTCAAAGACCACTTGCAGTGTTCCCCGCAACTTAGACAGTCCAGGTCCCATTTTTTAGTAAACCCGCGAAAGCCAAGCCTGCAGACCGCGATTTTGAATGATGCGCTCTTACGAATGTCCACAACCGGACAGAAACTGGTTATGAGTACCGCTACAATGCCTTTCGATGGAGCATAGGGCGGCCAGGTCCCTTGTGGAGTGACCGCACGGCAGTCCCTGGCGGACCTTTGCAGTTTGGCCGCTTGAAGCTGCCCTTGCCGCCAACTTCCATCGAGATGCCGTAGCAAGGCTGTCCGGGCCATCCGCCTGGATCGGTCGAAAATTCGAAAGGAAACGCCGTGCCAAACAACTCCCATCAAAGAGCTGCCGAGTTCCACGATCTGGCCGCACACGCTCATCGCGCAGCTGCTGTGCATCATGGCAAGGAAGATCACCAAACTGCGCACGAGCACTCGAAAGAGGCGCTGGAGTACTCGAATAAGGCTCACCAACGATCAGAGGAAGCGATCAAGAGCTCAGCCGACACCGCCGCTTCACGCTGACTCGCGATCGGTGACCTGGAAATCGAAATAGATCGCTTGTCTCCGAAACGGCCCAGACATTGCCGAGGTTATTTACTTGATAGTTCGGAGCGTCAGGAAACTGTAACGGCGCAGTTTAAGACGGCGGGCGGGCTGTTGCGGGCCGAATTTACACAGCAGCCATTCGCGGTATCGAATTTGACGGGATGGGCACATCTTGAATAACCAACGTAAGAAAGAATCCGGATACACGACACGCGTTAGGGTTCAGAAGGAAATGGCACAGCCGCGCATGTCCCAGTCCGCTAGAATAGCGGAACGGAAGCTGGCGAAGTGCCTGGCACAGGCAACCAGATCATCGGGTACAAAAACCCGCTGAATCAGCTTCGATATTTGACCCCAAGTCCAAAAGAATCAAAGGTTTCTGGCGACTGTCCTGTTTCGCACAGTCTTGATTCCTCTCAAAATGCTAGCTTGTGGTGGATTCTCTCTTTCTGCAAGAGTGGAGATTTAAATTATGGAAGCCCCAAGTCTTGCTTTTCGCGGGCTCCGGGAGAACAGCCTTCGACAATATCTTGCGGCTGCATTGTCCGCAGGAGTGGCTCTAGCTCTGCGAGGTTTTCTCACTCAGTTCGTCGCCGATTCTCACCCATATACGACTTTGTTTATCGCGACGGCTTTCTCTGTCTGGTATGCAGGACTATTGCCGTCGTTGCTTGCCTCGGCTGTAGGGTGGTGCGGTGCCAAGTTTTTCTTTATTGCCCCCCTCTATTCGCTGCGGATCGCGACGCATGACGAGCGCAACAGCACCATCGCATACTTTCTGATCTCCTTTGCCATCATTCTTTTCGGAGACTTGAGTCGTCGGACGATTGCGAAACAGCGCGGCGTCCAAGCGCGGTTGCTGACGATTCAAGAAGAACTGGAAGAGCGCATCTTCCAGCGAACGGCACTCCTTGAAGTAACCAATGAGAGCCTACGTGACCTTTCGGCTCAACTGCTGAGGGTTCGTGACGACGAGCAGCGCAAGCTAGCGCGACACCTGCATGACAGCACCGGACAAACGCTCGCCGCGCTCACGATGAACCTCGCCCGGCTGGAGAGAGAAGCCCACAAACTTAGCGCCAGCTTCGCCAAGACGGCATCCGAAAGCGCAGAATTGGCTAGAGAAGTCTCGGATAGCGTGCGTACTGTGTCCTACCTTCTTCACCCTCCGTTGCTGGACGAAGCAGGGCTCAAGAGTGCTCTCGCTTGGTACGCGGAGGGGTTCGAACAAAGGAGCGGTATCAAGATCCAGTTGAAAATGTCTTCCGATCTCGAAAGGCAGCCGTCCGACCTGGAAACGGCGGTCTTTCGGATTGTGCAGGAATGCCTGACCAACATTCATCGCCATTCCGAAAGTTCGACCGCGGACATTCGCATATGCCAGTTTGCGGGTGGGCTGGCGATCGAAGTTAAAGATACTGGACGAGGAATACCTGCCGAGACGCTGTCAAAGATTTCGTCCGTCGGATTGCCGGGAGTGGGCCTTAGAGGAATGAGGGAACGAATCACCGCGCTCGGTGGAGCGTTTGAGATTCTGTCCGAAGGGACCGGCACGACGGTTAAGGTTGCAATTCCCTTGCAGGTTCTTGGGCCCGGTCAAGTTTCTGCGGCACATGCCTAGTTTTTTATATCTTCTAGGTCGCTTCCTTTTGCACCTGCTTCCGGACAGCTTCGTGCGCGTCCGAAACTTCGGCTTCTGCGTGCTTCGACCGGTCCGTCACTCCCGGCCTTATTGGCGAGCAAATCTCTTCTTGCGGCTTTCTCGGGACCCTCGCTGCGCACTTCGCACTAGCCAGCTTCGGGGAGCACCGCGTCATCTGCTGTGTTCCGCTGCACAAATCCGGCGCACCCCTACGCCAGCCCTTCCCTCCATTCAATTTGCATAGGGGCCGTGCCGGCCGCAAACGCGGGCGGCTTCCTTCAAGTCACTTTGCCGAAAGCGCGCCACAGCACCCCGCGCCCGTCATTCCCTTGGGGTGAAGCGCGCTGCCGGTGGAAGCATCAAGACTTCCGGGGAGCCGGAAACCCGCTGCAAAGCGCCCGGTTCATTGGGGTACGGGACAAGGGTCCCTCAGTTGTGATCAAAACTCAGGACTGAGATGCCGCTTTTGAGCAACTTGGCAAACTGCCGAGGAATAACCGGTTTGCTGAAATAGTAGCCCTGGGCCTCGTCACATTGGTGAGCTTGAAGAAATGCCAGCTCCTCCTCGGTTTCCACGCCCTCAGCAACAACCCGCAGATTAAGGCTTCGCCCCATGCTGATCACTGCGGTCACAATGGTCGTCTCGTCGGGAACGGTAGTGATCTGACGGACAAACGACTGATCGATCTTGAGGGCGTCGATCGGAAACTTTCTAAGATAGCTCAAGCTGGAGTAACCGGTGCCGAAGTCATCAACCGCTAGCCGCACCCCTCTCGCCTTCAGTGCCTTGAGAATGGATTCTGTAGACTCAACCCGCTTCATAAGAACACTTTCAGTAAGCTCCAGCTCCAGATATCTCGGATCCCATCTGGTATCGTCGAGGATCGCGAATACGCCTTCTAGAAAGCGCTCGTCTCGAAACTCCATCGCAGAGATGTTCACCGCCATCGTTGTTAGGGGAAGGCCAGCATCCAGCCAGGCTCGGGCTTGCTTGCACGCTTCGCGAAGAACCCAATTGCCGATTGGTAGAATCAGCCCGCAGTCTTCGGCAACAGGAATAAACTGTGCGGGAGAGACCGGCCCTCGAATGGGATGAGTCCAACGTATCAACGCTTCGGCGCCGGTAATCTCTCCGGTCCTCAGATCGACTTTCGGCTGGTAGTGCAGTACGAATTCCTGGCGTTCCAAAGCGCGCCGCAGACCCTCCTCGATGGATTGCCGCTCCACGGCTCGAACGTTCATTGCTGGCTTGAAAAACTGATAGCTCTGGCGCCCATTTTCTTTGGCTTGGTACATCGCGGTGTCTGCGTTCTTGATTAGCGTCTCCGCATCCGCACCATCGTCTGGATAGACACTCACGCCAACGCTTGCGGTGATCTGAAGATCGTGCTGGTTAATGGAATGAGCCTCAGCCACCGTTCCCAGCATTCTTCTCGCCGCAAGGGCAGCATCTTGTGAGTCCTCCAGTTCCGAAAGCAGCACGACGAATTCATCTCCCCCCTGCCGAGTTACCGTGTCTGAGCCGCGTAGGCAATCCGCCAAGCGACTGGCGATGGATTGAAGAAGTTTATCGCCGGCTGGGTGTCCGAGGGAGTCGTTAATGTGTTTGAACCCATCCAAATCCAAGAACAGCACTGCGACTTTTTTCCTGCGGCGTGACGACAAGGCTATGGCCTGGTTAACTCGGTCGTTCAGGAGCATTCGATTGGGCAAACCGGTCAGAAAGTCGTGCTGGGCCGAATGGATCATCTGAACGGCCATCGCCTGGGCCGCGCTCACATCGCGCAAGACGATTACCGCTCCATCTGGCCGACCGTCTCGATCTCGAATAAAGGAGACGGAATGTTCTATGGGAATTTCAAATCCGGCGTGCCGGACGAGGATACAGTTCGACGACCGGAGCACCGCTTGGTTTTGCCCAGCTGCGGTTTCGATGGGATCTGGGACAGCTTCGCGACTCGTAGCATCCAGGATTCGAAAAACTTTATTCATGAGCCGGCCTGCCGCTTGCTGCCGCGACCGGCCCGCCATTTTTTCGGCGGCGAGATTGAGGAAGGCGATATTCCCTGACACGTCCGTGCAAATAACCGCGTCGCCGATGCTGTTAAGGATCACTTGAGCGCGTTCCTTTTCCATGAACAACGAATCTTCCATGATCTTGCGCTCGATGGCATAGCGCAGGGCTCGGAAAAGCCCGCGCGGCTCGATCTGGCCTTTGATCAGATAGTCTTGCGCGCCCTCGTGCAGGGCTTGCGCAGCGAGCGACTCGTCATCTAAGGCTGTCAGCACCACCAGCGGCACGCGGGGCGCAGCGGCGCGGGCCCGCCGTAAGGCTTCCAATCCCTGTGCGTCGGGCAACCCCAGGTCGAGCACGATAATGTCAGGCGTACCCTGCTCAAGGTGCTTCTCGGCGTCCCTCATGCACCTAACCATCGTCAATTCGGTGTGGGGTGAGCCATGTTCGCTGAACATTTGACGAAGTAGACCAACGTCTCCAGGGTTATCTTCGACTAGGAGAAGTACTCTGATCGATTTTTCTTTCACCGGCGTTGCCCCTGTGGCCGCAACTGGCCCTGGGTCTGCCAGGAAGCACGAGTGTCGCTCGCGAAGTCCCTCAACGTATCAAAGTGGACAGGCTTTCCCAGGTAACAGTTCGCCCGTCGTTCATAGCTTCGTTTCAGGCGGATTGGACACTCGTACTCAGAGACTCGGTTGCCCTGACCCGTTGATCTCTCCACCAGAAGAATTTGGAGCGCCTTTTCCTTCATGAGTGCGATTCGCGCGGCAACTTGACTACGGACAACCAGAAACTATCGATGCTCCTCACCACTTTGAGGAAGCCCTCGAGGCCCACGGGCTTGGTAATGTAACAGTTCGCATGGAGCTGATAGCTCCGCATGATATCCGCCTCGGCCGCGGAGGTCGTCAAGATAACGACCGGAATGCTCTTTAGTGTCGGACTTTCCTTGATTCCTTCCAGAACCTCCCAGCCGTCTTTCTTGGGCAGGTTCAGATCCAGCAAGATCAAATCCGGACGAGGAGCATTGGCGTACTCTCCCTGCCGGCTCAGAAAAGCCATCGCTGCGAATCCGTCGGCGGCGACGTGCAAGTTGACATGCACCTTGGCGTCTTTAAACGCTTCCCGCGTCAGCCGAACATCGCCCGGACTATCCTCCACCACGAGAACTTCGATAGCTTTCGCGTCCATTCCAATCAATTCCGTCATTTCCCCTCTTCCGGCAGGGCAAAGGAAAAGGTTGAACCCTTTTCGGGTTGCGACTCGACCCAAATTCTTCCGCCCAGCCGCTCCACAATCTTTTTGCAGATGGCCAATCCGATTCCGGTACCTTCGAACTCCCCCCGCCCGTGTAATCGTTGGAAAAGGACGAAGATCCGTTCAAAGTACTGAGGGTCGATCCCTAAGCCATTGTCCCGGACAGAGAAGATCAGCTCCTGGCCACCATTTTTCACCACCGACACGTGTACGCGAGGGGCCTCGGTTCGACGGTATTTGATGGCGTTTCCGACGAGGTTTTGAAATACCTGGGTCAGTTGGGTCTCGTCCGTCGTTATGGCTGGCAGCGAATCGTGGGTCACAACCGCGCCGCTCTCGTCAATCGTGGCCCGTAAGTTTGCAAGCGCTTTTTTCAATGCGTTTTCACAGGAGATCTCGCGGAGTTCCTTACCGTTTGTTCCCGCACGCGAATAGGCCAGCAGATCCTGAATCAATCCCTGCATGCGATTGCAGCCATCCGATGCGAAAGCGATAAACTCATCGGCATCGGAGTCTAGACGCCCTTTGTAGCGTTTCGCGAGGAGCTGGGTATAACTGGCCACCATGCGCAACGGTTCCTGGAGATCGTGTGATGCAACGTAGGCAAATTGCTGCAGTTCGTCATTGGAACGTTTCAGTTCCGCAACCGTCCTGACCAGATGCTCCTCGGATTTCTTGCGCTCGGTTATGTCCCGGATGGCCGCCGTCACCAGGATTCCTTCAGCGTTCGCCAGTGGGCTCAGCATGATCTCGATCGGAAACTCACTTCCATCCTTCCGCCGCCCAGTGAGCTCAAGCCCCGTACCGATCTGCTGCGCCAGTGCCGCCGCCGCGGTTCGGGTGCCATCAGCGATCAGCCGTTCCGCGAAGCCCGCGGGGATGATGTTTTTTACCTTCTGCCCTACGAGTTCATCACGGTGATAGCCGAACTGCTTCTCCGCCTGAACATTCAGGAGCACGATCTCCCCGCTCTGATTCACCACCACCATTGCATCGGGAGCCGCTTCCAACAATCCTCGGTACTTCGCACCCGATTCCTCGCTCTCGCTGAGGTCGTGGCTGAACTCATAAAACCCACGCAGATTTCCGGTTAGGTCGCGCAACGCGGTGAACGTGACACTGGCCAAAAATCGTGAGCCGTCTTTCCGCACGCGCATGCCTTGTTCCTCGTGCCGGCCGCATTCGGCCGTTACCCGGAGTATCTCCACGGGCCTGCCCCGTTCGATATCTTCCGGGGAGAAGAAACAGGAAAAGTTGTGGCCGATAATCTGGTCGGCTCGGTAGCCCTTGATGAGCTCAGCTCCGGCGTTCCAACTGACAATCCGGCCTTGCGGATCCATCATGAAGATCGCGTAGTCCTGGATTTCGTCGAGGAGCATCCGGTATTGTTCTTCGCTCTCGCGCAGCGTTTCTTTTGCAAGCTCACGCCCGGCGCTATCGCGCTCAACAGCCCAGCCAGCCACAACGGCGATCGACACACCCAGGACGGTTCCAAGGATCAGAACAATTTTGTTCTGGCCTAAGCGACGCTTCAGGTCTGCATCGCGTAACGACAACAGCCACAGCTCCTCATCCTGCCTCTCGCGAACAGCGCTTTGAAACTCATCCATCATCGTCTGGCCGGATTGGCTTCGAATGGCGTCGGCTGCCGCGTCCAAACCCTTGGTCATACGCAAGCCAATGATCCTCTCGCCGAACTGGATCTTTTGAGCAGCCAACCTTGTCAGGACTGGAATCTGTTGCTGAGATTTGGGATTATCCACCGTCAAACTGCGAACTTTTGCCTCGCCCTGCATTTCCCTCACGATGTTGGTTCGGTAGGACTGGAGATAAGACTCCTGGCCCGTCAATGCAAATCCGAGGTAACTTGATTCGATACCCTGCATCGCCGCGTGCAGATCCTGGAGTTTGTCAAGAACCTCGTAGGTGTGCCGCACCCATCGATCGCTTCCAGTCGATGCGACCGTGCCGCGATAGGAAATCGAACCCACCACGAGTAATGTCAAAATGGCGGACCCGAACGCGAGGTGCACGTGCGGGTTTAATAGGGACTTGCTCTTCATTTCATGCCGCGCTGGAAATGGACGTTTTATCCGGACGACTCCGATGGCTGAGAAAGGGGGCAGCCTGCAGTCGCGCGTCTATTGGTTGGAAAGGGAACTCAACTGTATACCAGCCTTAGGCAAGATAATGCGCTTTTTCCATGTGCGTGCCCAATAGCACACGGACGGAGAACTCTTGATGATCCGAACGAACACAACCTACTCCGAAAAGGGGGCGCCCTTTTATAATGCGTTATCCCTCACGACCTTTAGTTGTATTGTGCCTGAGGGCCCGCAACGCAGGCCGATGTTAGGAGCGGACTAAAATGGCCGATGAAAAGATGCGCGTACACTTTGGCGACTATCTGGGCAAAGCTGAAGTGATTATCTATTCCGTTCTTGCCGTGTTGCTGTTCATAACGGCGCTCGCAACAATCGCAAATGCCGGAAAAATTCTCTGGCAAGGGGTCGGTCACTGGACGATTGCCACGGAGACGCTGCGAGTGCTGGATCAACTGCTGGTTGTGCTGATGCTTGTGGAGATTCTACATACGGTGCGCATCTCCATCCGCTCACATTACTTGGTCACCGAACCATTTCTCGTTGTGGGCTTAATTGCGTCGATTCGGCGCATCCTCGTGATTACTTTAGAGGCGGCCACGCTCACGAAGGGTGGGACGTGGTCGGTCGATGGGGCTAGTATTTTTCGAGCCAGCATGATTGAGCTTGGGCTATTGGGATTGCTGGTCCTGGTTTTGGTGTCTTCTATAACGCTCTTGCGCCGCGTCGCTGCCCCACCGGAAGACGTGGAAACCTAGGGACACGCGGCTCACGGCGATCACGAGGACATTGGCAGAAATCCCAGGGGTTGTTGGCATTAACCGGTGTCAGCGGTCACACAGTTATTTGTTGAGAGCGCAAATCTACGGCGTTTATCGAATGTAGGGCGGTTCCGATAAACCAATTGTCACGGTCCAGCAGTTCGAAGCCCGCGCTTAATCCTTGCCGATCGCGTCATCTTTGCAAAACGGCATGCTCGATTTACCGTCAGTTCCGGCTCATTCGCTCCTTCTCCAGCCGCATCGTTCTCGAACTCCTAGCCTCTTGTTTTAACTTCTCAAAACCCTTCGGCGTGTACTTGAAAACGCCCGGTGCCGCCTCATAAAGCGAACCGTCCGCGACGTGAAGTGACAGGAGTTGAACTAGTTCACGGTCCTCGATCCTTGACATATCGATGTTTGCTGGCCTGTGGATTGTGAACGACTGCATTGCGTCGTCACTATCCACGATGTAGTCCACAAGTGGCGTAGGATCCCACTTTTCTTTAGTCATCTGAAATTCCCTCCGCTTAGCCAATCTCGCACGGCGCTTCGCCGGGCGCGCCTGTCCGCGCGGCCAGTTGTCTTTCATAAGTAACCTACTCGAGCCACTATGAAATGGTTCTCTTGACCACCTGCGTTCATTAGAAGCTTTTAAGTTTAAACCTCCAATAAAATGCGTGCTATTTGGCTATAATCCAGTATCGGTCGGTCGGGATGACTTATGGCATTACAGCTGATAGAACTCGCGCGGAACAAATTTCTCTATCGCTGTGATGCGTGCCCGTTCGAGTATCCGAAAGACCCCGTCCCCCAAGATGAACTCGGCATTCCGCCTCGACACAATTGCCCGAACGAGGGTCGGGTAAACATAGACGAAATTATGGATCAGCAATCTAACTGAGCCGCTTTCGGCCCTGTGTCCGATCTTTGCCGCATGTTCGATTCCCGCTGTTCCTTCGCGGAGGACTGCATTCATAAAAAAGATAAACACTTCTTCACGCCGAGCTTCGCGGTCACCGTCCGGTTTTCAAGAAGCGAAACAGAGTCGTAAAAATAGAGTCGACCGTGCCCGAATGCTATTTCATGGGGAATGGAGTTCCCCATGGCTAATTGAAACTATTAAGCGTTTGGTAGCGGGAAAATTGGCGACTCAAACGTGCTATCGCGCTTGAATGTCCAAAAGGAAACAGCAATTTGTCTTAGGGCAGCGTACAGTTTTCCAAGATTACGTAACCCGTCGCCTCGGCAAGAGGCCTACCGGTCGGGAGAGCGGCTCTTCGAGGGGCCGCTCTTTTTTATCGAGCAGCCGTCACCGCAGCAACCGAACCTGCATCTCGTTCACCTTGGGCCGAACGCTCGAGCTGGCCTCAATTTCGGTTCGCTCCAATGTGCGGAGGCGGGCATCTTAATTGTCCGGAATCAATCTAGAAGCGGAAAGGCTGGGGTTGCCGAAGGCTCTTGCGGTTGCAGAACGGAGACCATCGAATTGCGTATGAGGCGTCGGCCTTCATTTTGTTTGAGTTAGGGAATTTGCATGAATGAGCTCAATTTTATCCACATTGAATCGGTACTGTCCAAGAAGGAACACCTATACGCCCTGTAAAACCCGTAGGATGCCAGGTCGGGAGGCGAAAATGAGACCGGCAACAGAACCCGAACCGACCAGGATTCCCTCGAGTCGGCCCTTTGGTCATGCAACTAGCATTCTGCCCGTGGCGGCAATCAAGGCTGGGCGACGCCGATTTGGCGAACAGGCGAGCGATCTCGCAGCAGACATTATCAGACGTGGCCTTGTCAAACCGATCGGCGTGGTGGTTAATGGTTCCGACTATGTCGTTGTCCACGGTGAAGGACGCTTCGCTGCCGTCAAGAAGCTAGGGTGGACCGAGGTTCCAGCCCAAGTCCTCGGCCAAGACAAGGAACAGAAGGATCTCGATCTATGATCGGGAAAAAAACAGAAGGCGGCGCGAACCGCGCAACGCTGGTCGCGGCGCGGAAATTGTTAGCCATTTGGCGGCCGTCGACCGACTGTCAAAGGAAGTTTCTGGTGCTTAGAAAACGAACATCGTATCTCCGCGAAGCTCGCAAGCGCAGGTTGTTTTCTCGCTCCAGATGGAGCGGCGACCGTCCGAGACTCGGCTATTTTAAAAGCAAAGCGATGAGTCCTGAGATGGCAGCAATAAAAAACAGTGCACCCACGAAAAGAGATGGGCGGGCGGATCGTACGGCTGTTGATGGATGATCAATTCGCATCTGAAGCTTCAAGGGACCGCAAAACAAGACGTGAGGATAGATAATTTATAATCATATTTCAAGTGTCTCTTATGATACACATTGGAGTACTAGTTCTGTTGACAAGCTAACGGCAGCGCCGACCTAGTCCGGCTTCAGCTGACGCTCCACCACTCGAGGCACACGGCGCGTCAATTCCGCCGCGGACGATGCAGATGATTGCGATTGTCTGACATGAACGGCGATATCACTTATGGCTAAAACTCTGGCGCGTTGCCTGGACAGTCCAAAGCCCTGGCGGTAGGAATATAGCCGGTCCGATTCGGCAGAAGGTTGGCGACCGTAGGTGAACCTACGCCGAGCGAGCTTTTTTCCAATTCAATCGAGGTAGTTCCGAGGCGACGCGGGCCAGATATACCATCGCGTGAGCTGCGGCCCGATCCTTCCCTTGTTCAATATCGTCCACGGTCTCAGAGGGGGCGATCCAAGTCTTCGCATTTACGTTGTACACCGATGCCTGCACTCCAAGCGGATTCTGTTCTGAGAATAACCTCAGATGTTCACTCCCGACTCTGACTTCAGCCCAAAGACCCTGATCCAACATAAACGACCTCCTTTCAGGCAAGAACGTCCCGAAATGGGATTCGCCATTCAGTTTGGGAATATCCGACTCTGGCGAGGGCCCAGATTGCCATATTGCGCGTCGCCTACTCCACCGTAGTCGATCGCGGCACGTTCGAAGCCAAACTAAAAGGTAAAGTAAATCACGAGCGCTGCCATGCGAAAGCCTTTGACGAATAGCTCCTGTTTTCTAACTGTGGGTTCGACACTCGCACAAACCAGGCAGACTTTGCGGCCCGAATCGCGTGTCGACCACACAAACCGAAGATCCTTTGAAGCGGGTGTCGAGCTTCGGAGCGCAACGAAAAGGACCTACCCATGCCTCAACCTAAACTCGGCGAACCTTTGATCTTGCTCGGCAAATGTTGACCGTATTTTGCCGCTACTGGGGCGGGTAGCCTCACCTGGAGCGGCTGAATGGAGTTAGATAAAGAATACTTGCACTTTAAAATAAGAGTTGGTACGCTATCGTACGTACGGTGCTCTCCAGCTTTTTGGCTGTCACCAAGTGTAGGGGTGACCATGCCTAAGACGCATTCCCATAACCAATTACAGGATCATGACTGCGACTCGACGCCATCTCGAAGATCTCGGTCAGTGGCACTCGGCGAAGCTCTCGAAGGGCCGAACTCTCCAGCCTTTATTGAATCCACGCACAATGACACGATAAATCGCCAGGTCTGCCTCGAATCGGTCCGATTATCGGGAAGGGTGGTGGAGTTCCGCGGAAAACAAGAAATCTTTTGTCAAGGCGACGCTGCGGATATCGTCATGTACATTCAGAAAGGAAGCGTGAAGTTCACCGTAGTGAATGAGAGCGGCAAAGAAGCCGTTGTGGGGATTTTGGGCCCCGGTAATTTTTTTGGAGAGGGAGGCATGGTGGGCCAGGCGGTTCGCATGGAGACGGCCAAAGCCCTCTTACCGACGACCATAATCATGGTGGAAAAAGACAAGCTGATGTGTATGCTTCATACCGAACACGAACTATCTGACCGCTTCATCACGTGTATGTTGGAAAGAAATAACCGAATTGAGGCCGACCTAATTGATCAACTCTTTAACTCGACTGAGAAGAGATTGGCTCGCACCCTTCTCCTGCTTGCTCGCTACGGAGGAGAAGACCAACCCGAGGCGATAGTTGAGAAGATTTCTCAGACGACGCTGGCGGAAATGATCGGCACCACCAGGCCCCGGGTGAATTTGTTCATGAACAAGTTCAGGAAGCTAGGCTTCATTGATTATGACGGGAACATCAAAGTCAACGCGTCCCTTCTAACCGTGGTTCTAAGTGATTAGTTATTGGCCCGAAACTGGACAGTATGGCTCACGCTCGATGTCATGATGAGCGGGTGCAATTTGCTCAAAAAAACCTAAGAAACTATCAAGCAAAGCAGCACGAGCCAGGATCCGGAACCAGATGGCGCAGCCACGCATGTCCAAGTCCATTAAAATAGCGACCCGTAGATTTAGATACTGCGCGGATCCTCCACCTACCGAGTGCCAGGCTCGGTACCCGTATCGAAAATAGATTGACTATCCGGAGGCATGTAAAGCTCAACGCCCGCGCCTATAGACGGGGGATGCCCATATGCGCATCCTGGAAGTCGCCGCTTTAGCCAGCCAAGCATTGACGTGAGGGTCCAAGGTCGTGAAATAATCAAGCGACCGCCGGGGCATGTTCTTGAGTTCGTGAATACCATGTAGAACGGAAGGAACCATCTTTAAACGGTGGAAATTTTCGGTTAAATCGGCTTTGGAGGAGACGTTATGGTGATTGGCGATCGCTTAAAGGAACTGCGTGAAGCAAAAGAACTATCCCAAGGCGATATTGAGAAGCGAACAGGTTTGCTGCGGTGCTATATCTCCCGCGTTGAAAACGGGCATACTGTACCCGCGATCGAGACGCTGGAAAAACTGGCACGCGCCCTAGAAGTTCCGATGTATCGGCTATTTCACGATGGCGAGGCGTCATCGTCAATTCGAAAACTCAAACATTCGAACAAGGGCCAGGAATGGGGAAGCACAGGCGGCGATGCCGACTACCTCTCCAAATTGTGTAGCCTCCTTGCGAAAATGGAACTGAGCGACCAAAAACTACTGCTGCACGTGGCCCAAAAAGTTGCAAAGCGGAACTAACTCTTCGCCGCGCCTTGGAAGAGCTTTTCTCGTTTTCTGATAAACCATCGTTATAAGCTCTTCGGACAATATTAAAGAGGCAGCAATCCGTCGCGGCCAGGATTCCGGCCAAGCTCGTAAGCAGAAACGAACCTCTTTTTTTTGTGCAAATCCCATTTTCATGAGACGGACGCTTTTCTGAGTATTTGGGCCCGTTGCGGGAATGGCGACGAGCTCCTCTCCCGACTAGGTTGATGGGCTGTTCCGAGTTACCAACGGGTCGAAATTTCGCGCTCAAGTTAGTAAACCCCTATTCGGCCTTGGAAACCAGTTCCCGAATCAGTTTGCATTGGCCGTCCTTTCAGGTAAATTGGAGTCACCCTTCCGTGAGCCTGTAATCCGCTTGTTATTTAATCAGTCTCTACCGGTTTCAACTGTGCCTATGCCGCAAGGCGCGAACCACGACTCTCTCGTGCTGGAGGTCGTCATCCTTCGGCAAGGGATAGCAAGCCCTGAATCAGATGATTAGGAGTTCCATGGCGATCAAACCTGGCATGGTCGGCGAATTTTTAATACGGTCCGGAGTCATTGACTCCTCTGGGCTCAGCCGTGCCCAGGAAATTCATTCGAGGACTGGAGTTTCTCTGGGGAAAGCCCTTGCAGACCTGGGTCTCGCCAGCGAAGCCGCCGTGGCTACGGCCATCGCGGAAGGATTGCAGCTCGAGTATTTAGGTGCAGAGCAGCCGGAAATCGAAATCGCGATTGGAGCTCTTCTTCCCGCTCAATACTGTCACAAGCACTTGATCGCGCCCTTGAGCCTAAAGGGGGCCTCCCTTCGACTCGCCATGGCGGACCCGCTCGATTATTCGGCGATTCAAGACGTAATGTTTAGAACCAGCAAACAGGTTGTCCCGGTAGTGGCCACCCAAACGTCAATCCTTGCGTTACTGAATTATTTTCCTTCCGATACCCTCGAAAGTGAAGAGACCTACGAAAATTTGACGGGCGCGACTCCGGAAGGTGAAATAGTACTCGCTGAAGATATGAACGAGGTTGTGGATGCGGCCAAGCTCGCCAAAGATACCACCCTGGCCCCCGTTATCCGCCTCGTTAATCTGATGTTGAGCGGCGCCGCAAAAGCGGGTGCCAGCGACATTCACGTCGAGCCGAAAGAAAAAAATCTGCTGGTTCGCCAGCGCGTGGACGGTCTGCTTCAGGATGTTTTCAAAATTCCCAAACGTCTTCAAGATGCCACCATCTCGCGTCTAAAGATCATTTCTGGGATGGATATCTCGGACCGTCGGCGCCCTCAGGATGGCAGAAGCCAACTGCGATTCGAAGGCAAACGAATTGATCTTCGCGTGTCAACATTGCCAACTCAGTTTGGCGAGAAAGTGGTTATCCGCCTGCTCGATCAAAAAAGAGCAGTGATGTTGATGGACAAGATCGACCTCACCGCTGAAAACCTCCGGATACTCCAGCAATTGCTGTTGCGGCCCCAGGGAATGATTCTGGTGACCGGGCCGACGGGCAGCGGAAAGAGTTCCACACTTTACACCGCGCTCAACTGGGTGAAGTCGCCGACTACCAACATTATTACCGTTGAAGACCCCATCGAATATCAGCTCGATGGTGTAAATCAGGTTCAAATCAACACCAAAGCCGGTGTAACTTTTGCGAAAGGGTTGCGATCGATTCTCCGCCAGGACCCGAACATAATTCTGGTGGGGGAAATCCGGGACCAGGAAACGGCTGGCATCGCCTTGGAAGCTGCCCAAACGGGGCATTTGTTGTTGAGTACCCTACACACTAATGACGCGCCGGCGACCGTTAGCCGTCTGTTCGACTTAGGAATTGAGCCTTTTCTTGTGGCTTCCGCCCTTATCGGGATTCTGGCGCAACGACTGGTCCAAAGAAATTGTCCGTTCTGCGCAGTCCCCCAGCCTCCCGACGCGGAAGCGTTGAAAAAGCTTGGTGGCCTGGAACGGCAGCCTCCCGACGCTAAGTGGATGGCCGGACCCGGTTGCGAAAAGTGCATGCAATCGGGCTTCAAAGGCCGCCTGGCAGTCCATGAGTTGCTACAAGTAAACGATGAGCTGCGCGCTCTCATAACCGCCAGGGCGCCAGAACACGAACTCCGAAGAGCGGCCAGGGCTGCCGGGATGCGGACGCTCATTGAGGACGCCATAGCGAAGGCTGCTCGGGGCTTAACGACGCTGGAAGCAATACTGCAGGTGGTGTCGCCCGACGACGCCGCCCCTCCCGGGGACACCATGGGGCAATTGCCGGCTAGCCACCCCTCTCGAGAGAAAGAACCAGAAAAAGAGACCGGCGGCATTCGACTGGGCACCCCAAGCCGTCTCGCAGATCGAGTCGGAGAAAAGGAACGAGTACTTATCGTCGAAGACAATCGGACCATCACTTCGGTAGTGAAATATTTCTTGGAATTGGAGGGATTCGAAGTACTGCTCGCCGAAGACGGACTCACCGGCCTTGAGAGCGCACGGCGCGAACGGCCAAACGTAATTGTCACCGATGTCAATATGCCAGGCATGGATGGCATCTCCATGGTGAAAGCTCTCCGGGCCGATCCGTTGACCCGCGATGTTGCCATCCTGATGTTGACCTCGGAAGATAGTTTAGACAGCGAGACTCGGGCATTGTCTGCAGGCGCCGATGACTACATTCTAAAGCCCGTGGAGCCCCGCCGGCTTGCCGCCCGCGTCAAAGCTCTGCTGGCTCGCTCAAACGGAAGGCAACTCGCTGTTCAGAAATGAGTAGACAATGACCCAGTTGATCATGGAGAGGTGCGCACTTCTAGAGACCATGGGGAATGATGAAGAGTTCCTCCAGAAGGTCATTGGGATATTTTTAGCCGATTGCCCCGGCATCCTGGCGGAAATCCGTTCGGGGGTGTCCTTAGGCGATGCTAGCCAAGTCATGAACGCGTCGCATGCTTTGAGGGGTTCGGTCAGCTTGTTTGGAGCGGAGACTGCCTCGGAGGCTGCCCGTACTCTGGAGTCTATGGGGAAACTAGGGAATCTGGAAGACGTAAGAGGAGCGCTGGCCGTTCTCGAACGGGAGATAGCCCTGGTTTCGCTTGCGCTCGGGGAGATCGCGAAAGGACCGCTTGATGGACGACTTGAAAGACTGGCAACCCATCTTGGCTGAGGCTGGGAGAACGAGAGCAACTCCCACGCCGCCTAGATTCTTGCAGTGGCCGAAAGGACTTCCTCGATGGTGGAAAAAAGAGCTTCGACCCGAAGCGGCTTCGAGATGTACCCGTCCATTCCCGCCTCAAGACAGTGTTCTTTATCCCCGGCCATTGCGTGAGCTGTCATCGCAATAATCGGGATATGTTTCCCGCTTTTCAATTCGCCCTGGCGAATTGCAGCGGTCGCCTGTAAACCATCCATCTCCGGCATCTGAACGTCCATTAAAACCAGATCGGGAGCTTGCTTCTCCAGAGCTTCGAGGGCCGCCCTGCCGTTTCCCGCCACGACTACCTGATGTCCTCGCTTTTCTAAAAACTGGGTTGCCACTATCTGATTTACGCGATTATCTTCCACCAACAGAATTTTCAGCGGAGCCCCATTTTCACGAAGAGAGCGGACCTTGACAACGGAGGATTTTTCCGCGGTTACGGATTGGGACCCTAGGACTGCTTTGATGGATTGCAGAAGCTCCGAACGTTTGATCGGTTTTGTCAGGTGGGCCTTGATCCCCAATTCCCGGCATCGAGCCGCGTCTCCCCGCAGACCCGCCGAGGTGAGCATGATAACGACGGTACTGGCCAGCCGTGCGTCCTGCTTGATTCTTTCCGCGACACTGAATCCGTCCATACCTGGCATCTGCGCGTCCAGCATGACCAGGGCAAAGGGAGTTCCTCTCATCTCGGCCCGCTCCAGCAGGGCCAGCGCTTCGGGCCCGCGCTCGCTTAGCGTCGGCTTCATCTGCCAACTGAGGACCATTTCCTGGAGTATCCGCAGATTGGTGGCGTTGTCATCGACGATCAATACAGCAAGGTCTCGGAGCATTTCCGTACCCAGGGGCTCATACTTTCTGGAGGACCGCTTTTGCATTGGGAGTCGCACCGTAAAATGAAAAGTACTGCCTCGGCCGATCTCGCTCTCCACCCAGATTCTTCCGCCCATTAACTTCACAAGTCTCGAGCAAATGGCCAGACCTAATCCGGTGCCCCCATATCTCCGCGTTGTCGAACTATCTGCCTGGGTGAACGCTTCAAAAATCGCATCCTGTTTCTCGGGACTAATGCCGACTCCGGTATCCCGAACGCTAAAATGCAGTAAGATCTCGTCCTCGGACTGTTCCTGAACTTCGATTTGAACGATAACTTCGCCTTCGGCGGTGAATTTGATAGCGTTCCCGATCAGGTTTACCACTATTTGCCGAAGACGGGTCGGATCGCCTTGCAGACCATCGGGCACTCCCGGCAGCACGTCGCAGGCAAGCTCGAGACCCTTTTGCGCGGCACGCAAGCCAAGGGCCTTAATCGTTTCGTCCAGGGTGTCGCGTAACGAAAAGTCAATCGTTTCGAAATCCAATTTCCCGGCCTCGATTTTGGAGAAGTCCAGAATATCGTTGATCAACGAGAGTAAGGAATCCGCCGAGCTTTTAACGTTTCCCAGAAATTCACGCTGCTCCGGAGTGAGCTCGGTTTCTAGAACCAAGTCCGCCATGCCGATGATCCCGTTCAGGGGCGTGCGAATTTCATGGCTCATATTCGCAAGAAAATCACTCTTGGATTTGTTCGCGGACTCGGCCGTCTCTTTGGCTTGATGCAGATCCGTTTCTGCCTTCTCTCGTTCTATGATTTCCTGCCCCAGCTCCTTATTCACAAGCGAGAGCTCCTGGGTGCGTTGCAGGACGCGTTCTTCCAACGTTTCACGCTGCTCGCGAACTTCGATGGCCATACGATTGAAAGTTCGCGTCAGCTCACCAATTTCGTCGTCGGAGTGGACTGGCAGGCTCTCGAATGCCGTGCCCCCATCCCCGGTAAGCAATTGGGCGCCGTGCGTCAGCGCCCGCACCGGAGCGACGATGCGTCCGGTCGCCACGGCAAAAATCAATGTCACCATCAGCATGACCACCGCAATCGTCGAGAGAATCACTACTTCCATCGCGTGAATCGAGGAGACTAACCCCGCTTGGTTGAACCCAACGCAGACCGCGCCTACGATGCCGGTCAGCACTGGCTTCCGGATGATCATGATGGACTTGTTTTCGTTGTAAAATGTGATGACCGAGCGTTCTCTGAGATCCCCCATCTGCTTCTGCAAACTGTCAGGAAACTTCGGGACAAAAGTGTGCCCCACCACGCGGCCATCGGGTCCGGTCACAAAAGCCCATTCGACACTTGGGATGCCCAAGACTGCATCGAGGCTGGACTGCGCAGAGGTGAGGTCTCTCGCGACCATGGCTGGTTCCACCGACTTTGCGAGCGCCTCGGTAACGATCTCGCCACGAATCTGGAAATTGGCCGTCATTCGATGGGACAGCTGACGGTCCATTAGCCCGTACAGCACCGCTACAACGATCACCGCACAGACCAGCTGGAGAGTTATCAGTTTCGCCGAAATGCTCTTCATCGCCTACCCTGTGAGTAGTCGTCGGGTGCCCAGCGCCCGAGTATGGTGCGCGTGAGCCAAACCCGGTGCAGACCCTGATGGGTTGCTGACGAAAACTCTAGCTTGAGGCCCAGGCCCGGATCCCAGTCGTGCAAGGATTCCATGGCACGAATAAAGTCTTCACGTGAGGGGCTGAGACCCGCACGGCGTAACGCCTCTGTCACAACGACCGCATTCAACCAGCCTTCCAAAGTGATGAATCCGTAGTTCTCCGCTTGGTTGCGCGCTCGAAAATTAACGACCAGCGGATAGCGCAGATCATCCGCGGAAGGCACAACTTGACTGTTAATGAGATTAGTGGTCAGGTCCCTGCCAAGTTTCTTGGAGGCCTCGGTCAGTTTAGCCAACATGATCTCCGCTCCCACGAAGCTTACGTTCGCCACGGGAACATTCCAGTCCGCCATTCGTGCGTCGCGAATAAAGGCGGCGCACGGGCCGTACACGCCCACTGCAATTACCGCGTCGGCGCCGGCGTTCCGGAGAATTTTCACTTGCTCCGTCATGTCGGTTTCAAATGACTGGTTACGCCGGTAGCTGACACTGTCCACCATCGTAAGACCAAGGTCAGCCAGCGCTTCCGTCACTCCCTGTTCACCGCTTTTACCGTAAGCGTCGGCTTGGCCCAGGTACCCGATCCGGCGATAACCTTTGGCGTGGAGGTAGCCCACCAAAGCACTTGTTTCTTCACGATACGAGGCGCGAATATTAAACACGAACTTGTCATACGGGGGCTTGCGCTGCGGCTCGGCGCCGGTGAAAGGCGCTACGTTGACAATTTTTTCCTTCTCGTAATACTTCAGCAGCGGAAGTACCCGGGTGAGCGTCGCTGTGCCTACGTAGTCGAAGAGGAAGAATACCTTGTCGTTCTCGATCAGTTCGTTGGTGTTTTGAACCGCCGGATTCGGCTCATACTTGTCATCTTTAAGGATGATTGAGATTTTCCTGCCGCGAATACCACCTTTCTCATTCACTAGGTTGAAGTACGCCATCGATCCCTGCAATAACTTTTGGCCTAGGAATTCCGACGGTCCGGATTGCACGTTGGAGATCCCAATCACGATGGGCCGTAGATCTACCTGAAGGTTCGATCCACCGTACGAAGCACCATTAAGCACCGTCCACGTAGAGGCCAATAGAACGAAGAGGAACACCGCCAGAACTGCGAACCTCTGTTTTGCCGATCGCATTACCTGACCCCCGAGAACCCCGGAACCTAGTCAATGCCCGCAAGCAAGTGGCCTAACAAACGCGAACAACAACCATTAACTTCCTGGGATACAAGAACTTGAAGGCCGGCTCATGGGGGTCGATCGCTTGCCCGTCCTGGTTGCGGTGCCAATGACGGAATACGGGTTCTTAAATGGAACTTGTTCCCCGAACGCGAACCGTCCAGCACGGGCAAGGCGCGTATGGGCGCAAAGGGAATGCCATTATCGTTGCGGATGTTGGGCGCCGGCTTGTTAATTCTTTAGACATTAAAGAGTTCTCACGGACGTCGCTGTGACTCTTTTAGAACAGTCTCGCAGGCTGCCGTAGTGGGATATTGGGTCGGCGACAATCGATGGCGGGCAACGCTGTCTCAAAAAGACGGCGATCTAAGTGGTGAAAAAGAAAGAAAAACCAGATGATCACTTCGGTAGAATCTGTAGCGAACTCCAAGAGAAAGAGCCATGCTCTCAAAATTGAGAGCGTGGCAGATATTCTCGAACGGGAACTTGATGCCGTAATTCAGGACTGGCTTTCTCGGGTCGAGAAGGAGTCCGATCTAACGTGTGTTCCACTGAACTTCCAGGAACGCACAGGCCACCTTCCTCAGCTTCTGCACGATGTGATCGCGCGGTTGCGTCTGGACGCAGGAACAAAAGCCCCGATTTCAGAGGCCGCGTCCGTCCACGGAGATTTGCGGCGCCAACAAGGCTATACCGTAGCCATGGCGGTGGAGGAATCTCGTCTACTGCAAGTCAGCATTTTTTCGATGCTGCACAAAGACGTGAAGCGTTTGGAATTCAGCACGCTGCTTCCCGACGTTGTAACGATCGCGGACGAAGTGGATGCGCAGTTGAAGCAGCAGATGCTGCGGTTCATGGCCGCGGATGCTGCCAAGCAGGCCCAAGGTAATTAACGCTTTTTCTGGATGAAGCCACAGATGCCGAGCCTGGCGCATAGAAATACGAAACAAACGAACATGGGCGATGCACATGAGTGTGTTCTGCTAATCGAGGCGGAGCAACACGATGCAGCGAGAATTTTGGACCAATTGGGCTCGGCGGAAGAACGGTTCCGGGTGGAGTGGGTTACCGAACTCTCTGGGGGGATCGAGCGGTTGCGTCACGGAGGAATTGGCGCGGTGGTGCTTGACCTGTCATTGCCTGACTGCCGTGGCATCGAAACGTTAGACCGACTTCTTCAGGCCGCGCCTGGTATGCCGATTTTAATCCTGAGCAACGCCGATTCCGAAGAAACGGCAAGACAAGCGGTACAGCGGGGGGCTCAAGACTACTTGGTTAAGAATCAAGCCGATGGCTACCGGTTGAGACTTGCGGTGCGCACGATGATGGATCGCCGTGAATCGGCAGCAATATTGTTCGAAAGCGAAGCCGCTAACGTGACTCTGGATTCCATGGGAGAAGCCGTACTGCGCACGGACATACACGCCAACGTCACATACCTAAATCGAACAGCGGAAAAGATGACCGGATGGACTCGTGAAGAAGCACTGGGGCGTCCCGTTGCGGACGTACTCCGGTTTATCGATGCGGTCAGCGGCACCGTGGCGGGAAGTCCAGTGGAAATCATGTTGCAAGAGGACCAAGACAAGAGGGTGGCGGACCGTACGCCCAGTGTTCTGGTCCGACGAGACGGCCTTAAGCGCGAAATTGAAAATACCTTGGCGCTTACCCATGACCAAGCTGGAGACGTTACCGGGGCGGTTATTGCCTTCCACGATGTGAGCGCGGCCCGGGCCAAATCCGTCGAAATGACACACCTAGCGCAACACGATGTGCTGACGCACTTGCCGAACCGGGTGCTGTTCAAGGACCGACTGGCACAGGCGCTTGCTTTAGCCGAGCGGCAGGAAAAGCAACTCGCGGTAATGTTTGTCGATTTAGATTATTTCAAAAAGATCAATGATTCGCTGGGTCACGAGGTAGGCGATAAGCTGTTGCAGTCGGTAGCTGGCCGACTGATAGCTTGTGTCCGTCGAACGGATACGGTAAGCCGCTTCGGTGGGGATGAATTCGCGATCCTGCTCTCCCAAATCGAGCACGCGGAGGACGCCGCCTTCAGTGCACGAAAAATTCTGAGGTCATTAGCGGCGCCGTATGTGATCGACAACAAGAGTCTTGATATCAGCGCGAGCGTTGGGGTAAGCGCATACCCGTGCGACGGCCAAGACGCGGAAAGCTTGCTAAACAAAGCAGACGCCGCGATGTATGAAGCCAAAAAACATGGCCGGAATAACTATCGGTCCTTCCGGCCAGACATGCAAGAACGGATCCAGGAAAGACAATCGCTCGAATTGAGTTTGCGCTACGCGCTCGGGCGGAATGAGTTCTTGTTACACTACCAGCCTAAATTGAATCTTCAGACAGGAAAGATTACGGGAGTGGAAGCGCTGATCCGTTGGCAACACCCCCAACGGGGAATGATATATCCGGCGCAGTTCATCTTCATTGCGGAAGAGTGTGGACTGATTTTATCTATCGGACGATGGGTACTACTGGAAGCATGCAAACAGGCGCGAGCGTGGAGTGACGCGGGGCTTGGAGTAGTGCCGATGGCGGTGAACGTATCCGCCGCCGAGTTCGAGAGCCCGGATTTTCTCTCCGGGGTCCGTGCCGTGCTGATTGCAACAGGAGTGGATCCTGCGAATCTCGAGTTGGAACTAACCGAGAGCGTGCTGATGCACGAGGCGGAGCACACAGTCGATACCCTGACCGCGCTTAAAGCTATTGGCGTGCAGCTGGCCATCGACGATTTCGGTACAGGCTATTCCAGTTTTAGTTATCTACGACGCTTTCCGATAAATGTACTGAAACTTCATCATTCTTTCGTGCAGGAGATCGCTACGGACCAGGGAGACGTACCCCTTCTCAGCGCCATGATAAATATCGGGAAAAGTTTGAAAATGCGAGTCATTGCGGAGGGCGTGGAAACCCGCGCGCAATTAGAATTCCTGCAGCACCACGATTGCAACGAAGGACAAGGCTACTATTTCAGCCGCCCGGTCGACGCTGAGCAAACCGGGAAGCTCATTGAGGCGAGCATCCCAGAATCGGTAGTCCACCAGTGATAGCAGGTTTTGGCGATTGGAAGAAGCTCCAAGCTTATTAGAAACCAGAGAATAATTTAAGGGCGCTGGGTCCAGGTCCATCTACTCATTGAGTCCAACGTGCCTGTGTCTTTTGGCACAGTCTTAATCCGTACGCTCTCGTACGATGTCTTGCCTACCCGTCGAAAGCAGGTTCCATCATGGATAATCCAGCCGTCTACTTGTGGCATCCGGCCTACCTCTCTGCCGTTTTGGAGACAGATAACGCGCGAATGCCTACTCGGATTTATGAGGCACTTGCGGCGATCGAACAAAGACGTCTCAGCCCGATTGAAACGGGCGGTATCGAGCATAGAGAAATGGAGAACGCCGAACGAGGACTTCTGACGCTTAGAGCCGAGCGGGCCCCAGACGGAAGAGCTCCGGCCGGCGTTGATGTCAATCATGCAGGACAACACTCAGAAGAGACTTGTTGATCTTGATCTCGCCGTTGTATTCGATGAAACCTAGCTTCTTGAACTTATTCATAAACAGATTCACCCGAGAGCGTGTTGTGCCGATCATCTCCGCCAGCGTTTCCTGAGAAATCTTATGCAGCACCCGCGCGGGTTGGTCCTGCCCACCGTAACGAGCCAGTAGCAGAAGCGTGCGCGCCAATCTCTTCTCCGTCGAGTTGAAGAGCTGATCGATAAGGTCTGCCTCCACTCGGTTATTCCTTAACAGCATGCACATGATGAAACGGTCAGACAGTTCGTGTTCCGCGTGCAAAACACGAATCATTTCGTCTTTTTCAATGACCAGAACTTTCGTCGGCACGATCGCAGTCGCTGTACCTATGCGGATCGTCTGGCCCGCCATGCTCCCTTCCCCGAAAAACTCGCCGGGACCAAACAGAGCTACGACCGCTTCCTTGCCGCTCTCGTTTACTACCGTGATCCTCACATTCCCGGTCAGAACATACATAACGCTGTCCGCAGCATCGCCTTGAGAAAAGATGGCTTGCTTTTTGCGGAACTCCGCAACCCTTCTCGAAACCCCTGCGGATTCGAGATAAGCCTGCGAATCGAAGTGACTCTGGCGCTTAGATTTCATGGTTGGGTGTCGCGACCTTCAGAGCGTCGACCATGTGCGAATGAGTGAGCGTTTATATAAGCGGTCGGTGCGCCGGTTGACCGCGCTCTTTCCACAGTTCGGGCACACGCGTTCGGTCCCGCTTGGCGGAACGCCGGATTTCGGTTGCAGTTGGAAACGAGACATGCTGACGTCGCTAATTTGGCGAAGCTTTAAATTTGGATTTGCAGTTCACAAATTCAAGGATCCATTGGGACACGACCACCTCCGACGGGTGGCAGCCAAAAAGCTGAAAAGCACCGGTACGTACGCTACCGTACCAAGAAAGAGCGTAAAAAGCAATTCGCTAAATCCCCGAGCGTACCCACGTCGTACCCTCCGACGTCCTTGGTCCTGCTAACAAATGGCCGCCATGAGCGCGTGCATCTCACCTTGAAGAACAGACCACCAAGCTGGTTCTAAATTCCCTTCGCTGGCAAGCCAGGTTCGACGACTTTGTCCGAGATCTTCCACGAGGAACGCCAACGTCCTCACGAAACCCTGGGAATGAAGTTCCCGGCCAGGGTCTATCAGCGCTAAGAGCCTTTATGAAATCATCTTCTGTTTGTTGAAAGTGCACAGAAAAGACGATGTGCGTTAGATCGAGAATGCTTACAATCTGGCAAGCACGACCATGTCTCGATGGAAAATCCTCATTCTCGTGGGTTCCAGCGCCATGGTTCTCGGCGTGCTGTTGCTTGGAGCCCTCCGCCGCCGCAGATGTGGTCGGACTGCTGCTCTTGTTTCCGGGAATGCTAATTCTGCTGGCGGGCGGCATCGCCTTTTGCGCCAAGCAAGACCCAAAACAGGTGCTGCTCGTCGGTGCCGTCACTTCAGGGGTTTTCGCTGATTGTAATTCCTGTACTTGGTTCGCTTCTGCACTTCGAGGCCAATGTCCATGGCTGGACAGGCCTATGGTTTTTCTTCATTTGGATCCCAGCTTGTGCACTCGGCCCGGTATTCGTCCTGGTGGCAGTCGGCCGCATCTTCCTGCAAAGGCGTCAAGGCCAGTGATTATATATTACTAATAATAAAAATCTATTACTTATAAGAGATTGTATATATACTATACGTTATGGTAAGGCTTGCAACATTTCGAGCCCTCGCTCGCCAGGATGGTTTCGTCGAAGTTAACAGAATCGAAGATGGGAGTGTCATATGGTTGAGAAACAGGCTGCCAGACCTCGGGACGAACTATCACAAGCGACTATGTCTCGACGGTCTCACAAATAGCGCAACCGTCTACTGGCAGCCCGTGGGGGCCCAGCTCAGCTCCCAGACATTCCGTACTGTGTCTAGCTTGCAAGAGTGGCTCGGATCGCATCCTCATAGCTGATACATTGTGAAGCCGCCTCGCGATTGTCTGTCAAATGGGGTCAGTCAGCGACGTCCTACACGGTAGCTGGGGTCGGCCGCTTGGAGACGCAGTTTTATAAAATATTAGGTTCAGGTGCACAGGCGTTGGAGGCAACCGCGGTGACGTCGCAGGAGATGTTCGGCAAAGTCCGCGTCCAGGATATCGCCGCAGCGATTCAAGAAATAAAGACGGGAGGACAGCGAATGACCGCCCGAGGAGCAATGACGTGGTGCATTCAGTTTCAAGAAATCGCGTATCCGACGAATTATGTTCTGGCGCTCGCAGTCAAATCGGCTACCGGCCAGACTTTTGTGCCACACACTCGAAAGGATAGCAAGGAGATCATCAAAGCTTTAGAAAAGTTGCTCGACAAGGAATCCAAATTCAAGGTCGTTTTCCGACAGGCTGGCCGTACTCGAGAAGACTAGCTTTGGCCGGACCTGTTTCCCGAGCAAACTCTTTGCACTCCTTTGACCCCCACTTACATTCGGCTTGGGTTGTCGGCGCATATCACCACCCGGAAGATTACGGTTACAGCGAACGGTTCCATCGCAACTTGAACCGTAGAGGAAGCCTGGACGACGGAATATCGGAGCATGTTTGGCAATCCTCCGCGCCAGACGGTTGCCCGTAGGGGTCGGACCGCACGTGGTACGGTTGCCCGTTACCCGATATATCTTTTCCCATATGGCGAGCGCCACTTGCAAGAGATCATCCCCAGAAAAGAACCATTCGTTTCTGCCGGTGAAGGTTTAATGCAAGCGGGTTGGGTAGTCGCACACGACCCCTTGCGGAGCCGTTGTCCCCGCGCGGCCCCCAACCCTGTCGAGACTTTACAAGCCACATTGACTTACTTCCATGGGCCAGCAGAGCTATGAAAGGCGGTACTCGGGTCGCGGTACTCGGTAGTATCGTTGAGGACACTTCGTAGAAATGCGAGCGCTCCAGAGTTTGTTCCCGTTGGTGCGAGTGGCGAAACCATGGCCGTACCTTGGTTCGTGGGGGCTAAGGATAGTACTTGCTACCGCCTGGTTCGAGGCGTCCGTAGTCCTTTTTGGTCATGAATCCCCCATAGTCACAACGTGGGCATCGCATAACGACGATCGCGGCGGGCTAACTACCTTTCTACCAGGTTTCTAGAAGTAGGGACTAAAGCTTCCACATATTCACTAGATTTAGACGTAACCGGGGCGTGAAACGGTTCGACCCCTAGCTCATTTCGCACAGCAGTTCGTACCGCTAAATGCCTTACAGTGAGTTCCGGAAAATACTTTTGGTATGAGTCTGCGGTTCTTCTATTGATGGCCATCGCCAGCTCGAGACCGAGCTTCCCGTAACCGTCAAAAGCTTCTTTGGTCTCCTTCGCGCAGGTGACACCAACGAACAGTTTTGTCTCGTCAAAGTGCGCCAACGCTTTACTCCATTTCTTATTGTTTCCAATTTTCATTTCCGTCCACGCGAGATTACCTTCTTTCGGTTCTTTAAGCTCTATCTGTAGAATCGAGTTCAAGGTATGTAAAAGCTCTTCAATTTCTCCAACCCTTCTGGTGGCTTCGAACAGGACGTCACGCTTAAGTTCCCAAAGCTTTTGCTTGTCCCATACCTCGGTTGATATCTTCGCTTCGATCTCTTTCATGGTCTTCTTAACCGAGCGCCCCTGATCGACAAGCTTATTGATATCATCCTGTGTTGCGAAATCCTTGCCCCTCTGCTTCAGATACGCGCCGCAGTAGGCGCCAAAACCAGAAATGATAAAAGTCAGCCCGAACCATATAACGGCCAGTTGGATGTCGGCCATAGTGATCACCCCTTGCATATTCCCTTATGGCGTGGTAACGGTATACTATAGGTAACCTGCAGCGCGCAAGAGGCCCCCAAGCCCTCGCGCGTTTTGCGGCACTCGACCAATAGAAATTCCCGGCCTTCACTTACGCGGACTTCCTCAACCTACGCGAGAGCTTTTACATTACAAAAATCGCCGCCGCGAATAACGATTCGATTAAAAACACGATGGAGGCGTTCACTCTTTGCTGCCTTTTTTTTGATTACACACCACGACGTTCGTAACATGCGGCTTCAGCGTACAACCGAGCGGCCCGGGTACTTTCTTCGGAAGGTAACGCGCAGGGTGTCGCCTTGCCCTTCCGAAAAACTGTAGCATCGTATTGGTCTCGCTAAATCCCAACGCACCGGGTATGGCTTCAGGTAGAAATAACCCTGCGTTTCCCCAATTTCCGCGCTGGCGTCAGGCCACTACTCGGGCGGCTGCCACAGCTCGACGCGATTTCCCTCGGGGTCCTCGAACCAACCAAATCGCCCGTAGTCGTAGTTTTCCGTCTTAGGATCGACCGTAACTCCCGCTGCTTTCAATTTCTCCAACACCCCGTCTAGATCATCCACCTGAAAATTCAACATGGCCGGCTGGGACGGTGGGAAATAATTGGATGACTTGGGGAAGAAAGCCACCGCAATGTAGGCTCGCTGTGCCTCTTTAGGAAAAAGAAAGCTCCCGTAAGGGCTGCTGACCCCCAGATGCTCCTCATACCACGCATAAAGGATCTTCGGATCCGCTGCCCGCAAAAACGCTCCGCCCAATCCAGTCACCTTAGCCATTTAAGTTCCCCAATCTTTCGAAAGGACCGCCGCAACCGCGACAATACCGCAACATCCGCATGGTTGTGCGCCAACATGAAAAAAACCGCTCCACTCTCCATTCTGCTATCTTCAATTCATGAAGCGCCTCGAATTCCTGGCGATGCTCTGTGCCTTCGGGCACTCGGTGCTCGCGGCGCAAGCACCAGCCGGCAAGCCCTCAACCGCCGAACCGCCGCTGCCAGTCATCAATTACCGGGCCTGCCCCTTCGAAGGCTGCTCCTTCCGCAGGTGGATGGTCCTCAAAGACGTCGCGCTGTACTCCAACTGGAAAGAAGATCGTAAGCTTGTGAGCACTTTGAGGCCGTCCGAAGTGGTCATCGGGATCACCGGAGTCCACATCACCCACGAACCGGACCGTATCCAGATCCTGCAACCGCTGCCCGAGCTGCAGCTGCAGCCTGGCGACATCGTGCTGCGCTACATGTCTCACGGCGAAGGCTTCGCCGACTTGTGGACCAAGGGGAAATGGTTGCGCCAACACGATTGCAGCTTCGTCACCGAGAAAGACAGCACCGGCTGCCGATTCGATTGCAGCGCCAAAGTAATTTCCGTGGGCCGCAAAGACTGGTGGGTGCAAATCAAGACCGCCCAAGGCCAAACCGGCTGGGCCAAGTCCGAGGACCAATTCGACTGCACGGATTCACTGGCGGGAAGCGCCAAGTGCGACGCCCTCAACGCTCTTTCCGGTCCATCCCTCCAGTTACCCTGACCATCTTATTTCTCGGGTCTCTCGTTTCATCCGCCGGGCCGGCCCCCTGCGGGCAGTAGCATGCCTCCGTGAACCTCAGCGCGTCATCTTTCTCTCCTGCGTTCTCAAAAGTGACCTCGCCCGCGCTATAATCCCGACGCTCAGACATGCCCTTTCCTGCCGACACGCAATTTGGACCCTACAAAATCATCGCCCTGATCGGCTCGGGCGGCATGGGCGAAGTCTACCGAGCCCGCGACACTCGCCTGCTGCGCGACGTCGCGTTGAAAGTTCTACCCGCCGCCTTCACCAATGATCCCGAACGTCTGCGCCGCTTCGAGCAAGAAGCCCGAGCGGTAGCCGCCCTGAATCACCCCAATATTGTTTCCGTCCACGACGTCGGCGCCACCGACGCAATTTCATTACATCGTTTCGGAACTGCTCGAAGGCGAAACCCTGCGCGAACGCATCCCCGCATCAGGGATGCCCGCACGCAAAGCCATCGAACTCGCTGTCCAATTAGCAAACGGGCTGGCCGCCGCGCATGACCAAGGCATCGTCCACCGCGACCTGAAGCCGGAAAATGTTTTCGTCACCCGCACCGGCCACGTCAAAATTCTGGACTTCGGCCTTGCCAAATTGCGTCAGGCAGGGCCGCCATCGGACACGGTGGACGGAGTGACGGCCCTCGAAACCGGCGCGGGCCAAGTCCTCGGTACCGTGGGCTACATGTCGCCCGAGCAAGTCCGCGGCGAACCAGCCGACCATCGCTCTGACCTCTTCAGTTTCGGCAGCATCCTGTACGAAATGCTCTGCGGCCAGCGCGCCTTCAGGCGCAATACGGGCGCCGAGACGATGACCGCCATCCTCAATGAAGAGCCGCCGGAGTTTTCCGCTTCGAGCGTCGCGCCCACGCCGGCGCTGGAACGCATCGTGCGCCACTGCCTGGAGAAGCAGCCCAGCCGGCGATTCCAATCCGCCCACGACATCGCTTTCGATCTCGAATCGCTTTCCGGAATTTCGGGCTCAGCCGCCGGGGTCGCCGCCGGCACTCGTAGATTTTGGGTTCTTCCGGCGGGAATCGCGCTGGTTGCTCTAGCGGTAGGTCTCATCTTAGGCCTATGGCTGCATCCTAGAAACGCCGATTCGCCCCTTAAACTTCGCCGTATCACGTTCCGCCGGGGAACCCTCTGGAGTGCCCGCTTTACTCCCGACGGAAATACGATTTACTCCGCAGCCTGGGACGGTCGCCCTGCCGAACTGTTCGTGGCGCAGCGCGGGAACACCGAATCAAGACCTTTCGGTTTAAGTTCGGCGAGCATTCTCGGGGTGTCACCGTCCGGAGAATTAGCCGTCTCGCTGAACCAGCGTTACCTGGAAGGTTTTGAATACGCAGGAATGCTGGCACGCACATCCCAGGGTGGCGGTGCTCCCAGAGATATTCTGGATGCTGTGGAATATGCGGACTGGTCTCCCGACGGCACGGCCTTGACCGTGGTTCGCCGCGTCGAAGGAAAAGTTCGTCTCGAATATCCGCTGGGCAAGGCTTTGTACGGGACGCCAGGTTGGATCAGCCACCCGCGTGTATCCCCGGACGGCAAGCTGGTCGCTTTCGTCGATCATCCTTACGACCGCGACGATGGCGGCAGCATCGCTACCGTTGATACCGCAGGCAACAAAAAGACAATTAGCGGCCAATTCGTGAGTGTTCAAGGGCTGGCGTGGCGTCCGGACGGAAAAGAAATATGGTTCACCGGCACCACCTCCGGCTCCAGCCGCGAGCTGCGGGCCATCACCCTGGACGGCCGGGAGCGCCTCATTTTCCTCAGCACCGGCACATTGACTCTACACGACATCGCGTCGGATGGCCGGACCCTGCTGTCTCGCGACGATTGGCGAGCCGGCATGATCGGCCTCGGTCCCGGAGCTACCACTCAATCCGATTTGAGTTGGCACGACTGGACCGTACCCCGCGACATGAGCGACGACGGGAAGCTCATCTCTTTCGACGAATCCGGCGAAGCGGGTGGCGAGACCGGCGGCATGTATGTCCGCCGGGCGGATGGTTCTCCGGCCGTCCGACTCGGCGACGGGCTCTACCCCACATTATCCCCCGACGGAAAGCACGTACTGGCGCTCGGGCCTGGCTCCACGCCCTCCTTTCGAAAATTGATCGAACTACCCACTGGCGCCGGCGATTCGCACACCATTTCAACGGGCAACGTCAACGTCCACCAAGCCTATTTCTTTCCCGACGGCCGCCACATCCTGATTCTCGGCAGCGCTCCGAACGATAACGGAGTACGGCTTTGGGTACAGGACGGTCCGACCGGCACTCCGCGGCCCATTAGCCCGGAGGGCGTCAGCTTCCGTTTTCGCGGCTGCATTTCAAGCGATGGCCAACACGTAGCTTCGCTGAATCCGGACGGGAACGCGGTGGTCTATGACGTAGCCGGGGGAGCCACCTTGACTATCCCTGGCGCTCAAGAGGGCGACGAACCAGTACAGTGGACCGCGGACGACAAGAGTATTCTGGTGGGCCGGTCAGAGATTCCCAATCGTGTATTTGTGATTGACCTCAAGACCGGGCAACGCAAGCTGTTCAGGACATTTACGCAGCCGGATCCTACCGGACTGCTGGATAACGCCCCGCCAAACTTTTCTCGCGACCTCAAAAGCTATATTTACTCCTACACCCGAATCACTTCAGACCTGTACGTGGCGGAAGGTTTGAAATAGCGCTTCACCAGAAAATCCAAGCTCGGCAGCAACGAAAAAGTCGCAGCCTGGCTGATCACTTCGCCCCGCCCCCGGATCGGTAACAAAATGTTTTCGACCGCGCTATAATCCCGACGCCCAAACATGCCTTATCCTGCTGATACTCAATTCGGACCGTACAAAATCATCGCCCTGATCGGCTCGGGTGGCATGGGCGAAGTCTACCGAGCCCGCGACACTCGCCTGCTGCGCGACGTGGCACTGAAAGTCCTACCTGCCGCCTTCACTAATGATCCCGAACGCTTGCGGCGTTTCGAACAGGAAGCCCGCGCCGTCGCCGCCCTGAATCATCCCAACATTGTTTCCGTCTACGATGTCGGCGCCGCCGACGCGGTTCACTACATTGTTTCGGAACTCCTGGAAGGCGAGACCCTGCGCGAGCGCATCCCCGCATCGGGGATGCCGACCCGCAAAGCGATCGAACTAGCGGTCCAACTAGCGAACGGGTTGGCCGCCGCCCACGATCAAGGCATCGTACACCGCGATCTGAAGCCCGAGAATGTTTTCGTTACCCGCACCGGACAGCTCAAAATTCTGGATTTCGGCTTGGCCAAGCTGCGCAGCACGGAGCCACTCGGAGACGGCGCTGACGGCGCCACCGTCGTCGCTACCCAAACTGATGCCGGACAAGTGCTCGGAACCGTCGGCTACATGTCTCCAGAGCAAGTGCGTGGCGGTGTCGTCGACCATCGTTCCGACATTTTCAGTTTCGGCAGCATTCTCTACGAAATGCTCCGCGGCCAGCGCGCCTTCAAGCGCAACACCGGCGCGGAAACTATGACCGCCATCTTGAATGAGGATCCGCCTGAATTCCCCGCCTCCGGCATGGCCCCTGCTCCGGCCCTCGAACGCATCATCCGCCATTGCCTGGAAAAACAGCCCGGCCAGCGCTTTCAATCCGCGCACGATATCGCTTTCGGTCTCGAGTCCCTATCCGGACTTTCCTCCACATCGACAGCGCAGCCCGTAAAAGCACGCCGCCGCTGGGCTCTTCCGTTGGTCGGCGCGCTGGTATTGGCCGCATCCAGTCTGGCCTTGGGTGCGTGGCTGCGTCCCGCTCCTGTGGAATCTCATCCGGTGCTGCACCGCATGACCTTTCGCCGGGGCAATATCTGGAATGCACGCTTCACGCCCGACGGAAACATTATTTACAGCGCCTCCTGGGACGGTCACCCTCCCGCGCTGTTCATGGCCCAGCCGGGCAGCACCGAATCGCGGTCCTTAGAGTCCGGATTGGTGCACATCTTTGCCGTGTCGCCCTCCGGGGAACTTGCTGTTGGCACTTCCCACCATGTGCTGAGCGGCTTCGAATTCGCCAGTATGTTGGCGCGCGCTCCCCGTGGCGGCGGCGCTCCCCGAGATATCGTGGACAATATCGAATATGCGGATTGGTCGCCGGACGGCGCCAGTTTGGCGGTGGTGCGCCGTGTTACTGGAAAGATGCGTCTCGAATATCCGCTCGGAAAAGTGCTCTACGAAACTCCCGGCTGGGTCAGCCACGCGCGAATTTCTCCCGACGGCAAGCTGGTCGCATTTGTCGATCACCGTTACCTCGGCGACGATGGCGGCGCGGTGATGACCATCGACGCCGCGGGCAACAAAAAAACCATCAGTGGCCAGTATTCCAGTGCGCAGGGTCTCGCCTGGCGCCCCGACGGCAAAGAAGTCTGGTTCACCGGAACGACTACCGGGGCGAACCGCGAATTGCGCGCGGCCTCCCTGACGGGCAAGGACCGCCTGGTTTATCTTGGCACCGGCGAACTCACCGTTCACGACATCAGCAAAGATGGCAAAGTGCTGTTCTCTCGCGATGACGATCGTTCCGGGTTGATTGGCATGGCTCCCGGCGCCACCAAAGAGAACGATCTCAGCTGGGACGACTGGACCGTTCCCAGAGATTTGAGCGATGACGGAAACCTGGTCTCCTTCGATGAAACCGGCGAAGCCGGCGGCGAAACTGGCGCGATGTATTTTCGTCGTATGGATGGCTCCCCCGCGGTACGCCTGGGAGACGGGTTAGGCCCCTCATTATCGCCCGACGGAAAATGGGTTCTGGCCATGGTGCCCGGCCCCGACGGCCGTCGCAAGCTGATCGAAGTTCCCACCGGGGCCGGCGAAACTCGGGCCATCTCCACGGGCGACGTTTCGGTGAACGTCGCCTATTTCTTTCCGGACATGCGGCACATTCTGCTACTGGGCAACGCCGCGGGCAGTCGTGGTATGCGTCTGTGGGTTCAGGATCTCGACGGCGGCGCGCCGCAACCCATCAGTCCCGAAGGTGCGCGCACCCGGCGGCGGGGGTCCATTTCGCCAGACGGCAAACGCGTGGCGGCCGTCGGTCCGGAAGGCAAAATTTCCATTTATGACGTCGCTGGCGGCAATGCGCTTTCAGTTCCGGGCACCCAGGATGGTGAGGAGCCCCTGCAATGGACCGCGGATGGAAAAGGCCTGCTGGTCGCGCGCCAGGAGATTTCCGGTCGCGTCTTCCTGGTGGACTTGGCCAGCGGCCAGCGGAGACTTTTCAAATCATTTGCAACGCCCGATCCTATCGGACTGATCGAGTCGTCGCCTCCAATTTTCGCGCGCGATCTCAAAGCCTACACCCACTCCTACATGCGCATCATGTCGGACCTATACGTAGTCGAAGGCCTAAAGTAGCACTGCACTTGAATGTTGGGGCGCGCTTCAGCACCTTCCTGCGAGCCCACCCCTTAATCCGCTTTGAAAAACCGTCGGCCGCGCCTCCCACACTGCCGTACCCGCACTGGAGTAGCCTCATGGTAAAAACTCACACATCGGGTGTACAGGATGGATGTATCGCTCGCTCAAGATGCCCAGAGACCATGTGGCTTTCGTCGGAATGACGGAATGAGAATGTCCGTCTTGCTCGTCACCAGGCATTAGGATTTCGTCCGGGTACGTCGTTTTAGAAACCATCGCCAAAATACCCAGGCGATGGGTAACGTCATCCCCAAAACGGGGCTGCCGCATCCTTTTCAATCACGACTCCTGCGCATAGAATGCAAATTCAATCGACTCGAGGTGTCTCATGGCCCTCCGGCCTGGATCACGGCTAGGCCCTTACGAGGTTTTTGGTGTTTTGGGCAAGGGCGGCATGGGCGAAGTCTATCGTTCACGCGACACCCGGCTTGATCGTACCGTGGCCATCAAGGTCCTGCCGTCCGAAGCGTCCGACGATCCCGAATGCCGCCGGCGTCTCGATATGGAAGCGCGCGCGATTTCCAGCCTTTCCCACCCCAATATCTGCACGTTGCTCTGTCGGCCACGACTCTGGCGTCGATTACCTCGTGATGGAGTACTTGGAGGGGGAAACGCTGAAAGAAAGGCTCAAGCGGGGACCCCTTCCTGTCGATCATGTGCTTCGCATCGGCGCCGAGATAGCGGATGCTTTGGGCAAAGCGCACCGCGGTGGCATCGTTCATCGGGATCTGAAGCCTGCCAACGTGATGTTAACCAAGTCCGGAGCCAAGCTTCTCGATTTTGGTCTGGCACGATTTTGCTCACGCATCGAGACCGGCTCGCTCGCCGGGGACCAAACGCTCACCGAGAGCGAACGGCTGACCGAGCCTGGCGCCATTCTTGGAACTTGGCAATACATGGCGCCCGAGCAACTGGAAGCCAGGGAAACCGACGCGCGGACCGATATTTTCGCCTTGGGCGCGTTGCTGTTCGAAATGGCCACGGCGCGTCACGCCTTTCCGGGAAAAGGCAGGGCTGCAGTGATCGCCGCGATCCTTTCTTCGGAGCCACCTGCTATCTCCAAACTTAGGGAAGCAAGCCCGACCGCACTGGATCACGTTGTAAAGGTCTGCCTGGCAAAAGAGCCAGACGAGCGCTGGCAAAATGCGTATGACGTCGCGAGCCAGCTGAAATTTATATCCAACGCCGTGCAGCATCCCGTTCTGGCCCAAGGCGGCCGCCGACAAACCCTAAAATGGATCGCTGCTTCGGCGGCTCTGCTCTTGGTCGGCGCGGTGACGGGATTCCTGCTGTTGCGCTCTCGGTCCGCTGGGTTCACCGCCCATACCATGCGTTTTTCCATCCGGCCCCCAGATCGGACCTCATTCGATGTAGTTGTTCTCTCGCCCGACGGCCGCCATCTAGCGTTCACCGCGGATGGTACAAATGAGGTCCGCGGTCTTTGGGTCCGATCACTGGATTCTGAGGATTTCGCAAGGGTGTTGGGCACCGAGGACGCGAGTAATCCTTTTTGGTCACCCGATAGCCGCTCGATTGCCTTTTTCACAAAAGACAAACTGAAGCGCGTCGAAGCCGCAGGCGGAA
>OBLW0100000128.1_pt1 | contig 59531 bp, 49 predicted proteins | sample 1520161 | NCBI WGS metagenome assembly OBLW01 (sample SAMEA3539309, study PRJEB22396) | soil metagenome | biome: tundra; feature: field; material: soil | place: USA | collected 2010-05 | depth 0.15 m
TCGGTCAGTTTGTCCAAGGCAGAGCGATCTCGGGTCATCGAAGCCCGGGATCGGTGAGCCCGCACCACAGTATCGAACGGACTGCACACGTTTTGCAGGGTATCGGGAACTATGAGAAACGCTTGTTGGGAGCCGATCACGACTTCGGCGAATCGACGGTCCTGAAGTGCAAGCGCTGGGGGCGATATTGGCTGTACTGCCTGATCGAATACGAGTATCTGACTACATCTGGGCGATGGTTTCTCGGTCCTATCGCGAATCTCCTCCAGCTTGGGCCACGCCCTCGGCTTCTCTACGTCATTCTCTTGCACCGCCTTGACTACAAAATGATGAAATTCGTCATCAGTTTCGGTGGGAACGGCTGAAGGTTAGTGGCTGAAAGAGTGCTTCGTAAAGGAGACCACTTGAACCCAATGAAGAGGATTGCCAGATGAAGACCCATCGACGTAGGAAGGAGTCTTTTGCGTGAAGCGACCGCGATCGGCCACTTCTCCTTTTTCGTTGAGCGTCAGTAATGGCTCCAGACATCTCCAAGGTCGATACCGATCGTCATCTCGACCCGCCCGTCTGCGCGGAACTTCCGCGATGAGGTGCTGCGATTTTTCATGGGTAACAGTCTGTCCGATCCGAAGCACCTGCTCATCCCATTTATCGGCACCGATCGCTTACGTGACTCTTGCGCATCCACTAGCAAGAACAGGAAGAACCGCTTAAGATGTCCAATGCCTCTCTGCCCGTCGCAAACTGGCACGGCATCCATTGGTACGAGGTTCACGATGAACACGAACGCAAGCCCAATGCAAAATTTGGCCGATCAACCCCCAGCGGCAAATGGGCTGGCAATGGTTCGTCTCACGATTGGCGCAATGTTGGTGTGGGTCTTCTTCGAAAATCTGGGAAAGGGTCTCTACACTCCAGCGGGCTACGCAGGCCTGATCAACTATTACATAAAAGCGAGCCACTCGCCGGCCGCGTGGAAGGCAATTATGGGTTTGATGGCGAGTCACGCCGCGATGGCGGCTCCTATGCAGGCGATGGCTGAGATCTCTCTCGGGGTACTGCTCGTCATCGGTCTGTTGACGCGCCCGGTTGCCTTTGTGGCGTTTCTGTACCTAGCCAGCCTTTGGATCTCGGAGTGGGGCACATCGTGGATTTGGGAGCTGCTGGTTCCGGTGCTCGCATCGCTTGCGCTCGCGGTGGGGCGAGCCGGTCGAGCGTGGGGTGTCGACGCCTTGCTGGCACGGCGCTGGCCGTCCTCCCCATGGTGGTGACTTGAGCGTGCTTACTTGAACCCAGATCAAGTGCGAGTGTCGGTCGTCATTCCTACGTACAATGAAGCGCAGTCCATCGGCCGCGTCTTAGCTGATCTCCCGGCCGATATTGTCACTGACGTCTTGGTTGTTGATAGCAATTCATCCGACGGGACTCCCGAGATCGCTTCAAAGATGGGAGCCCGCGTGATCCACGAACCTCGCCGGGGATACGGTCGCGCTTGTTTGACCGGGCTTGCCGCTGCAACTAATCCTGACGTTGTAGTGTTCCTCGACGGCGATTACAGCGATCGGCCTGCTGAGCTGCCGCTTCTGTTGGCTCCAATCATTGACGGCCGAGCCGATATTACCCTGGGCTCCCGTCTGGGGAAGCAGAGCATTCGTGGGGCGTTGCCTTGGCATGCCGCGTTTGGTAACCGTCTGGCAGCTCTCCTGATCAGGCTGCTGTATGGTCCAAGGATCACTGACCTCGGACCGTTTCGCGCCGCGCGAGCAGATGTCCTTCGCCGGCTTGAGCTTCAAGAGAACACGTACGGCTGGGCGGTTGAAATAATTCTAAAAGGTACGCTCCAGGGATTCCGCATCGTTGAGGTGCCGGTGAGCTATTATCCGCGGATCGGAAAATCGAAGATTAGCGGTACGCTGATGGGCACGGTCGGAGCGGCGTGGTTCATCCTCTCCCTGATAGTGCGCTATTATTTTCGGCATCGAAGGGCCGGAATGCCACGGCCCGCGTGAGTCTCGGGCAGTGGTCGTGAGAACGATCTCCTATGGAATCCTCTAGCCGGAGCACCATGCTTTCGCGCACTGAGGATTGCATGCTAGTAATCATGGCGAAAGCACCAAAGCCCGGCAGAGTCAAGACCCGGCTGGCTCAGAGTTTTCCTCTGACTGCGGTCACGGCGTTCTATCGCTGCCTGCTGGACGACACGATGACGCTGGCGCGGTCGCTGGGTAATGTGGAAGTCGCCATTATGTGCCCCGGTTCCGATCTCGACGAGCTAGCATGCTTGGCGGGTGAGGAGATGTGCGTGGTGGCGCAGAAGGGTGAAGGCCTCGCGGCGGGGCTCACTTCGGTGTTCGCCCATTTTGCAGCTGGCCACCGGCGCGTCGTCGCATTCAACAGCGACAGCCCCCACCTGCCGGCGTCGGTTCTGGAAGACGCATTCAAGATCCTCGCTGCGCACGATATAGTGATCGGACCGACTCACGACGGAGGCTACTATCTCATCGGCGCGAAGGCCACCCATCCAGCGCTTTTCGAGAATGATGGAATGGGTACTACGAATGCGCTTGAAGCGCTGCTGGCGCGCGCTCGGACCCTCGCTCTTTCAGTAGGCTTCACGGCTCCTTTTTACGACATCGACGTCGCTAGCGACCTGGCTCGGCTCGCTGAGGAACTTCGTCTCGCTCCGGCGCGGGCGCCCCGAACGGCAGCCTGGTTGACGGAGTGGGACCAAGCGGTGGCGCAGTTACGGCCGGGCACGGGAGACCTGTGAAGCTCACGCCATCCCGCAGGCTGTATGCTCTCGGCCTCGTCATGCTTGCGGCGCTGACGATCTGCTCACGCAAGCTCAGCAGCATGGGTGGACCGTCCTTCATCATTCCGCTGGCAGTTGCCGGCATTGCGTACCTGCTCGCCATTCGTGAACTCTTCTTCACGTCGAGGTTCCCGCGCCGCGTCATCGTCATCGGGCTCGTGTTGGCTGCTCTCTGGCGCCTTGCATTTCTACAGATGCCGCCGGGTTCAGATGATGACATTCATCGATATGTTTGGGATGGCCGCGTGCAGCGACTCGGCTATGACCCTTATATGGTCGTTCCCAGCGATCCTGCGCTCGCCGCGTTGCACACACCTGAGACCCGTACGCTGAACAACCCGGATCTACCGAGCCCATATCCAGCAGGCGCCGAGCTTTTCTTCCGCGCCGTAACCGCGATTCATGAGTCTGTCTTTGCGCTGAAAGTAGCATTTGTAGTTTGCGATTTCGCGATTGTTCTCGTTTTGCTCGATATTTTGGGTCGTAGTGGACAAGCAGCGCACTGGGTTCTAGCTTATGCTTGGAATCCACTGCTGGCGACGGAAGTGGCGGGCAGCGGTCACATCGACATTGTCGGCACACTGCTGCTGCTGGTGTCTTTCGCTGCGCTAAGCCGGCGCTGGCGTGCGGTTGCAGCCGTGGCATTTGGGCTGGCGGTTGCAGTGAAGTTCCTCCCGATTGTGCTGCTGCCACTCTACTGGAGACGTGTTCGTATGCGCGACGCTGCGCTGGCGGCTGTCGCGGTCGGACTCCTATACGTACCATTTTTCAAACACGGGCGGATTCCGATCGGCTCCCTCGGCACCTACGTGCAGAGTTTCCGCTTTAACGATCCGGTGTTTACAACCCTCGAGCGAATGGCGGCACCGCAGCTTGTAGTTGGCCTGGCAGTGCTCGTCGGCTTTCTTACCGCAATCTGGATGAGAATCAAGGCGCCGGCGTTGTCTGCTGATGCGTTTGCCTGGCCCATGGCAGCATCGCTTCTATGTGCACCAGTCGTATATCCATGGTACCTTCTCTGGCTGCTGCCGTTCCTGCGGTCGGCCTCGACGGTGCCGATCATCATCTGGACGGTGAGCATCATCCCTACTTATTACGTTTGGCATCTGCGCGCACTTGGGCGTCCTTGGTTGGTTCCTGGCTGGATTATGCTGCTGGAATATGGATCCGTGGCAGCGGCCGCTGCAATTATCGGGTTTCGCCGGTTCAGACGACGAGCGGCAACCGGATGCTCAACCGATTAGGTGCGCTTGCGAATGCGGTCTGCAAAGTTGTGTGACATAACGAGTCCGGCCGCATCAGGATGCGAGGACGCAATCACCAAGTTCCTGCTATATAATTCGCAGCCAACCGAGCAAGGGTGCCAATGACTGGCTTGGGTGAACTGCGCCGTGCGACTCGTGTATCCCAAAGCTTTTGCCCATCATCCAACACAGCATCCTTTCAATTCACCAAGGAGCGAACACCATGACAAATGCGAGCCGTGTAACGATGATCCGTCTTCTGGCTTTCGGGGTACTGGTCCTTGCTGCAACTTCCTGGGCGCAGCAGCGCCCACCAATTGTCGAGCAGATCGCCAAGACGTATGGCCTCGATTCGTTCGGGAAAATTGAAGCCATCCGCTACACTTGGAATGCACAGTTCCCTGGAGTGAATGTCTCCCGTTCATGGGTTTGGGAGCCCAAGACCAACAAGGTTTCCTATGAGGGGAAGGACAAAGACGGTAAGCCGGTCAAGATTACCTACATGCGCTCCGAGCTTAGCAGCCAACCCGACACCGTAAAAAACGAAGTTGATCCGGGTTTCACCAACGATAACTATTGGCTTCTGTTTCCCCTCCATGCTTACTGGGACACCAGCGCCACCGTGACCGATCAAGGTATGCATAAACTGCCGTTGGGCAACGGCTCGGCCGAGCTGGTCGCGGTGAAATATGCCGCGGAGGTTGGTGGTTACACGCCTGGCGACACTTGGGAACTCTACGTCGGCAAAGACAGCCGTGTCGAACAATTTGCCTACCACCGCGGCGGGCCCAAGAAGCCAAGCGTCGTCATCGCAACGTGGGCAGGCTACAAGAAGGCAGGTCCTCTGCTGATCTCAACGGAGCACCGCGGCACAGCCGACGGCAAGCCCTTGCACCTCTTCTTTTCTGACGTGGCGGTCAAGCTGCCAGGGTCAGACACCTGGGTGGACGCGAAATAAGATGAACGCGCAACAAATAACGGGGGGCTGATTCTTGGCAATTGATGTCGTTCTTCACGAATCAGCCTACCTGGCGATCACTACCGTAGTGCAGGAACTGCTCAGCTTGGGCAGATCGCGGGTGGCGGCCATGCGGACTCGCAGGCTGCGGCGTTCCCCACGAATGATCGGACAGTAGTAGTCCGGCTCTAGCAGAGCGCCCCGGAGGCGTCGTCGTCCAGCACATCCCCCATGACATGATTCCCGAAACTCGCAAGGTAGGCACGCGTGGGGAAGCGTGCGGGCTTGTTCGTAGGGGGCCGAGCCTAGAATGTCGGGCCCCATCGAGATCAAATCCGAGAGCGGCTCCCCGGATCCTGGCCAATAAACGCAAGGCTGTGTAGTGGCTCGTGGCGTCACTCGCACAGTGCTCACGCCACATCCTCCTCTGAGCGGCGGGAGGCCCGCCATCGCTCGAACCAGCGGCTCGCCAATCGCGATCACATCTGTTGCCGCAAAGAGACTCTGGAACCCTTCCCAATACTCTCCGTAGGACAGCGCATAGAGGTCGGATCGCACCGCCTGGTACACGTTCACACGCAAGGGAGCGCCAAACTGTTTGGCTATTCGCGCGACCTCCGCCAGACGCAAGAAGTTCGCCTTCATCATGACCGCGATGATGGTTACCGGCACGCCGAGCCTTACGCAACGATCAGCTTGCCGGTGGATCAGCTCCCAATTGCCTGGTCCCCGCTGTGCATCCTGTTCAGCTTGCGTCGGGTAATCGAGAGAAAACTCAATATCGTGAAAGGCGCGCAACTCGTTGTCTTCCAAAACAGCGACGCTGTGGCCGTTGGAAGTGATGGTGAGCTTGACGGGCTGTGTGCGCAGGTAGGCCAGTATCGCCTTAAAGTCCGGATGCATGCCATTCTCGCCCGTTCCCAGATTCACCGAGCGCACGGGAAGGCGTTCCATGATTGCTTTCACTTGATCCAGGGAAAGACGATCTGTGCGAGTGGGATCGCGGTAGCAGAACGAACAAGCGAGATTACATTCGTTGGTCAGCCCGAGCCCGAGCGAAATACCTTCATCCGGCGCCGCTGCGCGAGATGTGGTCGATGAAGATTGGGTTGCGACGTTGTTCACGCGCCGTCCTTCGTCGCCAGGTTTGCACGATGCGCGAAGTATTGTTTGTAGCGGGCGACTGCAGCAAACTCTGGGCGGCTCCCCAGCTTTCGTTCCAGCACAAGAATCCGCTCATACCCGGCGCTGCGGGAAACCTGTGGCGGCAAGTAATCCGCAAGGACGCGTACACCCCGCTCGGCAATCATTGCCAGCGATGCCGCTTTCAGCACGGCTTGCAGGCTATCTGACGTAAATAGTCGCGCCTTGCCTCCGTAAAGAGATTCTTGCCCCCACTCAGCGGTGAGGTCATTTTCCGCTGCAGCCAAATCGCCTGCTAGGATAGCGGCCTTGAACACTTCGCCGGCCCGGTTCCGCACAAGAACGGACACTATGGCTGATGAATCCCGCAAGGCGCGAGCCGCGCTGCACATCACAGCATCGGGGTCGTCGACATACTCGAGGATGTTGTGGCAGAGAATTACATCGAACGAACCAGCGCGAAATAAGTTCTCTAGTTGGGCGGCGTCGCCCTCTTTCAGTGCGATCTTTTCCGTAACTCCGGCGTCCCGCGCTGTGCGGTTCGCGATATCCAGCATCGCTGGAGAGGAATCCAGTAGCGTGACGTGAATGCCAAGTCGCGCCAGGCGAACGGCCGTCGCTCCTGTGCCGCCCCCAAGATCAAGTGCACACAACGAAGGTTTGGCCCGCAGCTGAAGAAAATCCTGCAGATTGGCAAAGGCCAAGTCGGAGCGCAACCGGCCTTCAGGCGTCTCGAGGTATGCGGCATACTTGTGGGCGTCGCTCTGGAAGCGTTCGCCGTCGGGCTTGGCATTCATCTTCTTGCGACCTTCGTATTCATGCGACTCAAGCGAAGTCGTTCTCCGATCCAGTCGCTGGCAAGCACATGGGCTGGTTCGATCAGCGGTTACCAACGGCCAGCGTGAGAGCCACCATCCACGTGAATTATCTCTCCGGTGCCCTGCCCGTGCCAGGTAGAAAACCGCGTCGACAGTGTCCTTTATCTCCACGATTTTCCCATTGGCTGAAACGTCTTAAGCGCGTCCCTGGGATCATCTTTGTGCAGTGGTGAGTCCACGACACCGGGGGCTACAGCGTTGAAGCGAATACCGTCTTTTGCGCATTCGATTGCGAGACTTCGGGTTACTGTATTCAGGCCGCCCTTTCGTCATCATCGAAACCGAAGCATGTATGCCGGCGACTGGCTGATCCGCGAGCGACGCAGAGATGGTCACAACGTTTCCCGATTTTTGTTTCAGCATCTGTTGCACTGCGAGCTGAGTGATGTAGAGGAATCCCAGCAGGTTGGTCGAGACCAGGGCATTGAAGTCTTCGGTCGTAAAGTCGGTGAACGGCTTTGTGCGGAAGATTCCCGCGTTATTCACCAGCACATCGATGGTTCCAAAGTGCCGCATCGCGGCTTCGATACATTTGGTGGCGATCCCCTGCTTGCCGATATCGCCATCGATGAGAACCAGGTTCGGTGAGGGAGTGAACGACCGACTAACATCACGAGACGTTGCGATGACGTTATACCCCTCCTTCAGGAAGGCCTCGACCAAACCCGCGCCAATGCCCTGCGATGCTCCCGTGACGATTGCAGGTTTCTTGTCTGACATACATACTTCTCAGCTGGCACGCCGCGTCTGCAACTCCTCACGTGAAGCAGTGATAAAGGCCCCGACCAATGTAGCGATCTCATCCGCAGCCGTGTCCAAGGCGAAATGGCCGGCATCGAGAACGTGAACTTCAGCCTTCGGAACGTCGTGCCGGTAGCGTTCCGGCTCGCCGGGATCGAATGAAAGATCATACTTACCCCAGATCACCAGCAGTCGCGGCTGCTTCTCGCGCATCCAGGCTTGCCATTTCGGGTAGGCGTCTACGTTGGTTCGATAGTCGTAGAAAAGGTCGCTTTGAATCTCGGCTTGGCCCGGTTGGTTGAGGAAATAGAATTCATCGGTCCAGAGATCGGGATCATAGCGATCCACGTTTGGATCGTTTCCCAGATGGCGTGTGCGCGTGGTTGCGAGCGACAGGAGATTTGTGCGCAGCGCGCTTTCGTTAGCAGCGCGATCGGCCCAAAAGGCCCGACGTGTCTTCCAATTCGCCCCTAAGCCCTCGTTGTGTGCAACGGCATCCTGGACGATAAGGGCCTCGACGCGATCTGGATGAGCCAAGGCCATGCGAAAGCCGACAGGGCCGCCGTAATCCTGCATGTAAAGCGTGTAGCGCGAGAGCCCGAGCGCTTCGGTGAAATGATTCATGATCTCGGCGTAGTGATCGAACGTATACGCGAATTTTTTCGGCTCCGGCCAGTCGCTGTGTCCGAAGCCCGGGTAATCGGGTGCGACCAGGTGATAGCGATCGGAAAGTCGGGCGAAGAGAGGCTCGAACATTCGCGAGGATGACGGCAGTCCGTGCAGCAAGAGAAGCGTTGGAGCGTCTTTCGGGCCGGCCTCTCTGTAGAAGATGGCGAGGCCATCGATCTGTATCGTGCGATAGAAAGTGGGGAACCTCATGGGACGTTCCTTTCCGTTGGCTTGGGGCAGCAATTGGAATGATGCGAGCATTACAAAAACCACCGATGCCGCTCGCGCGAACCTATGATTCTCTCTCAGAAGCCATCCCATAATGAACCTAAGAACCTCTTCAGGGGCTAAAGCCCGCGTCTTTATTAGCTCCCTTTCAGAACTATGTATGAGATGGCTTCCAGCAAGTTAATGAGGGGAAGACGTTCTTCCGAAGTTCACATCGTCAGAACGACGCGAAACTGTGCCTTGCCGCTTAGCATGCGCGCGTAAGCCTCGGCCGCTCGTTCGAGCGGATAGGTTTCGATCATAGGACGCACGCCACTTAGTTCGGCGAAGCGCAGTGTGTCCTCGGAATCGGCAGGTGTTCCTGTGGACCAGCCTTGGATGGTTCGACTTCCGGTGATGAGCTGTATCGGTGTGACCTCAATTGGATCGAAGGTCGCACCCACCACGATGAGCTTGCCGCTCGGGCCCAGACCGTCGACCAACTCGGACATCGCTTTCGAGCTTGGCGCAGTCGCCAGAATTACCTTTGCCCCGCCCAACTTTTGCAATTCCTGGGCCGCGTTTGTCGATTGGCTGTCGATGTAGATGCTCGCCCCCAGTCTGGTTGCAAGCGCGGCGTTTTCAGATCCGCGCCCGATAGCTGCGACTTTATAGCCAAACTTCTGAGCGAATTGAATCCCGAGGTGACCCAGACCACCGATACCCTGCACCGCAACCAGATCGCCGGGAAGAGCACCGCTGTGACGAAGCGAGTTGTAGGTAGTAACTCCAGCGCAGAGCAGCGGTGCTGCATCGATGTCACTTAGACTCTCCGGCATCGCCACCAGTGCCTCCACGGGAGCGACCATGTATTGCTGGTATCCACCGTCATAGCTGATGCCCGGAATTTTCAGATTCCGGCAATTGCGAAAATCTCCGCGCCGGCACTCGCGACACGTGTTGTCTTGGCCACCGTGCCAGCCCACACCGACGCGCTGTCCCTTCTTCCACTCGGAAACACCAGCGCCCAGTTCATCGATGACGCCTGCGACTTCATGTCCTGGAACGCGGGGATACTGAATGCCGGGCCACAAGCCTTCTTTCGTGAGCACGTCACTGTGGCAAACCCCACAGGCCTGAACCTTGATGCGCACGTGTCCTGCATCCGGCTCAGGAATCTCGCGCTCGACCATCTGAAAATCTGCTCCAGGACTGGAGACCTGCGCCACCTTCATCTGCCTCATCTTCATTGGTATTGGTACTACCGTGGCTCTGCTCGCTGCCATAACTCCTCCCTGAGTTGTCGATTTTGTTTGAAAAGTATTTACCGCTGCCGGCGAGGGCACCGAACATTGCTCGCAGCGCTTCTACCCGGCCACCTCGAAAATGACTTCCAGCTCGACCGGGGTGCCGAGCGGAAGGCTGGCGACGCCGTATACCAGACGGCAAGGGTTCTTGTCTTTTCCGAAGATGTCTTGCAACAACTCCGAAGCGGCGTCAGCGACTTTCGGCTGATCGCGAACATCTCCCGAAGTGGCCACCGAGACGCCGAGCCGGACGATCCGCGTCACTCTGTCAAGCGATCCCAAATGGTGCCGCGCAACAGCGAGGACGTTGAGCGCCGCGAGGTGAGCCGCTTTGCGGCCCGTTTCTACATCGAGTTCCGCGCCGACTCGTCCAATGAACGTCGCGCCCCGGCCTTCCGTGGGAAGCATCCCGGTCAGAAAAAGCAGATTGCCAGTCTGCACAGCTTCCGCGTATGTACCGAACGGCTCAGGTGGTGCCGGAAGCTTGATACCAAGTTCTCTCAACCGCAGTTCGGCGCTGGCGGGCCGAGAGCCTTCGCCCGCTACCATTTGTCAACGTGCGCAACGTCCACGTGCAGCACCTCCCCGGTCACATGACCGGCTTAGATCCGTTGATACGGGACTTCTGGGTCCGAGGGATTTCTTCGGACAAGAACCACGCTGGCGACGAAGAAAAGGATTCTACTTTTCAGGCTTTAGTCTAAAGGTGACGGTGGCGTCAATACAATAGAAACTGTCCGAGAGCAGAGGCGAGGTGCGCCGCAGACGGTGGAGTCACAGGAGAGCCACGGTTGGTCTTTGCGTTCCGCAAAGACCAATCAACGCATGGTTTGTCGGCAATCCGAAATGTATGGTCCCAACATCAGGAGATTAGAGCCTTTCTGGCTCCCGACATCGTGGAAGCCATCCTCAATGGCCGACACCCTTCTAACACCTGCAAAATTGACGCGGGGCGCTCCTCACCAATGGAGAGGAGGTTCAATGAAGTCGACGCAGCATCTAGGAAGCAAGCAGTCGGTTCAGTGAACGATTTCTGTCCAGGTCCTTAACACATTTTGATCATCGTCCACGGCCGCGATGCGAAACGCTAGAGAGCCGATGCCTTGCAGAGCAACGCCAAAGGCGCCTCCGTTGTTAACATCGATGGAAAACTGACTGACGAATTGGCCAGCCGTGGTGAACTCCACGATCTCGCTAGGCTGGTTAGGATCGACGTTGCTGCCATCGCTGTTAGCCACGAGGAGGTCGCCGTTCGGAGCCGTCGCCAGTTGCAGTGGACCGTGCAGATGGATGTAATCCTGATAAACGAGTTCGCCCGAACCGAGGCTGCTCTTGGCGCTACGTACTCCTTTCAGGGCGTAAATCGCATTGTCGCTCGACGAGGCGATATACAGCGTGTCCGTGGCCGAGTTGTAATCCAAGCCCGACGGTCCGAGCTCAAGCGCTGCCGGGTCGGATCGATGATTGAAGCCGGATCCCACTTCCACCATCTTGTTGATCACGACGGAGTTTCCACCGGAGAATGTGACGTCGAGACGAGTGATCGTTCCACTCAGCACGTTCGAAACAAAGACGTGTGCGCTTGTACCGGTGTCCATGATTGCCATTCCCCATGGCCCGTTAATGAAAGTGCTGTTCACGACGTGGTTTACGACATTTCCGTTGCCGTCGAGGATGGAAAGCGATCCGGCTTGCGCGGTCGCGGACGTGCCATCGAAAGTTGGTAAATTGCCAGCAAAGACGAAGCCGCGCTGAACCACCCCCAAAGCTGCGGACATCCCCGACGAAGAACCCTGATAGAAGAGGGATGGTTGTCCTTTTGAGTCGACGCGCACGATGGTCGTTCCCAGGCCTTGAAGATTCTGGGCATCGTTGTAGTTCGACACCAGAATGTCGTAGGGGTGAAGGGTGAGTCCGGCAGTGACATGGGCCGGGACAAACGCCACTCCGTAGGGGTTGACGTCACCGTTTGCTGGAACCGTCGATACCACGGGTGGCGGTGGCGGAAGCACGGGCTGCGTCTGCTGCGCCATCGCAGGAATGATCGAAACACAGGCGAGAGTGGCGGCAGTGAAAGTCCGCTTGGTGGCAGAAATAAACGACTTTTTGCAGGTCAGACCATCGTGGACGAATGTCATGAGACGCATGGCGAAATCCTTTCAAAATGAGTAGCAATCGACCGAAGCCCAGAGTATTGTCCGTGTCCATTGGAGGCCGTCCACTCGGACGACACCGCCTTTGGACGTCTTTGGCTCCCACCAGATAAGGCGACATTTCGCCCCCTACTCCCTCACAAGATCGGGAATTATTTTTGGGGTTCGCGAGCGTTTTAGGCTGCGCGCGGTGCGAGCTCAATCATCAAGCGTGAAAACTGAGACCGGAGCAGAATGGCGATCTACCGTCGAGCGGCGTTCATCCTTACAGACGGAAACAAGTCAACGAAGCTCCACGTCAACGGCACGTGGCGAGTCCAAGGCTCTTTTCAGGGCGCTGCATCCCCGCGCGGATTGTTGACTACTAATATTGACTACTAGGGAGCAGCGCGCTTGAGTCTCGTGACCCGTGTCTTTTCTGACCACATCCAGTATTTCACTGGGCAATTCTTCGTCGGCATCGCCGACAGCACCTGCACCCTGAACCGAAACATGTGCGGAGCCAGCATCCAGGTATGCGCACATCATAAAGATCAGTTCTCGAGGTAACGTGTCGAGTTGCTTCTCCGGCGCACCCGATTCCAGCATTCTCCGGCTGACGCCGACCATCGCGTCCTGGAGCATGTAGGCAGCAAGTTGGGGATCGGTTGTGAGCGGTTCGCGGGACGTCGCCAACATCCCGACGATCGCCTTATTGAATCGGGTTCCCATTTGCTGCACGATCCTCGCTCCGTCCACGTCGGAGCTTACAGAGTAGAGAGCAACACTCGTCTTCGCTTGCCTCATCTTGGCTTGAAGAAATGTAGTGATGACGGCAGTCGCCATTTGCCGGAGTCTCTTACCCTCCTGTTCCTTGCAGACGACTTCGAGACCTTCAGTGACCTCGGCGAGATGACGTTTCAATGCGGTTTGTAAAAGCGCGCTCTTGTTCGGGAAGTACTGATATAAGGTCCCCACCGACACACCGGCTCGCGACGCGACTCGAGTCGTGGTCAGTCGCTCCTTTCCGACGTTGAGCAAAACCTGAATGGTGGCCTCGATAATCGCGTCCACACTTGCTGCCGAACGGGCTTGAACTGGCGATTTACGGGGCTCTAAGAGGACTTGTGAACGCTGGGGCAAATGCGAACTCCTAACCTGAAGCTTCCTTCATCTAACCAAAAGTAGCACGGTTGCTATAAGTGCGACAGACTAGAGGAGAAATGGAATGACGAAACAGATGGACCTTGATCTTGGCGGCAGCTTCACGCTCCCCGGCACCTCGATGATCGTGAACCGTATGGGCTATGGAGCGATGCAACTTGCGGGTCCGGGGGTCTGGGGACCGCCGCGCGAGGTTGACGGTGCGATTGCTGTTCTGCGAGAGGTGGTTGCGTCTGGTGTGAACCACATCGATACAAGCGACTTCTACGGTCCGCATGTGACCAATCAAATTATTAAGCAGGCGCTCCATCCTTATCCGGATGGCCTGGTGATCGTCACCAAAGTGGGCGCTCGCCGGGGTGAAGACAAGTCCTGGATGCATGCTCTTTCTCGTCAAGAATTGATAGGTGGCGTTCACGACAATCTGCGAAACCTGGGGCTCGACACCCTGGATGTCGTCAATCTTCGGGTTGGAGCAGTCATGGGGCCATCGGCAGGATCCATTGAAGAACCGCTGACGGTGCTAGCCGAGCTCAAGCGTCAGGGACTGATTCGTCATCTCGGTATGAGTAATGTCAGCCCCGAGCAGTTGGCGGAGGCTCAGAAAATTACAGAGATAGTCTGCGTGCAGAACTTCTACAACGTGGCACACCGAGACGATGACGGCTTCATCGATGACCTCGCAAAGCAAGGCATACCTTATGTGCCGTTCTTCCCGCTGGGAGGATTCACTCCGTTACAATCGTCGAAGCTCGACGCTGTAGCAGCGTCGCTGCGGGCCACGCCCATGCAGGTTGCGCTGGCGTGGCTTCTTCAGCGCTCGCCGAATATCCTGCTGATCCCCGGCACATCTTCGGTAAAACATCTTCGTGAGAATCTCAAGGCTGCAACGTTGGACCTTCCTTCCGAAATGATCGCCAATCTGGACTCGATCAGGGAAGGCGCTGTGCGCTGATATCGGCGGGAACGTCAATGCTCGAACCGGATCAGTACCGATAGTTAACTGTCAATTACTAGTTTTTCGGCATCGATGAGAAATGCCCAAATCAGTGCGCCTGTGAGCAGGACACCGGCTGAAATAAAAAAGGGAAGGATCCAAAATCCTCGCTGCACCAGAGCTCCAAAAATGATGGGGGATAGGGACGCCGCTAAACTTCCCGCCATATTCATCACACCGCAGACCGTGCCGCTATATTCACCGCCTACGTCCATAGGCACGGCCCATGCGGGGCTAATCACCAGTTCCAGGAAGAACAGTGATGCGGTCAAGCACAAGATTGCCGTCCACGCCGAGTGTGCGGTCGCTGCTGGAATCAGACAGATCCCAGAGGCCAGCATGGCGGGCGCGGCGACGATACGGCGCGCAAACTTGAGCTTGCCCGTTCTGCGGTAAACCTTATCGGTAAGAGTTCCTCCGACAATATCTCCGACCATTCCCGCCAATAACGGCAAGGAGGCCCACACGCCCACGGTCTTCAACGATAGATGACGGTAGTCGACGAGGTAGGTAGGAAACCAAGTCATAAAAAAATAAGTGCCGTAGTAGAAGCAGCAATATCCGGCTGCGATGTACCACATGTTGGCCGAGCGAAAAATAGTCTTCCATGGGGTCGCAAGCTGTTGATGGAGAGTAATGGGCTTGATCTTGCCATCTGCATCGCGCCCCCGTATACGAGCTAATTCCTCCTGATTGACTCTGGCATGTTTTTCGGGAAGGTTTTGGTAGAGCAAGTAGAACGCTGCTGACCACAACAAGCCTGCTGCTCCGAAGAGATAGAAGATCCAGCGCCAACCCAACGTGACCATTATGCTGACCGCGAGGAATGGAACAATAGCGACGGCGAATCGGCTGAAACTATGAGTGACGCCATGAACAATCCCGCGTTCTGCTTTGGGAAACCAGAGTTGCATGGCCCTGGTGGCGGTGGGGAAAGCGCCCGATTCCGCTAACCCGAATACAAAACGTATGCCGATAAGCGACGTCAAACCCGAGGCCACGGCGGTCATTGCGGTCATCAATGACCAGAAAGGAACGATGATCAGAAGCACCAGCCTCGGACCAAAGCGATCGGCCAGCCATCCTCCAGGAATTTGTCCGATCGCATAGGCCCACAGGAAAACGCTGAAAACCACTCCGATTGCAGTTTTGCTGAGTCCGAACTCGCGCTCCATTGCGGGAGCCGCGATCGAGATGCCGGTCCTGTCCATGTACGTGATCATGTACATCAGACTGATCAGCAACAGAACCAGCCAACGGGTTTTGGTGGGTCGGGAAACTACGCTCTCGGGAACGGCAATACTCCCCGGAACCGTGATGCGAGTCGTATCCGGCATTCGGTCAGGTACGATCTGCGGTGGCGCTCTTTATGGAATCAGTTTGCATCGCGGTTAGCGGTTGAGAGACGCGCTCCACGGGAGGGATCTCGATCGGAACTCCGGATTCTGCCGACTGATCTGCAGCCTGATAGACCTGCATAACCATTCTTGCGTGCTCTGCGGTCACGAGCGGCGGCTTGCCTTTGGAGAGGCACTCCAGAAAGTGAATGGTTTCGGCTTCCATGGGGCCCGCATACACATGAGCCACCTTTTCCCCCGGCATGGTAGAGAGGGGGAATTCGATGCCGCGCTTCATGGTGTTAAGGCTGACATCGCGATGCGTATCGTCCACCATGATCGATCCCTCCGTCCCAACCATTTCGATCCAGGTAGAGGAAAAATTTGGGTAGGCCGGAGGAAGCACCCAGCCCGCGCCAATGGTAAACACACACCCGTCATCGAGCGTGACGACGATCCAAACACAATCGGGAACGTTGTGTGTGGATTGCATGATTTTGCGAACTTCCTGCGCATAGACGCGAACCGGTCTTCTCGGAGCAAAACACCAGAGGACAAAATCGATGTCGTGAGTCGCCTCCATGGCGGCTGGCGAAAGTTTAATGCGGCCGCCGATCTTGTTGCCAAGATTCCGCGTGATGTGGCGGCTCACTAGAGCGCTTACCGGCTGCCCAATCGTTCCGTCGTCGATGGAGCGTTTGACGTAAGCGAACTTAGGATTGAAGCGCTGGGAATATCCAATGGTAAAGAGCAAGTTTTTCGAGCGGGCCAGCGCGATCAGTTCGTCGGCTTCGGAGAGCTCGAGAGCGATCGGCTTTTCCAGAAAAACATGTTTGCCAGACAGCAGGCTTTCCTTCGCCATCGGATAGTGAGTAGTCTCCGGCGTCGCTGAAATTATGATGCCGTCGATGGTCGAATTGTTCAGCAGGGTCCGGTAGTCGCTTGTGGCGGTGGCCGGCTTGGTAGTGCCGGCCACTTCCTTAAGCCTCTCAGGTTTGATTTCAGCCAAGTGCAAAGCGCTCACGTACGGGCTGGCCGCGCAGGTTTCAGCCCGAATGCCGCCGCACCAACCGGTCCCGATAATGCCGATACTGACTTGCTTCATGAACGCTCCGTCGAGTCTTCGTGCTTTTGCGCTGAACGGGTTACTTTGCAACCAGTAAAACGCCAAAACTGTTTGGTTTCATCGGAGGCTCTTCTTCGCCCTTGGGAGCTACCGGCTCGAATTCAGCGATAGGAAGAAAGATGTTGTGAGTCTTCAGGTCGATGGCCATCGTGCGTGCATATTTTTTTGTGGGGACATTTTCTACCACCGTGTAGCTGTCCGGCGAGTCCTCGTGAATCACGGTCAGATCGCCAGATTCACCGTTGGAGCTGAACACAAGCTGCGTGCCCGGATCGAAACCCGCTGCGTCCGGATCGTCTCCGATGGCGACGGTCGCAACTACTTTTCCAGTGTCGGCGTTCACAACCATCATTTTTTTGTTTCCGCAAACCGAAAACAGACGGCGGTTCTTCTGGTCGATGGCCAAGCCTGAAGGTTCTTTGCATCCGGTGAGGGGCCAGCGATGCAGCACCGAGAGCTTTTGCGCGTCGATCTCCAGAAGCAGTGATTTGTCTTCGATGTTTACAAACACATGTCCCTGATCATCGCCCGCCGCGAATTCAGGTTTGCCGCCCACAGGAATCATCCCAGCCACTTTTCCGTCGGCCGCATCGATGGCAACAGCGTTTGCACTGCGTCCGTTGAAGGCAAAGACTCGCTTCGACCCCGCGTCGTAGTAGATGGCATCAGGATTGAGTCCGCCTGATTTAACGGCGCTGATTGCCTTCAAAGTTTTTAGATCAAAGATCGTGACGGTATTCGCTTTGCCGTTGCTGGTGAATCCACGGCTGAGATCAGAAGCCAGCGCGATACCATGAACGCCTAAAGTATCCGGGATGTCGCCGACATTGGCGCCAGAATCCGCATCCAGGACGACCACGTGCGTTGAATGAGAAACGTACACTCGCCGGGCGGCACTATCGACGATGTCGTAATCCCATTTGCCTGCGCCACCGATGGGAATAGTTTTCAGCACTTGGTAACCCGATGAGCCGGGCGGAACAGCGTTGGCGAAGTCAGCTAACAAAAAAATCGCTACAGCACTAAGCATCGCTGCCGCAATGACCGCTGATCTGTTGTGGCGCATGTTATTCACGTTCTCCCTTTTCGCAATAAGTTTTTGTTTGCGAGACCCGAGCTTAAGAAATCAGGCAGCGTTTAAACCATTTGGAACCAGCGGCAGAGAGCGCAAGCGCACCCCGCTCGCATCGAAAATAGCGTTAGCGAGGGCTGGGGCTACACCCACCAGAGAACTCTCACCCGCGCCGGCCGATGGGATATCCTTGCGATCAATGAGCACAGTCTCCAACACCGGAACATCGCTGAAGCGTGGTAGCCGATAATCCGAGAAACGCCCGTTAAGAATCTTTCCATTTTCGAATTCAATTGCTTCAAAGAGCGCCCCGCCGAGGGCCATGATATTAGCGCCTTCAAGTTGATTGCGGAGGCCATCAGGGTTGACAACTGCGCCGCATTCGAAAGCCGTAGTCATGCGCAACACCTTAACGTCGCCAGATGTCCGATCCACTGCGACCTCCGCGAAGGTCGCGACATTGCCACCCTTCTCAAAGCCGCCGCCCATCCCGCATCCGTGGCCAGGCGCTTTTCCTCGACCCCATCCGAACTTCTTCGCCCCAGTTTCAAAAACTGTCCGCAGCCTTTCGTTGGTTAAATTCTTGAGACGAAATTCCAGCGGATCCATATTGGCGAGATGCGCCAGTTCATCCATGTGTGATTCGCGCGCAAAATGGTTCGCGGTCGCTGCCAGGGCACGGTATGAGCCCTGACGCAGAAGAGTGCGTACGGGATGAAACTGAATTCGCTGGTTCTCAACGTCGTACACGGTGGGTATGCCGGCCGCGCCGGAATTGTAGTTGTGGTACTCCCAGCTGACCACCTTGCCGTCCTTGCGCATCGCACTGCTGACATCGATCACTCCTGCAGGCCGAAAGTAGGCCCAGGTAAATTCCTCTTCGCGCGTCCACATTACTTTAACGGGCCGCTTCGCTGCTTTAGCGAGACGCGCGGCCTCGACAGCGGTTTCGCCCGTGTGCTTTCCCCCATAACCAGAACCCGTATCGGGCATCAGTACGCGAACTCGTTCTTCAGGCATGTGGAAAGCTTCGGCAAGCTCACTCCGGACTCCAAATGGTCTCTGTGTGCCGGTCCACACGGTCAAATTGTCGCCAGCCCATTGAGCAAGCGCAGCCCGCGGTTCCAGCGGAGCATGCGCAATGTAGTTAACCGTATAACTTTGTCGCAGGCGATGGTCGGCTGATTCGAACGCTTTATCTACCGAGCCTGTCTCATGCCGGAATGGCGACTCCAGCGGCCCACTGCCTTCCACCGGATTTTTCTTGAGATATCCGAAAAGTTCCTTCTGGGAAATTTGCGGTTGCGATTTCCATTCGGCGCGAATCGCGGACGCTGCACGAGAAGCTGTTTCAGGGCTTGAAGCGGCAACACCGATAAAATCGCCGTCGTGCACTACCGTAACACCCGGAATCTGTTCCGCTTCTTTGGTATCAACCGATATAAGGGTTGCACCGAATGAGGCTGGCCGGACGATCTTTCCGTAGAACATATCGGGCAGTTTCTGGTCGCACGGATAGCGATGCTTGCCGGTCACAAAATCCCGGCCATTTACTTTCGGTAGCGGCTGACCGGCAACCGTCCACTGCGCGGCAGGAGTCAACGGGTCATCGGCAGGCAAGGTTTCCGTTAGCTGCCTGCCTTTCACCAGCGCTGCGAACTCGACGCTACGCTTGTTCTCGGCGTCCGTAATTTTTCCGTCGGCCGCGTTGAGATGCTTCCGTTCGGTCTGCCATTGAGCGGCAGCCAAATCAATCAACGTATCGCGGGCGGCCGATGCCACTTTGCGCAACTGCAAATTCATTTCAGGAGTGGTGCGACTTCCGAAAGTTCCGCGATCGTAGGGAGTGAGTTGGGTATCGCCCATCACCATCTGAATCTTTGTAACCGACACGCGCAGTTCTTCTGCTACTGCCTGTGTCAGGGACGTCCGGATGTTCTGACCCATCTCCACTTTGCCCGTATAAACGGTAACGCCCCCGTCTTCGCCGATGTGGAGCCATGCCGCGATGTCTTTCGGAAGGGACGCGACTTGGCCGCGTCTGTCGCCGCCCGATTCCTGAGCATGAATATCCTTCAACACACAAACAATCAAAACGCCGGCACCCAGGAACTTAAAGAAATCACGACGATCCACTGCGAAGTGATACATGGCCGGTGCGCTAAGTTCGTAGCGTTCCGGTTCCAGAGGAATAGAAAGTTCTAACTCTTGTTTCATGACTTGGACTCGTCCATCATTCTCGCGGCCCTTTGTATGGCCAGCACAATACGAGGTTGCGTCCCGCAGCGGCAGATATTACCTTCCATCGAGCGGGCAATTTCTGCGGAACTCGATACGCGTTTTGTATTCAAGAGCGATACCGCCGTCATGATCATTCCTGAAGTACAGTACGCACATTGCATCGCCCCCTCATCCAGGAAAGCCTGCTGTACGGGATGCAAACGGTCACCCTGGGCCAGGCCCTCAATGGTTGTGATTTGTTTTTGCGCAACGTCGCCGACGTGGGTAATGCACGATCGACGCGATTTGCCGTCGATCAAAACCGTGCAGGCACCGCACTGGCCTTCGCCGCAACCATATTTGCTTCCCGTCAGATCGAGGTGATCTCGCAAAACCATCAGGAGGCTGGTGTCCGCGTCTGCTTCGATGGTGTAAGAGTGTCCGTTGACGTTGAGCTGTCGAGTTGTCGCCATCCGAAAAACCTCTCCGTCCGGGGATTGAAGTTTGCTTCCATGAAACAGAAGCTTATTAGATTGCGGCTAGGGAGCGGACCACAATAGCCGAGTTACGAACCTGCTAACTCTAACGACGATCCACCAACACTGTTTCTCGTCCGGATTGCAGTGCTTCCGGATTGACCGGATAACGAGGCACCTGTCCCGTGAGAACGCGGACCACTTCCTCCGCCGCCTTGACCTGCAACTCAACCAACGATTCCACCGAGTAGAAGCTGGTATGCGGCGTCAGGATCACGTTGTCACGCCCGAATAGGGGCGAGCGCGAAGGCGGCTCTTGCGATAAAACATCTAACGCCGCCCCGGCGAGTTGTCCAGCATCGAGCGCGCGCGCCAAGGCGCCTTCGTCCACGATGGGGCCGCGGGCCGTATTGACAAGATACGCCGTTGGTTTCATCTGAGCGAAGATCTCGGCATTGAACAGATGATCAGTTTCCGGCATGAGAGGTGCATGTATGGAAATGTAGTCGGAAAGTTTTACTAGTTGCGCAAAGTCGACCTTCTCCACACCCGCCGCAATTGCCATGTCCTGCGAAATAAAGGGATCGTAGGTCAGCACCTTGAGGCCGAAAGCCTGCGCCTTGGGAGCAACCAGGCGCGGAATTCTCCCAAAACCTACCAGACCCAGGACACTTCCCCTGAGGCGATGAATAGGGGCGACGGCACTCATTTGCCAGCTACCCGCGTGCACGCGCGAGTTCGAGAACGGAATCTTTCGGACTAAAGCCAGGAGCAAAGCCAGCGTGTGATCTGAAACCTCGTCGATGCAGTAGTCCGGCACCTTGGTGACCACGATACCCGCGCGAGTTGCGGCTGCGATATCAACATTATCAACGCCGATACCAAAGCGAGCGATGATTCGACATTGCGTCATTTGCCGAATCATCTCAGCGTTGATTTTGGCGTAAGTGACGAGCGTGGCATCGGCGCTCCGCGCCACCTGTAGGATCGCCTCAGGAGTCACATCTGCGGCTAGTCGCAATTCCGCCCCAACCTGCGACAGCACTTGGCGTGCTGGATCGAGGTTTGGAAAAACCGAGTCAGAAACGGCTACCACGAATGGCGGCATGGCTAACTTTGCATTGCTTCTTCCATGTGTTCCATCAAGGTGAAAACCACCGGTCCATTCCCAGTGACTAGCACATTTTCTTCCAGCCGAGTGGTCTGTTCAAGACCCGGATGTCCGGCGAAGGTTTCAATCGCAAAGTACATATTCTCTTTGATTTCGGCTGGATATTTCAGCGAATAGGCGCGCGAAATCCACATGCCTTCGTAAAGCGTCAAGCCGATGCTGTGTGCAAACTGCTGCAAAGTGACCGTTCCAAACTTATCGTCGTCATAGACCGGAAATGCCGCCGCCACATCCGCCGTGGTGTTGCCCGGGCGCAGCTTCTCCAAGCCGGCATACATCGAATCATAAACCTCCCGGTAGAGGCCGATTTCTTTCTGGTTCATTTTGCCCGCACATTTGAAGCAGCGCACAAAATCGATGAAGTATCCCGAAGGCCCGACGGCGTTGATGTCAACAATCACCAGATCACCTTGCCGGATAATCTTGTCGGTCGCCCAGCGACGATAGGGACTCGTATTTCCGCCTGAGGCCACGATGATGTCATAGATGATTTCGCATCCTCGCTCCAGCATGAACTCGTGCACCTTGGCTTCGATCTCGCGCTCGCGCACCCCGGGCTTCAGCCACTCGTGCTTGATCCTCCACATAGCTGCATCGCCAATGCTGGCCGATTGTTTCAGCAATTCGATCTCATCGCGCGTTTTGATAACGCGTGCCGCCGATACTGCCGGCCAGGCGTCCGTGATGTTGAGCCCACATTCTTGAAAGGCCTTCAGCGCCGGCCAATCAAAGTTATCAATTCCCACGCGCTCTTTGCGCAGTCCATGCGCCTCCAACACATCAACAACGCTCTGCGCCATTCTGCCGGCCATTACCGGAACCGCGCCTTCTGCCCACTGCCACGTGATGGCTGGATTGATACGGCCTTCCATCCAGGGCAAATCAATTTCGGCGCAGTGCAGGTCCGAGCCGGCGGTTTCGAAAAGTACAGGCTCCCCGCCATGCGGCACGATCGCATAGCGAATGTTGATGTTGTATTTCCAATTCCCCTGATACGAGGCCGTCACATAGCGGATGTTGGCGCCAGCAAACAGCACAAGCGCGCCCAGGTCCCGGGCACTCATCTGGTCCTTCAGACGCTGCAAACGATCTTTGCGCAAGCGGTCGAAATCAACGCGGTATTGCCAGTCCGCTCCAGTTTGGCTGTAGACGCGGCGGGGATCCCACTCATGCGGCTTGCCGATGAAACGTGTATCCATATTGCGAGGCCCTCGGAAGATGCACAGCTCGGACGCTTAAAACCGAAAATAGAACAAGTTCACAAAAGCGATTCGCTTACTATACAACTCTCCGTGCGTCACCGTCCAGAACGGGATGTTCGAGATTCAGCCCGGCGGAAGTCGGGAAAAGCGAACCCACTTTGCTTTCGACGCAATTAGATCAAATTGAATTTTAGTACTCCCAACTTTTCCACGCTGCAGGTTATTTGATCGCCCGCCTTGAGCCATACCTGTTTCTCCTTCGGATAGCCCATGATTACGCCCTCCGGCGTTCCCGTGAAAATGATGTCGCCGGGCGCTAGAGTCAGGTGCCGGGAAATATAACTGACCATCTGGGCGGTATTGAAAATGAAATCATCGGTGTTAGAGGACTGACGCATTTCGCCGTTCACCTGGCACTCGACCTTCAGCTGGTTAGGATCAATTTGGTCAGCGGTGACCATATACGGGCCTAAAGGCGCAAACTGATCCGGCGTTTTACCAACCATCCATTGGCCACCTCTATCGAATTGCAAATCCCTCGCGCTGAAATCGTTGCCTGTGCAATAGCCAGCTATATACGAGAGAGCCCCGGCCTCGGGGACATTCTTTGCTTTCCTGCCAATCACGATTACCAGTTCAGTCTCATAGTCAAATTTTGTGGCGATCTCGACCGGAAGCTTGATGGCGCCCTTGTGCGCGCTGAGCGCGTTATTGAATTTGCTGAAAAGAACCGGCTGGGCGGGAATCGGCAGATTAACCTCTTTGGCGTGGCGCCGGTAGTTCAGACCCACGCAGACAATTTTTTCCGGACGGGTAACGATGGGTCCGTACTCAATGTCAGCTTCACTGACAAACGCGGCACGCGTGGTAGTTGATTTTAAGGCCGCATCCACCAGTGCATTCAGGCTGGGGCCTTCTTCGTGCTGAAGCAGATCATCCACGGTGGCGGGGGCATACATCTGCAGAAGCTTGGCTGCCTCAGGCACATCCAGGATGCTCTGATCGGTCTTTACGCCGAGCCGGAATTCGCCGCTACGGCGCATCGTTAGCAAAGTCAGCCCATGCGCCATGCCGCGAGCGCGAGACGGATTACGTTGGTTTTCTTGCTTCATCGCTTGGGATCCTTGAACTCAAATTGTACCTTGAGTGCCGCCTTCGACTTTTGCCTCGACGCCTTGTTACCGCGCTGAACATTGCGAGACGCTGTGTCTTGTAACTGTTCGTAGCAAGGACCCGACTCGGTAGCGTCGCCGAGAAGACGGAGTGGACGGAGTCCCAGAGTGTTGACATCCTTGGCCTTCTTATATACGGTTTCGGGCGTGTCTCTCGATAAAATGATTCCCTTGTCTGACTCCGCCGCGCCACCGCTGATAATCGAGCGTGCCGGAGAGGTCATGACCTTTACGCTGAATAACGTCGAGGACGGCAACCGTATTTCTGGGCCGATGTTTGACACGATGTTGGCCGAGCTTAAGCAACAAGCATCGGCTCCTAGCGCACGCGTGCTGCGCCTTCGAGCGCGTGGCAAGGTCTTCTGCACGGGGCGGGAACGCAAAGGCCACGACGTCGCGACCCTCCATCACGAAGCGGCTCGCATCGTTGAGGTCAAACGCTTATTACGAACTTCTTCTTTGATCACCGTCGCAGAAGTTCACGGTGACGCTCTAGGCTTCGGCTTCGGGCTTGCGATTCTTTGCGACTTCGTTCTGGTGTCCGAACACGCTCGCCTGGGATTTCCCGAGATGCATTCAGCTCTTCCTCCCTCCGCAATCATGGCGTATCTCGGCGAATACACTTTGCCGCGATTTGCCTTTCCTCTTGTCCTCTTCGGCGATCCCATCGACCCAGCGTACGCAAAGCAGATCGGGCTGATCTCGCAGGTGTGTCTGGCAACCGGCCTCGCCGGAGAAGCCGACACTTTGGTCGACCGGATTCTGGCACTCGATCCGGCTGCCGTACGACGTTGCAAAGAATTTTTCCAGACTGCTCAGCAGAATTCCTTTGACCAGAATTGCCGCCTGGCGATTGAAACTTTAACGGTTGGCAGTCTGAGCGTTCTCGCGCGGGAGAAATGAACTGCCAATCAGCGTGAACGCCGGCGCACGGCTTGATCGCCTTCCAATTTCTTCCTTTCATCGCCGCATCTTGTGGCTGATCGGCATCGGAATGTTTTTCGATGGCTTCGATATCTACGTAGCCGGCGCCGTACTAGGTGCCACGCTGAAGAGTGGCTTCTCCACCATGGGCCAGAATGCCGAGTTCGTATCAGTCACATTCCTTGGAATGATGCTGGGAGCTTTCTTCACCGGGTTTCTCGGAGACCGGTACGGCAGGCGCTTTACTTATCAAGCCAACCTCGCAATTTTTGGCATAGCGTCCCTGGCCTCTGCATTCGCACCTTCGATGCTCGTGCTGATCTTGCTGCGCTTTGCCATGGGAGCAGGTCTCGGGGCCGAAAATGTGGTGGGCTACGCCACCATGACGGAATTCGTCCCGCCACAAGCACGCGGCAAATGGCTCGGGATCGTCTCTGTGTTTGTGGTGAGCGGCTTGCCGGTCACTGGACTGCTTGGAACGCTCCTCATCCCTCATTTTGGCTGGCGGGTCATGTTCGTGCTTGGTGGACTGGGTGCAATGGTGGTGTGGTATTTGCGAAAAGCGCTGCCAGAGTCGCCGCGTTGGCTGGAATCAGTTGGCCAAAAAGAAGAAGCGGAGACAATTCTTCGAGACATCGAACGCGAAGTGGCGCTCCATCACGGTCCCCTTAAAGAACCAGCGTCGGTGCCGACACCAAGCCGTTCGCGAAGCCTTGGTTCGCTGCTCAACCCTGTGCTTTTGCCGCGCATGATTGTGGGATCCACCACTCTGATCGTAGTCAACACTTTAATTTTTGGGTTCGTCACCTGGTTGCCGACCTTCTTTGTGCAGCAAGGGCGGAGCATTGCTTCGTCGCTCGGATATTCGCTAATCATTTCCCTCGGTGCGCCACTCGGGACAGCGCTGGGGGCCTTCACTGCTGATTCCTGGGGACGCAAACCAACTATCGTCGGGGCATCCCTGCTGACGATCGTGATTGGAAGCATCTATCCATTCGTTGACACTCCAGTAGTTCTGCTGCTGGTGGGGTTCTTGCTCATGATTCCAATCTATGTACTGGTTGCAGTTCTTTTCGCAATCTATATTCCGGAGTTGTTCCCGACCGAGGTTCGTATGCGGGCATCTGGAATCTGCAACACCTTCGGACGCGGAGCGACGATTCTCACACCGTTCGTTGTGGTCGCTCTGTTCAAAGCCTATCGAGTCACTGGAGTAGTTGGTTTCCTGATTGCACTTCTGATTGCGCAGATCTTCATCGTGATCAAATTTGGAGTCGAACCAAAGAAAAAAGGCCTTGAGGAAATTGACCCTGAGCTGCCTGTCGAGGCTTTAGATCCACAGATTTGACGACGATTGCAGTGAGTCCGCATTTGCCGCCCTGCCCTGAGTTCCAGACTCGAATATATCCCTGCGCGGAATTCTGGAATATGGAACGTGTTCATTTTATTGTTGCAACCCGATTTATTCGGTCTATACTGCGACGCTAGCAGGAAAGCGGAACGCTCAAAGTATCGCGATTTCTTGCCCAGCCAGGTTCGCGGGGGTAGACCATGAAGTCTGAAACCGCTTCAGTGAGATTGACAGTCTTGCTCGCAACCTTAATGACGGTTCTGCTGAGTGTTCATTTCAGCCCTCTCGCAGCTCAGATTGTCGGCGGCACGATTACGGGCAAGGTGACGGACGTGTCTGGTGCGGCCATTTCGGGCGCCCAAGTGTCTATCGACAACGCGGCAACTGGCGTGTCCACGACCACCGCGACCAACGCTCAGGGTATTTACAACGTGCCGAATTTGTTGCCAGGAGATTATCGAGCCAAGGTGAGTACAAAGGGTTTTGAGACCTCGGTCCAGACCGGCGTCACCGTCACCGTCGGGTCTCAGCAAGTTCTGAATTTCGCCATGAAGGTGGGATCCATCAGTCAGACGGTAGAGGTCACGGCCACAACTTCGGACTTGCAACTGGCCACGTCAACCATAAGTGGCGTGACCGATACGAAAACCATGGTTGAGTTACCTCTCAATGCGCGGTCGTGGACTGATTTGGCCACTCTGCAACCTGGAGTCTCCACCATACGAGCCATCGCGCCCGTCTCCAGTACCGACCGTTTGGGCCGGGGATATGGAGCTGAGCTGTCGGTCAGTGGTGGACGTCCGCAACAAAATAATTACCTGCTGAATGGGATCAGCATCAACGACTACACGAATCAGGCGCCGGGCAGCATCCTTGGCGGTAATCTCGGAGTGGACGCTGTTTCCGAGTTTTCGGTGTTGACCTCGAACCAGGGAGCGGAGTACGGGCGGACTTCAGGCGGTGTCATCAGCGCAATCAATCGCTCCGGTACTAACCATTTTCACGGCAGCGCTTACGAGTTTTTGCGCAACAGCGCACTTGACGCGCGCAATTACTTTGATCCGCCCACCATCGCGCCTTTCCGGAGAAATCAATTTGGCATATCAGCCGGAGGGCCCATCAAGAAGGACAAGACTTTCATCTTCGCCGACTACGAAGGCCTACGTCAGTCGCTGGGTTTAAGCATGGTGGACAACGTACCTTCCGTGGCGGCACGCAACGGGCAGTTGAGTACCGGCACAGTAACAGTGAGTCCTTTGGTAGTTCCCTATCTCGCTTTCTATCCTCTCCCCAACGGAACCGTCTCAGGAGACACGGGAATCTACAGTTTCTCGGGATCTGCGATTACCACGGAAAACTATTTCACGACCCGGGTCGATCATAAATTCTCCGAGAAAGACAATCTGGCGGGCAGCTACATGTATGACAACTCGCCCTCTTCACAGAACGACGAATTCAACAATAAACTGATCTTTACCAAAACCAAGCGGCAACTGGTCAGCCTTGAAGAAAACCACCTCTTCGGATCTCTTTTGATGAATTCCTTTCGTTTGGGGTACCACCGCGAGTATGCCGCCGCCCCGTCTGGCAGCCAGGCTGTCAACCCTCTCGCTGCCAGCACCAGTCTGGGATACGTTCCGGGAGACACGGTTGGATTTATCGGAGTACCGGGGCTCACATTTTTTAGCGGCGGATTGAGTACGCAACAACCCGCGGAGTACAACTGGAATTCCTGGCAGGCGTACGATAATGTCTTTCTCACGAAGGGTATTCACAGCCTTAAATTCGGTGCGAACGTAGAGAGAATCATCGACAATCAGTCGACGCCTTCTCAGCCGGGTGGAGACTTTGAGTTCAATTCGCTGTCGGATTTTCTTACCGACCAACCTTTCTCGCTGATAACCGATGCGCCCGGCATCGTATCGCGGCGGCGAATCCGGGAGACGCTTTTCGGCACCTACCTGCAGGATGATATGCACCTGCGGCCGGGCTTAACCGCAAATCTGGGATTGCGTTACGAAATAGCCACGGTGCCTTCCGAGACTCATGGCGAGCTGGCCAGCCTCCCAAATTTGACGGCCCCCGCAGTGATCGTGCGTTCGCCCTTGTTCGCAAACCCTACCCTACGTGATTTCGAGCCGCGCGTCGGCTTCGCCTGGGATCCCTTAGGCAACGGCCAGACCGCAGTTCGTGGCGGCTTTGGAGTGTTTGATGTGCAGATATTGCCGGCGAACCTGCGGCACACCATCGACGGGACGGTGCCTTTCTACCTCTCGGCGAATGGTTCAAATCTACCTGCTGGATCATTCCCTTTTGGAGCTTACAGCCTTCTTTCGGCTAACGTGAATTCGCAGCGCGCGGCCTACATCGATCAGAATCCCAAGCGTAATTACGTCATGCAGTGGAACCTAAACGTCCAACACGCATTTGGGGCAGCCGGGACCGGGATGATTGCCTATGTCGGATCACGCTCCGTACACAACCTTCTGCAAACGGACGATTCCTCAATCGTGCTGCCCACTGCCAAAACTCCTCAGGGATATCTCTGGCCCTGCACCCTGAGCACCTTCGACCCACAGTGCACGGCTAGCGGTGTACTCGCGAATCAGCTTCCGCCTAACCCACCCGGAATTGGTTTAAATCTCAATCCCACACTGAATCCGAACTTTGGGCGTGTTCCCGCGACGCTGTGGAACTCGGATGGCGTTTACCACGCACTCGAAGTTCAATTTCAAAAAAGGGCGAGTCACGGTCTTTCGGGAGAGATTTCTTACACTTGGGGGAGAACGATCGATAACGCTTCTGGGTCAACCGATGGCGATCAATTCCGCAATGGCCTTTCCAGTCTCTTCTTTTTCGACCCGAGGATTCGCCGCGGCCCTTCCGACTTCAACCAAACCCACAACGTCGTCATCAACTACTCATGGGAGATCCCAAGCTCCCGCGACCTGCCTCGAGGCCTGGGTTGGGCTGCAAGCGGGTGGGAGTTCGGCGGAATTTTACAGGCCAGTACGGGCATGCCTTTTACGGCCACCATTGCCGGGGATCCACTGGGATTGAACAGTACGGATCCCGTTGATTTTCCTAACATCACTCACGGGTGCAATCCAGTCCATGGCGGCCTCAATTACCTGAACCTCAATTGTTTTACATTACCGGTGGCGACGCCAGCGATAGCGGCGCAATGCCAGCCGTTTGGCTTCGTCTCAGCTGCGCTCGGAGCTCCTGGCAATCCTGGCATTTCGGGAACGTGTTCGAACTTACTGGGCAACGGCGGGCGCAACAGCATCATCGGGCCCGGACTCGTCAACTTTGATGTGTCGTTGTTCAAGAACAATCGAATTCCGCGCATTTCCGAGCAGTTTAATATTCAGTTTCGTATGGAAGCTTTCAATGTCTTCAATCACGCCAATTTCAATCCGCCTACGGCCAATAACCAGGTGTTTAATGGAGACGGAAGCACGGGAGGCTTGACTCCCGGTCTGCTGGATACCACCGCAACAACGTCGCGGCAGGTTCAGTTTGCGATTAAGGTGATCTGGTAATTGGGACTGAACCGTCCAGGCTTCTTTCCGCGAGACGAAGGCGCACGTAGATCGCGTTTACATCCAGAGGGAAAAACGATGCTGTTGCGGCACCAGGCGCATGCCCGTCAGTTCTTTACCGTCGTTCTCGCTGTAGCTTTCTCTATGCCGTCCGCTTTGGGGCAAGGCAAGTGGTCGAAGCTCGCGCCCTTTCCCGAGCCTGCTGAAGAAATTTCCGGAGCAGCGGCCGGCGGCAAGATGTACGTTTTCGCCGGGCTTGCACCTGGATGGAAGCCAATCGGCATGGTTTACGAATATGATCCGGCTAGCGATAAATGGACGAAGAAGAAGCCCATGGCGCTGGCCTCGCACCATGTCGCCTTCACCGAGTATCACGGAAAAATATATGCGTTCGGAGGGTTCGTGCCGCCTGAATCCGGGCCGCCGGGATGGGTACCGATTAATAATGCATGGGAATATGATCCGGCCGCCGATGTGTGGAAGGCATTGGCGCCGATGCCCAGCAAGCGCGGCTCCGCTCTGGCGGCGGTGGCGGGCGACAAGATTTATGTGATCGGGGGAGCTTCAACGATTCCGGGTTCAAAGGAAACGGCGGTGTATCCAACGCATCCGCATACCTCGGTGGGATCGGTCGAGGAATATGATCCGGCCAACAATACGTGGCGCGAGCGCAGCGCGATGCCGACTCCGCGCAACCATGCGGCGATCGGTGTGGTGAACGCAAAGATTTATGTGATCGGAGGGCGCGTCGGCGCGGCGTTCATCGGAGTAGCTTCCGATATTTCGGTGGTAGAAGAATATGATCCCGCCAGTGATTTATGGAGCGGCCCTCGTGCTCGTATGCCTATTGCGCGCAGCGCGCTCGGGGCGGGGGTTTATGCCAGCCGTATTTATGTTGCGGGCGGTGAGTATCAGGATCCGCATATGATGGCGACCTTTCGCGCAGTCGAGGCGTACGATCCTGCGAGCAACACGTGGACAGAAATGCCTCCCATGCCGGTATCGCGTCACGGGCTGGCGGTGGGCGTCATCGGCAATCGTCTGCACGTGATCAGCGGGGACGTGCAGTCAGCCGGCACCGGCATAGAAGTCTCCACCGGCGAGCATGATGTCTTTGACTTTTCCGCCGGCGATAAGTAGGCATTTCGTCAACGTTAGTCACACAACAAAAACTCATGGGAGTATAGATGACAACAACGCACGATGAATTCGGCAAGCGGGGAAAAAGAATCTCACGACGGCAGATGCTACAAGCAGGATTGGCTACGGCAGCCGTCGCCGCTGTAGGTAGTCCCGGTAGTGCTCTCGCAGGCGGCGCACCACCACTGGCCGCAACCCCCGACAGAGTGAAGGCGATTGATATTCACGCGCACTACTTCCCGGAAGCCTATCTGGACTTGGTCGCGACTGAAGGAAAACGATTCGACGCGACATATTACATGACGGACAAGGGATGGTTCATTAAGACTCCTGCTGGAAACAATGGGCCGCTGGCCACAAAATTCATCGACATCAAGGCGCGTATTGCTGATATGGATCAGCAAGGCGTGTCGGTGCAAGCTATCTCACTGACCGCTCCCATGCTGTATTGGGGTGACGCGGCGTTCTCCGCAAAACTTGCTAGAGCGTGGAATGATGCAGCGAGTGCGATGTGCCAGACCTATCCCACACGACTTGTGGCGTTGCTGACGTTGCCCATGCTTTACCCTGACCAGGCCATCGACGAATTGAATCGGGCGAGCAAACTGCCGGGCATGCGAGGCGTTTACCTGGGGACCAACATAGGCACACACGATCTCGATGATCCGCTTTTCGAGCCCGTCATGGCCCGCATTGAGAATCTTGATCTGCCCATCTTCCTGCATCCTGTGGAGCCGATTGGCGCTGATCGGCTCAAAGCTTTTTTTCTCTCAAATCTGATCGGCAATCCAGTTGATACCGCAATTGCGGCTTGTCATCTCATATTCGGCGGGGTACTCGATCGGCATCCCAAGCTCCAGATCAGCCTGCCTCACGCCGGTGGAGTGCTCCCCATCCTAATCGGCCGGATCGACCAGGGCTGGCGGACACGCGCGGAATTAAAGCACCTCCCTCAGGCTCCCAGCACTTATCTCAAGCGCTTTACCTACGACACCATCGCCCACTCCAAATCGATCATGGAATATGTGATCCAGCAGGTGGGCGTAGAACGAGTTATGTTGGGAAGCGATTATTGTTTCACAATGGGTTACGACCAGCCGGTGCGGTTTCTGGATCAGGTCGACCTTGGGTCGGAACAACGCACGATGATTCTGAGTGGCAATGCGGCGCGTCTGTTGAAACTTTAAAAGCCGGAGCAACGCTAGAGATCTGAATCGGCGTCGTCAGACGCGTTCCAGCAGCATCGCCATACCTTGTCCCACTCCAATGCACAAGGAAGCAAGAGCATAGCGGCCGTTACTGCGCTGAAGTTGGCGGCTGGCGGTTAGCACCAGGCGTGCGCCGCTCATTCCGAGAGGATGTCCGAGAGCGATGGCCCCGCCGTTCGGATTTACTTTTTCACTGTCATCGGGAAAGCCGAATTCACGCGTCACCGCCAGCGCTTGCGCCGCGAAGGCTTCATTCAACTCCAAGAGATCAATGTTTTTTACCGACAAGTTCAATCTTCGCAAGAGTTTTCGAATTGCAGGGATCGGGCCGACGCCCATCAGCTTGGGCTCGACCCCGGCTGTGGCCGATCCGACTACGCGCGCTACTGGCGTCAATCCAAATCTGCCGGCTGCTTTTTCCGAAGCGAGAAAAAGAGCACAGGCGCCGTCATTGATCCCGGAAGCATTTCCTGCCGTCACGGTTCCATTTTCCCGGAAAGGTGTCGGAAGCTTGGCGAGCGATTCCAGCGTAGTCTGAGGACGCAGATGTTCATCCTCGCTGATAATATTTATCGTCCCTTTGGTGCCTGGGACATTTACCGCGGCAATCTCCTGCGCGAAGATTCCAGCCTTTAGTGCGGCGGCGGCTCGCTGCTGCGAGCGCAATGCGAATGCATCCTGGGACGCTCGGTCCACCCCATAGGTTTCCGCCACATTCTCCGCCGTCTCCGGCATGGAAGCGGTACCATACATTTTTTCCATCAGCGGATTTACGAAACGCCAGCCAATCGTAGAGTCAAAAATCTCGGCGTTCCGCGAGAAGGCAGTGGTCGCCTTGGGCATCACCAGCGGCGCGCGGCTCATGCTTTCCACGCCCCCGGCCACGGCCAAAGAAATCTCACCCGCGGCAATGGCTCTGGCTGCAACTGAAACTGCTTCCATTCCTGATGCGCAAAGGCGATTTACTGTGGTCGCCGGAACGCTATGCGGAATGCCCGCAAGCAGAGCTGCCATACGAGCCACGTTGCGATTATCTTCTCCCGCTTGATTGACGCAGCCCAGGACGACCTCATCGATACTTTCCCAATCGCTGCTCGCAAACTTCAAACGCAATACCGACAACGGATGCGCTGCCAAGTCGTCGGCACGGACTGCCGCCAGCGACCCTCCGTAGCGCCCAATCGGAGTACGAACACCATCGCAAATGTATACCGTAGTCATTTGATTATTAACAGCGCGCCCAAGAACTGCCGCGATCTAGAAGTGAAGGCCTAGCACCCGCTCAGCATTCCGATGAAATACTCCCTCCATGATTTCATCGGAGAAGCCTAGCTCTCCCCATTCCCGCAGCAGACGGGCGTATGGAATGCTCGGGTAATCGCTCCCGAAAATGATTTTGTCTTTTAGGCGACCACGAATATCCAGTTTCAATTGTGGCGGAAAATATTTTGGCGCCCACCCTGACAGCTCCCAGAAAACGTTGCCCTTATGGAGCGCCACTGCCGTCATTTCGTCGACCCATGGCCACCCCGGGTGCGCGGCAATAATTGTGAGGTTGGGAAAATCAGCGGCCAGGTCGTCAATCGCCGAAGGATGAGCGTGCCGCAGTCGAGATCCCATTCCACCGGGCATGCCCGCTCCCATCCCAGTGGTTCCCACATCGATCATCACCGGAACCCGCAGTTCGTTGATCACTTCAAACAACCCGTACAGTCGCTCATCGTTCACAGCGAAGTGACCCATGATGGGATGAAAGTGAAAGCCCAACATTCCCAGATCCCGGATCGCATGCTTGACCTCTTGGACCACCGCCTCGCCTTTGAAAGGATCAACTGCCGCCCAAGAGTGAATGATTCGTTCCGGATGGCGCTTCTGCATCGCCGACACAAAGTCGTTGGAGCATGGTGGCGTGCCAATCGTGGTTTCCAGATCAAGGGCCACGAGAATTGCCTCTACACCAGCACTGCTGAAATCCTCCACGACCTGCTCTTCGCTCTTAGGGATCCAGGGACGGTTCCAATATTTAGCCAATGCGTCAACGTAAGGTTGCTGGCAGGCGATCCATTCCTTTGTGTTGGGATAACAGTGAACGTCAATAATCCTCATGCGACGGTCAGTCCTTCACTGCGGTCACTGCATCGGGCTTGGTTTTCTGGCAGATTATCTCCACCAGCTTCGACTTGGAAACCTTACCAAAATTTGATAGCGGAAACTCCGACAGAATCTCAAGGCGCTCGGGAAATTTGTACTTGGCAATCTCTTTACCGCAAAGGAATGTCTTCAACTGATCAAAGCTCAGGTGTGCGCCGTCCCGCAACAGCACGCACGCACACATGCGCTCCCCAAGGTCGGGATCGGCCACAGGAACGCAGGCAACGTCCTTAACTGAGGGATGCGATAAGATAATGTTCTCGATCTCTTCCGCGCTGATCTTTTCTCCTCCGCGGTTGATCAGATCCTTCTTCCGACCTTCAACGATGTAATTTCCCGAGCGGTGCTGCCGCATCAGATCTCCCGATCGGTAGAAGCCTTCCGGCGTGAATACTCGCGCGTTGTAGTCTGGAACTCCGAAGTATCCGCGCAAGGTGTAGGGACCCCGACAGCAAAGTTCGCCCACCTCCCCGTCGGGCACATCCTTTCCATTGTCATCTAGAAGACGTACTTCGTCGTCCGGAGAGACGGGGCGTCCCACGGTCTCCAAACATACGTCTTCCGGATCGTCGGGCCGCACAAACATCAGAAGCCCCTCTGACATGCCGAAATTCTCTTGAATAAAGGCACTCGGAATAAGCTTCTTGGCGAGCAAGCGAGTCTCCGGCTGCAAGCATTGCCCCCCACTCTGAATCATTTCGAGGGATGAAAGATCATGCCGGGTGACCGCGCCGCTATTCAGCAATCGAATCAGTAATGCGGGGACAACTTTCAAATGAGTAACTCGATGTTTTTGAATCAAAGCACAAATATCTTCCGGCTTGGTGCTGGAACTAAGCACAACCTTCGCACCGTGGAACATAAAACCCTGAATGCCAGGACACGCGAGAGGCAGATTGTGTGCAATTGGAAGCACCACTAGCAGCAGCGACTTGCCTGAGATGGCGCAGACACTCGCGGCAGCTTTAGAGTTGTAAGCGTAATCGTTGTGGGTGCGCGGAATCAGCTTAGGGATGCCGGTGGTGCCGCCGGAAAGCTGGAATACAGCAGGGTCAGTCGGATCGATTTTTATTTCCAAAAGCGCGGAAGCCGGTAGCGTTGCAGGTTTCGATATCAATTCCGCTAGCGAACTGAAACGTGGTGTCGGTGTCCCAAAAATTATTCCTCGCTTGAGCACAGAGCTTTCTTTCAGGATGCGGCTGGCCATCTGCGCATAGTCAAAATCACGCTGCCGATCGGGAGTGACGCATGTAGTCGCAGCAGAAAGCTCGACGAACTGGCTGATCTCGGCATAGCGATGACTTGGTAGAGCCGCGATCGGTATGCATCCGATCTTTTGCAGGCTGAAATAGAGAATGACGAACTCGGCAACGTTCGGCAGTTGGACAACAATCCGGTCCAGCGGTTTGAGTCCCAAATCGAGCAGGTTCAACGCCAAATTGCTCGACAGACGATCTAGTTCCGCGTAAGTGATCGAGCGCTCTCCATCGATGAGCGCCACTCGATCCGCATAGCGATCAAAGACAACCCTGAATTCCTCTGCCAGCGACTTATCCGTCCAATAGCCGCGCTCACGATAACGTTGTGCAAACTCGGGCGGAAATTTTACGACGCCTTCCAGCATTCGCTTCTTCCTCTTTTACGTAGTGGCCGCAAATCCCCCGTCAACAACGACGACTTCGCCGTTTACGAGACGGTTGCTTGTGATCAGATTGACGATTACTTCAGCCACATCCTCCGCGTTTACGCATCGTCGCAGCGGAGTGTTTTTCGCTCGACGAGTCATCAAATCGTCGTAGCGATCCGTCAACATTCGTTTCATCCAATCGCCCTCCATCCAGCCGGGGGCTACGGCGTTGACACGAATCTCTGGGCCCAAATTCAAAGCAAGGAGTTTGGTGAGACTCACAACCGCGGCCTTGCTGGCGGCGTACGGTAACGGTTGCGGACCTGGACGCAGACCAACGATACTCGCAGTATTCACGATGCTTCCTCTGGCTTTCTTCAGAAGCGGGACGGACGCGCGCGTAACTTGAAACACTCCGCGGACATTCACCGCGAAAACGCGGTCCCACTCCTCCGCTGTTAAACCCTCGAAGTCCTGGGGCTTTACCGCGGTGGTGGTTCCTGCGTTATTGACCAAGGCATCCAGGCGAGCGAACTCATGCTCCACCGCGGTCAACATCTTGCGCACGGACGGATCATCGCTCACGTCACACTTGAACAGCAACGTCCTCGCACCTTTTACCTGGGCCTGCCTTGCAGTCTCGGCGGCCGCCGTTTCGCTACGACTGTAATTGATAGCTACATCAAATCCGGCGCCGGCCAGAGCTACAGCGCTCGCACGTCCGATTCCAGAACCGGCCCCCGTGATCAAAGCAACCGGCCTGTGCTGCTGATTCATCTCTTCTCCTGCACTGAATACCTGACCCCCGAGTCAGATGGGATTCGCGTTGCGCAACGCCTTTTCCATTCGCAAATCCGCAGGGAGGCTGGTCCGACGTGGCAGCGGTCGCACGTTTGCATGAACATGTACATTTCGGAACACGTTCATTCCCTTGTTAATATAGCATTCTTGGCGAAATCTTAAAGTTCCCCACAGCTGCTCCCATGTAAGCAGAATACGCAGGTTAGCAGGTTAGGACGGGAGCAGGTATGATAGTTAACACTTGGAGAGTGCGGCCACGAATGGACATGGACGGGTTGCCCAATGGGCTTGGGCTCAGAGAACAGAACAAAATGGAGAAGAGCCAGCGGATCCGAATAGCCGCCCGCGAGCTCTTTTCCAAGCATGGATATGAGAGCGCGACTCTCCGCCAGATCGCCAAGCGTGCCCATGTCGGTCTCGGAACCGTATTCAATTATGCGCAAGATAAGCGTGATTTGGTTTTTCTGATTTTCAATGAGGAACTAGCGACAGTTACCGACCGGGCACTTAAGGCGGGACAATCCCATCACTCTCTGCTCGACCAATTCACTGGAATCTATAAACCGCATTACGAGTACTTCAGTAAGAATCCCGCTCTCTCCCGGATCCTTTTGAAGGAACTCACATTCTATTCGGAGGGAAAACAAGCGGCTACCTTTCAAGAGATCCGGGAGCGCCTCATTTCAGGAATTGAGAAACTGATTCAGATTGCGCAGCAGGAAAATCGCATTCAATGCAAAGAAGAAGCGCGCTTCGTCGCACGCCATATTTTCTTCGTTTCCTCGGGCGCAATCCGATGGTGGATCGCCAGCCTGCGCCCCGATCCTAACGAAGGGTTAGCTGAGTTGCGGCGCTTGCTCAAGTTGCAGATCAATGGCCTGGAGCCCAATCCGGAGATGAAGAGAAAAGGGGCAAGCAGAAAAGACGGGCGCCGGAAGATGTCTAACCCGGGCATTTCCTCGCAGCATGGCGTAAGTCTTCAGAAAAACGGCAACGCCACCAGCACTGTTCGGGTCTAGAGAATCCGTGCGCTCGCCGGTTCGATCGAGTCTGGTACTCTGCTCCGCAATATCCAATATTGACAGTCATTTCGGACGTCACTTGCCAATCACTAGCACTACGAAGGTGTTGGGCAACACCTGGGCATGCGTCGCCCCGTGCCCGTGCCTCGCAGTGACCAGAAGGATATTGTGAGTCTTGGTGTCCAAAGCCATCGTCCGGGCGCCCGATTGCGTGGGAACATTGTCGACGACGCGGAATCTGTCCGGTGAATCCTCGTGAACAATGGTGAGGGTTGCTGATCCGCCTGCCGAGGCAAAGGCGTTTGCCGTTTCAGGGTCGAAGAGGCTGGCATCGGTGCCCGCACCAACACCCGGAGTTGCAATCACCTTTCCAGTGTCCGCGTCCATCACTACTAACTTCTGATTGTCACAGACAGAAAACAAGCGGCGATTCTTTTGATCGATCGCCAGCCCGGACGGTCCCTCGCCAGGAGCAAGCGGCCAGCGATGAATGATCTTTAACGTTTGCGCATCAAACTCAACAATCTGATCCTTGTCCGTAATATTAACGAAGACTTTTCCCTTGTTATCAACCACGGCAGCTTCGGGCTGGCCTTCGAGGGTAATGGTGCCGGCCACAGAGCCGTCGGCGGCATTGATGGCAGTCACCTCACCGCCGGCGCTATTCATGATAAAGACCCGCTTGGTGACCGCATCGTAGACAAACGAGTCAGGATCTCTACCAGTTTGTGCGGTGCCGATTTTCTGCAGAGTCTTAAGATCGACGATAGTCGAAGTATTCGTATCACCGTCTGAGGTATAACCGCGGCCGAATTCGGGTGCGACTACCAACCCGTGGGTGTGCGACAAGCCCGTAACCTTGCCGACTACCGCGCCCGCATCAACGTCCACCACATCGATGTGATCGTCTCGACCGATGTAAAGACGCCTTGAAGCGCTGTCCATGGTGACATAGTCCCAACCTTCGGTCCCGCCCACAGCAATCGTTTTCAGAAGGTGGTAGCCGGAAGAACCGGGCTGGGATGCCGCGTCCTGCGCAAGTCCGGCATGGCCGGCAACTAAAATCGTAAGAAAAAGAGCCGCTCCCACTACCGCTGGAATGTTTCTGAGACGCATGATCTAGCACTCCTCCGTTAGAATCATCGGCGAAACACAACGATGTCACTTCCTCGACCGATTGGTTTAGTATTGTATCCCGGTCAAGGTCGCCGTCGAGTTTAATCTAGGAAACAAGCGCACCGCATTCTCCCGATTGACGGCTGAAAGGTCGCTGGCAGAAAGTCCGAAACGATCAAGACCATTCGCAGTTACGGTGCAAGGGACATACGGAAAGTCGCTGCCAAATAAAAGCTGAGACATAGGGACAAGATTCATTAGCGCCGCCATGGAAGAAGGGTTCACCGAATTGGCAACATCGTAAAAGAGCTTCTTGAGCTCTGAAGGCACCCCGGTCGGTACCCTCTCGGCGATATCTTTGTGACGCTCTACGAAAGCATTTGCGCGAGCCGCGAGCACTGGCATGGTCCCTCCGGCATGGCAGAAGATGAAGCGAATGTCAGGGAATCGAGAAAATGTTCCGCTTACCAGAAGACTGAGAATCGCGCGTGATGTATCGAATAGAAATTCGACGGTCGACGCTGCGATTCCTGGCATCAAGTGGCTGCAGCAACTCGGAGCCGTTGGATGGATGAAGACCACGGCCCTCCGGCGATTAAGTTCTTCAAACACGGGTGCAAATGCCGGATCTCCCGGCCACTTATCGTCGTAATTGCTCACCAAGCCGATTCCATCAGCTTTTAATATATCGAGGGCGTAAGCGAGTTCCCTCAGACTGCCATCCGTATCCGGCAGAGGCACAGCTGCAAACAAGCCGAAGCGGCCTGGGTAGTCTTTCACCATCTGTGCCGCGTATTCGTTGCACGTTCGCGCCAGAGCGCGTGCTGCTTCTACTCCTCCAAACCATACGCCGGGAAGACTCAACGAGGTAATGGCAGTAGCGATGCCAGAGCGATCCATCTCTTCAACCGCCCGCGCCGGAGTCCAGTTTAAGAGTGCGGAGTGGTCTCTATCGGAGATTTCGAGAATGCGATCGCGCGCACGCAGCATGTACGGCGGCGGCAGAATGTGATGATGGACATCGATACGAGTTGGTTTGACGTCAGGAGCAGGCACCTTGCTCTGAGCTATTAAGCGGTTCCCGCAGAGCAAAGTCCCAGCCCCGGCGAGGGTGAGCGACTTCAGAAATTCGCGCCGTTCAAGACCTGAGTGCACACCGCTCCTCTGGCGCAGATCGATTGCAGTTCCGCCCAAATCATAGCCGTCACGGTTCATCGTATTGTGCTCTCTCCCCAAACACCGGGTGCATCTCTTACCGTCTAACAACGTTGATCATGTTAGCAATATCGCCAGCAAGAAAACGGCGAATGTTTTCCACGACCACAGGCAGAGCACGGGCAGCGTATCCGTCGTAAAATCCCGCCAGATGTGGTGTAACGATTACGTTCTTCATCTCCCACAGCGGATGTCGTTCGGGCAGTGGCTCTTCATTGAATACATCCAGAGCGGCGCCCGCAATTTGTCCGCTTTGTAGCGCACTGATCAATGCGTCTTCGTCCACCACCCCTCCGCGGGCGAGATTGATGAAATAACTGCCAGGCTTCATCGCGGAGAAAACGGTGGCGTTCACGACATTGCGCGTGGCAGGGGAATAGGGAGTAAGGACAAGAAAAAAGTCGAAACTACCCACGGCACTGACGAGGTCCTCGCGCCCGTACACACGATCGAACCCGGTGACTTCCCGTTTCGCAGAACTGACGCCGACCACCGTCATTCCCAACGCCTTGCATCGAATTGCGAGCTCCTCGGCGATTGCTCCCACGCCAAGGATACCCAACGTCTTCTCCTCGAGAAGCCGGGCCGGCCATCGTTCCCATACCCGCCGATCCTGGTTCCGAAGGATGCGGGGAAAATCGCGGCTTAGCGCGAGCATCAACATGAGCGCCGCCTCCGACATAGCGGCGCCATGGATGCCGTGGATATTTGTGATAAGGATGTCGGGCGGCAGCGAAGGCAAGTCGATTAGGTTATCCACTCCGGTGCCTAGCGCCTGTATCCACTTCAAATTCACGGCATCTCGCACCACGTGATCGCTCAGCATCGGCCCGTAGGTCATGAGTATGGTCGCGCTCCCGATGTAGGGATCAACCTTGCTATGGTGATCTACCAGATAAATGAGCAAATCCGGGAACTCTGCGCGCAAAGAAGCGTAGTATTGCGTCTGAACATCCGGGGGCATTGCCAGGAGCATGAGCAAACTGGTCATTCAGTCGTCACGGGATGTTGTTCTCCACCTTATTAATTCGTGATTAGCTTCCGTCCTGAAAGCTGCGCATTATTCCACTCAGTGGCCTCAGGGGTTAACTTCCCGCCCTCTGTGTCCAGGATTTTCCTTGACAACGTTGCCTCAATAGAGTTCAACTTTGTGGAATTATGAACGTGTTCAGGTCAGCGCTTATCAACTGACATCCTGCTATGGGGGTAGTATGAAGAACCTTGCGGTGAGCGTCAACCCATCCGTTAAGTGCCTCCGTGGTGCCTTCGACCTTCTGATCACAACTTCTACAGCGCTGCTACTCTGCGTACCGATGTTTGCGCAAGGGAACGCGGGCCGCATCCTGGGCAGCGTTTCGGATCAAGCGGGCGGAATGCTGACTGGCGCCACCGTAGTCGTCACCGACGTGCAACGCGGAATCACGCGAACCCTGCTCACCGATGAAGCCGGCCAATACCTGGCATCGAACTTACTCCCAGGCGAATATTCGGTTCACGCAGAATCCAAGGGTTTCAAGAAGGTAGAACGACCGAATATTGGACTCGAGGTTGGCAAAGACGTTCGCGTCGACTTTGTGCTCCCCACCGGCGACGTGACTCAAGTGGTGGAGGTACAGGATCTGGTGGCGCTGCTGGACAGTACGAGCTCCACTCTAGGTGGAACCATTGATAATCAGACGATCAACGACCTGCCGTTGAATGGACGAGACTACCAAAAACTTCTTACCCTGCGCCCGGGCGTGATGATTTATCCCGGCGGAGGAGGATGGGACCAGAGCGCCAACGGGATTCGTCCAGAGTCGAATGCATACGTCGTAGACGGCATGACCGACGACGAGCCTTTTTCCGCCCTGAGCGTAATCAATGCGCCTGGGTTGACGGGCGACGCAGTTACGGTCATCCCCATCGATGCGATCCAGGAATTCAATACCCTGATTAATCCCAAGGCGGAATACGGTTGGAAGCCAGGCGTCACCGTGACCGTGGGATTGAAGTCAGGAACCAACGCGATTCATGGGACGGCCTACGCCTTCGGGCGCAGTGACAGCTTCGATTCCCGCAATTACTTTAACCCGACGTCGCAGCCGAAGACGGCACTGGACTTTAAGCAATTTGGCGCGACGGGTGGCGGCGCGATTATCAAAGACAAGCTCTTCTATTTCGTAGGCTACGAGGGGCAGCGTTATTCAGTGGGAAATTCCTTTATCGTGAATGTTCCAACATCTGCGTCGTTGGCCGGGAGTGGACCGACGGCAAACTGTTCCAAGATCCTTTCAGGCGATTGCGCCATCAGTATTCCTGATGCGAGAGCCGACTTGGCCGCAAATGGCATCACGACATTAAGCCAGCAGAGTCTGGCCTTGTTGCCCTTGTATTCGGCCAACTCCGGCCAGAGCTCGAACGTGACCATCGGTTTCCCCAACGTGAACACATCCGACAGCGTCCTCGGCAAAATCGACTATCACGTGAACGATCACCATGCCTTCAATGGCATGGTTTTTTGGGGCCGCGACTTTGAGGTGGCCCAGGACCAGGCCTTTCTCCGGCCACAGTGGTTATCCACCCAAAGTCAGAAGCCAATCACGGGCGGTGGAAACTGGACTTGGACGCCGAACTCGCAATGGGTGAATGAAGCCAGGCTGGGGTACGTTTACGACAACAAAGCGAACCTGGCGCAGGATAATAAAACTCCTGCAACGGCTTACGGTATAAACACGGGCGTCACCGATCCTCTTCGCCTGGGAATGCCGCAGATTAATGTTGCTCCCTTCAACTCGCTGGGCGGCGGCGTGAACTGGCCCAAGTTTCAAGGACCCGACAGCGTCTGGCAAGGCAGCGACAGCGTTTCCTATTTGCGCGGCAAGCACGGTCTTAAGTTCGGCGTCGAAGTTCGCCACGCCAGCGTCAACGAGGGCTCTTTCCGGGGAAGCAAGGGCCAGATCTTCTTCAATACCGGCGGCTTAGCCTTCCCCGGATCTACAAACCTGGAGGACTTCCTGGCCGGCGACTCGTCGTTTGGGAAAATCACTTATGGCAATCCTCAGCGCCACGAAACCCAGTGGCTATCTGCTTTGTATTTCCAGGATGACTGGCGGGTTACTCCAAATCTAACTCTGAACCTTGGCTTGCGCTACGAATACGAGACGCCGATCCGGGAGGACCATAACCTGCTCGGCAACTTCGATCCTAAATTAGGGCTGGTGCAAGTTGGCAAACAAATCAGCAATCCCTACAACCCGGACCACAAGCAATTCGCGCCCCGAGCAGGTATAGCCTGGGACGTCACCGGCAAAGGGAGGACTGTGGTGCGAGCCGGCGGCGGCATCGTGTATGACACTATCTCCATGGAAACGTTGCTGGTGCAAGAAAACGTTCAGAATGCCACCACGATTGGTCTCGCCACCATCCCCACCGGCGCCCCGATTGTCGTGAATGGCGTCACCACCCCAGCCAGCGGCACAATCGCCGTTAGTTCGGTGGTAATTCCTAACCTGAACTGGAATGGTTCATCGGTAGGGGGTGCGCCCATTTTCCCCTCCGAGCCTATCGAGTGCGGCGATGGCGTCTCGACACCCCTATTCACCGACCCCCCGCCCTGCAACGTGCTGGGGATCGACCGCAATTTCCGCACACCTTACGTCAGCACCTGGACCATCGGAGTCCAGCACACCTTTACCCAGAACTTCGCTCTCGACGTGGCCTACGTGGGGAACCATAGCGGAAATCTCATCGGCATCCGGGACATCAATCAGGGAGTGCCTGTCCCGGGAACTCAGACCGCGAGTCCCGGTCCGTACAGCGCCCAGTTCCCCTATTTGGGATTTATCAACATGATGTCGAATCAGTACCGCTCTAACTACAACGGCCTGCAAGTAACGGCGACTCAGCGGCTTTCACACGGCGTCTCGTTCCTCGCCGGCTACACCTACTCCCATGCTCTGGATGATTCATCTACCAACCAGAATCAATTCCTGCCCCAGGACAGCACGCATCCGCAGTTGGAATATGCCAGCAGCGACTATGACATCCGTCATCGTTTCACGCTCTCGCTGACCTATGCGATTCCCGGGAGGAAGTCGTTTGCACAGATGCTGGAAGGTTGGCAAATCAATTCCGTCGTGACTTTGCAGAGCGCGCAACCGTGGACCGTGAACGACACGGTAGACAACATCGACGGGACCAGCGAGAACGCAGGACGCTGGGACTTCTTCGGCAATCCTTCTGACTTTACCTCTAACCAGAACCCATTCATCTACTGCTCCGGCCCTGCCTCCGGCAACTGTACTCAAAACATCTCCAACGGACCCACTGTCGTGTTCTCCGATCAGCAAACCGCTGCGATGTGGGCCCTGTGTTCGGCACACCCCGATACGACGACCACACAGTTCGGCTGCTACGTGCGGGACAACTCCGTTATGGTAGCTCCCGCCCTTGGAACCTTCGGCACAATGCGCCGCAACATGTTCCGCGATTCGGGCTTCCGCGACTTAGACTTGTCCGTCACCAAGGAATGGAAATTAAGAGAACGATTCAAGGCCCAGTTTCGCGCTGAATTCTTCAATGTGCTGAACCATCCCAGCTTCGCGAATCCCTACGGTGGCACCAGCGGCTATGGCCCCGGTGCCTTTGACGATCCGTCCTCAATTGGTTCTTTTGGCTGCGGATGCGCAACTCCCGACCAGGCAGGTGGCAATCCCGTGGTTGGTTCGGGAAGCAACCGAGCTATGCAATTGGGTCTGAAGCTGAGTTTCTAGAACGCCGGCGGATCACAAACAACAGCCACACGTCGTGATCCCTAGAGTTCGAAGATTTGCTTCGGCGTCTTATGCAGGCATTCGCTGGCGCCATCTTCTTCTACCAGGTAGTTGTCACAGATGTGCGCATACATCGAACTCGTCGCATAAGAGGGATGAACGGACATATTCATCCCTTTCTCGAGATTCATCGTTTCGTCTGACCTTATAAGTGGGCGCTCAATCAGGTCGTATCCTTGTGAATGCGAGTAAACTCGCGACTCCGCCGGTACTCCCTTTTTTTTCATGAACTCATTATGTGCTAAAGCAATCTCCCGGCACGGCGTTCCCGGCATAAATTTTCTCAAGGTGTTTTGCTGAGCATCCTTAACGATCTCGAAACCCTCAACCAGCTCTTGCGAGGCTTTCCCAAGAACGATGGTCCGGCTGAGTTCGGTATAAAATCCGCCCACACCGTTATTCTCAATGAGCAATGACATGTGATCCTGCCGCGAAAGAGTGTGTCCTTGAAAGTGCCTTTGAGCAAAAAAAGCAGGCACCCCCAGCTTGGCCGACATCCCAAGAAAAATCCCCTGTTCACTTCCCAGAAGTTGCCCTTCGTATTGCGCGAGGGCGGTCACTTTCGCGTCTCGCATGCCGGGTTTGATCCGGGAGAGGACCTTGCTGAACACAATGTCCTGCATTTCAGCAGTCTGCTTTATGAGAGCGATTTCCTCCGCGCTCTTGACAGCTTTTTCGCGATCGATAAATTCGGTTTCGTCGGAGATTGCTACTTTCCCGGACAGCTTTTCTTCCACATAAGACACAAACCCATGCGCCATCGCGCTTGCCGCGACCAGAGCAATCTTGCGGTATCCCCGGCGGGCTAACTCGTTGCAAACCGCTTCAGCATCGTAGGTCTGCGTGTAATCAATGGATGGAAAGGCGGAGGTCGTGATGATCTCTCCCACGCCTAGGTTCTCCCGATCGCTACGATCCAGTCGCCTTTCACGCCCGGCGGCACCGTGCTCAACCACAGTCATTAAATCCGAGACATGGAAGATAACCGTTCTGGGGTAATACGCGGGGCTGTCCGTGAACCATTTCACGTAACCGCCGGTGAAGTCCCGCGCATTCTGCGCGATTAACGCATCGAGCCCACGCTCCTTCAGACGATCTCGCACCGACTTCCATCGCCGCTCGAGTTCTCGGGTAGAGATTCTCGAAACCTTGCGGTCATTCGCGTCAGCGGCGACGCCAGTCGTGACAGCCAGTCGGGATTCTTTAATCATTTTGCCGCCGTCTCTGCTTCCATGCCAAATCGCGAGCGGCGAGCCGCGCCGCTCAAAAAGAATGCGGCCGTTGCTGCAACCACCGAAGGTATAGCTATGACATAGAGGATCTCACTCGTCGGCCATTTCAGCGAGAGTAAAAGTCCTCCAACCAGCGGCCCTACGATCTGACCGGTTCGCCCTATGCCCAGGGCCCAGCCGATTCCGCTGGAGCGCATCGCCGTAGGATACCGCGTCGCCGCAATCGCGTTCGCGGAATTCTGTGCTCCGAACGTGAAGAAACCCGCAAAGAATGTTGCGGCCACTGCAAACATGGGTTTATTGCCGGCCAGCCCAATACCTGCAATGAAAGTCCCGCTGAGAACGTACGCGCACGCTAACACAAGATAGGGATTGAGCCGATCGCAAAGAGGCGCAATCGCTAGCCCTCCAGCGATGCCCCCAAAATGCAGTAGCGCTGCAATGATAATTGCCAAATGCTGAGGCAGTCCTGCTTTGTGAAGAACGGTCGGCAGCCAACTGTTCAGGAAAAACAAGGCGAGCAGGTTCATAAAAAACATGACCCACAGCAATAACGTGATGGGGGCGCGCCCTTCCCGAAACAGCAGCGCTACGGGAAAGCCTTCTTTCCTTGCAGTGTTCGCGAAAAGCGTCGTCTCGGGAAATATAAGGCGAGGATTCATTCGCGCGAGCGTGCGAGCGATGCGCCCGTCGGCAACCCCGCGCTGCGCTATACTCTGCAAGGATTCGGGCAAGGCCCAGATCAACACAGGAGCGAGAATCACGGGAAGGATTCCGCCAAATAAAAAAACTGAGCGCCAACTGTGTGCTTCCAGAATATGTGCCGCGACTGGACCCGCGACTCCCGATCCGATCGAAAATCCCAACCACGTCATGAGCACCAGTGTCACCCTGAATTTCTTGGGCATGTATTCGGCGCTCAGGGCGAGCGCATTGGGCACGACGCCTCCCAGACCCAAACCTATGGCGAACCGCATCCACATCAATTGCGGAACTGTGTTCGCCATTGCGATCAGCAACGTGCATACCGCGAAGAAAAGCATGGACGCCACAATCACCGGCTTCCGTCCTACACGGTCGGCAAACGGTGCAAGCCCCAAGCCTCCGATGATGGCGCCGAGCCCGCCGGCCGCGAATACCAGTCCGAGAGCGGAAGGCTTCACTGCCAATGCTGCACTTAACGCCGGGGCTACGTAACCGATCGCCTGAGTATCGAAGCCATCTACAAACATTGCGGCAGCGCACAGCAGGAGCACCTTGATCTGGAAGCGTCCGATTTCCTGCTGATCAATTAACTGCGCAACATCCACGAACGCCGCGCCAGATGCGCTCGTCGCTGCTTCACTCATCGATTGCTCCTTGCGCCTTAGCACACCGGGAGGTGCAGTATATCGCGGATACAGCGACCGGCAATTGTTCTTTCTCGGTTTCTAGTCAAGAGCCTCTGGCCCTGTGTACCTGAAAATGTAGAGGCCTCCGCTGATGCGGTCGACAGAGTAGATAAGGCCCTTCTCGTCAACAATCGCGTGGTTGATTTGAATACTGTGTGTGGGATTGCCAGGCGGGGCTGACGAAACAAAGAACCCGATCTCCTTGATTTGTGGTGGGGCATGTGGAACTGCCGTGTCGATCAGGCGGTAAATTCGCACGCCGCCACTGAAAAAAGTCGCGACGAAAGTGTTCTTCAACTGAGCGGAAGTCGAACTCGGGAAGTTAGGATGCACATTGTGGGCGCCGAACCGACCGCCGTTGGCGCACAAATCACCGGCATTCTCCGGCTGCGGTGCTGTACCGACGACTACCGGATTCGTCTCGTCTCTGATATCCACCAGCCATACAAGTTTGGGAGCGTCCGCACATTTGTCTAATACAGCTTCATCAGACACAACTGCCAGTCCGCGACCAAATAGAGGTTGTACCGTGTGCGTCCATGCCGGAAAGGGGGGCGAGAATTTGAGGCGACTCACCAGCTTGGGTGAGAAACTTTTGGAGCTTCCGGCGCGAACGCCTGACAATCCGGAAATATCCAATATGATCGCGCCGCCATCCATGTAACCTAGATAGGCACGGTCCGGCCGCTCAGGGTAAACCTCAACCGTGTGGGCCCGATATCCATCATCAATCGGATGGCGCTTAGGTAGACACTCCGGCAAGCAGTCATCTTTCTTCTGTGTTCCCGGCAGCCACCATCGCGCCACTTCCCGCGGCGCTCGCGGATCGCGGAGGTCAACTACCAAATAAAACTGGTCGTCCTTCGCATTCGCAGGATCGGAGTCACGAGTCCCGCTCGAAAGATGTGCAAATTCTCCGTCCACGAACCACAACCAATGAACGCCGCGAGAATTTGGTCCTGAAGTATCGAAAAACGAAAACGCCAGATCTTTCATGCTCTTTGCTTTTTGAAGGCGAGAGAGATCCGACACATCGAGCACCCACATCCCCGCTGGGCCTTGACCCATGTTGACCGTCTGATCCGCGACGGCTAATACATTCCCTGAGAGTCCCAGTGAATTGCAGCGCGTGACGCCGGGCGCCGGGGATGGCAATTGATTCAACAAGACTGGCGCTTCTGGATGCGTCACCTCGACGATGCTCAGGCAGATCACCCGTTCCTCATGCGCGACGTAGAGAATGCGACGACCATCGGGCCGCTGTTGGATTGCCAAGCCCTCCCCTCCATCGCCATGACCGTTTAAATCCTGGTGGCCAACCAAAAGCATGTTCTTTTGCCCGGCGGATTCGCCACCGTGGACGGCAGGCAGAAACGTGATGAGGGAAATAAAAATAAAGGTAAGGACCACCAGGATAGGAATTCGCACCTTGACAATTGCCTCTGCTGACTAGTCAGACGATCAATCAGACGACCGATCCGCCCAGATGGAATGAACCCTTATGAAACGGCTAAGGGTTTCATGCTCGTCGCGCCAGCGTCAAGCGTTTTCGGTGGTTGTACCATCGTCTCCACTTACACGCCTCCGGCCATTGCGCCAGCGGGCCAGCTTCATTGATCGCCGCGGCAAAGTCGCTACGTATCTTTATGACAGCGTCAATCAGACTACTCCATTTAGTTCACAGTGAAGGTCGGGCTGCTGGCGATCGTCACTCCGTTGGTTGTGATTCCGATCTTGCCAGTCTTCGCGCCGGTTGGCACTTTCGCCGTCACCTGCGTGGCAGACTTTACCGTGAAAGTGGTTGCAGCCACGCCTCCAAACGTCACCTTGGTTGTCCCAGTCAGGGAGGTTCCGGTGATCGTTACCAAGGTTCCCACGGGTCCGCTTGTCGGAGTGAAGCTGTTAATGGTCGGCTCTCCGATGCCTGTCAGCGACGTGGTTTGAGTACCGCCGGCGTCGGTGATGGACAAAACCGCCGTCCGCGTCCCGGTGGTTGTCGGTTTGAAGGTCACCGAAAGTGTACAGTTGGCTCCGCCCAGCAAACTTGTGGGACATCCGGACTTGAAACTGAAGTCTCCGGGATCGGGTCCTCCCAGCACGATTTTAGTGATTCCAAGCCCGGTCTTTTTGTCATTCGTGAGCACCACAGTTTGAGCAGGACTGCTGGCGCCTACTGGCTTCGCAGCATAGGCGATCTTGAGCGGCGAGACACTGACCGGCTGCGTATTGTTTTGCATGACGGTTACCCATTGCTGGGTCGTCCAATTCGCATTTCCGGCCACGGCGATGTCAGTCATGCCGTCGCTGTTGAAGTCTGCCAAAGCAATTCCAGAAGTGCCCAAGCCGCCGCCTAGCCACGGACCATCGCCCAACTGGAAGGTGCCGTCGCCTTTCCCGATGTAGACGAGCGCGTCTCCCCAACTATTTTGACCGCTATATTCGGTTGAGCAACTGTTGATCTGCACGGCGATTGCGAGATCCAAATTTCCATCCTGATTGAGATCGGCGGCACCGATGTAGTACGGGTTGGCTCCGCCGCTGGGATAGCATTGCTGCCATGTGCCGAAATCGTAAGGAGTGCCCACCGTGAAGGTGCCGTCGCCCTTGCCGGTGAAGATTGCGAGAGCTCCACCGGTGTCCCAACTGGTGAGAGCAAGATCCAGCTTGCCGTCTTTATTGAAATCGCCGCCGACCAGAGCAATGGGATCGATCGGCGAAGGTGTGCCGATCGGAGATTCGAATGTACCGTCACCCTTTCCCGGCAAAACGTTGATTTGCTTCTGGCTGTAATCGGTGATGGTGATATCAAGTTTGCCATCTTTGTTAAAGTCTCCAATTACGATGTTGCCCGCCTGGGTTCCGCTGGCGGCGGCAACAACGGTCGCTGCACCGTAGATTCCGGCGCCTTTATTGAGCAGTACACTTAGGCTGCCGTCGGCGTTTGAAGTGTTTAACTACGAGGTTGCGAGATCTATGGCGCGACTTCCGACTCGCTCGAAATGCCTGGGGGTGGCCAAGAGCTGAATTCTTTACCGCGTCAGTCCGAGGTATAATGCGGGACGACGCCTTCCCCCGCAACGGACAACAACGGACATCACAGGGCATTACAGGATGGGCGATAGCTCCGCGCGTCAAACCACAGATCACCGACTTGATTCTTGGAAAGAGATCGCCGCGTTCTTTGGGCGGGACGAACGTACCGTTCGCCGCTGGGAGAAGGAGCGCGGCTTGCCCGCCCACCGGGTGCCCGGCGGGGCACGTGGTGGTGTGTTCGCCTACACTGCCGAACTCGGGGAGTGGCTGCAAGGACGTGGCCGCGAATTGGAGGCCATCGAATCGGAACCTGGTCTAAATCTTCCGGAAAGTAAAGAGAAAGCGAAGGAGATCGAGTCGCCCGCCCCCGAGCTTTCGGAGGGCCCTCCCGTGGCGCCCCAGGTTGTCGAACAGCGTCCAGTTGCTTCAGCTCTTGCCCGCTCCACAAGTCACCTGCCAGTTGCGAGGATCGCGGCTTGGCTCGCGCCCTTAGCGGTACTCGCACTTTTAATCGCCGCGCTCTCCAGTCATCGCGAAAATCGGTACACGAATGCACTCGCCGCTCCGCACGCTCCCAATGCCGAGGCGCAGGAACTCTATCTCAAAGGCGAGTATCACCGCACCAAGCGCACACCTGACGATTTGAACGAGGCAGTCGATTACTTCACACAGGCGATCGTGAAAGATCCCAGCTACGCCCAGGCCTACGTGGGTCTAGCCGACTGTTACAACTTGCTGCGGGAGTTTAGCGTGATGCCAGCCGAGGAGGCGTATCCCCGAGCGCTGGCAGCTGCCGAGAAAGCCGTCGAACTCGACAACACATCCGCGGGTGCGCACAACTCTCTCGCGTTTTCTACCTTCTACTGGAATTGGGACCCGGTGACCGCCGAGCGCGAGTATAAACGCGCGCTGGAACTGGATACGAATTTCGTGCAAGGACATCACTGGTATGCCACATTCCTGCTGACGTCCGGACGTTTCCCAGAAGCTCTCGATCAAATCGAGCAGGCCCGCAATCTGGATCCTTCGTCCACAACGATACAAGCTGATAAGGCCTGGATTCTCTTCCATGCTGATCGAAAGGCCGAAGCCTTCGCGTTGCTCAAGCAACTGGAATCGACCGACCCCGGTCTGGCAACCACCCACAGTTATCTGGCTGAAATCTATTTTGATCGTCGCGACTATGCGAATTCCTTTGTCGAATCAAAACAATCAGCGCAACTTCGCCACGATGCGGCCGCATTGGTTGTGGCCAATGCCGCCGAGCAAGGCTTTGCCGGCGGCGGGTTAAAGGGCATGCGGAAAAGTATGCTTTCTGTGCAGAAAGAGATGTTTGAGCGTGCTTTGGGGCCTGCCTATGACTTGGCGGCAACCTGCGCACTACTGGGCAAGAAGGCGGAGGCGTTGCGATATTTGCAAGCGGCCTACGAAAAGCGGGAGGTCGGATTGCAGTACCATAGCCGAAACCAGAATTTCAACATCCTCCGGGACGATCCCATATACGAGGAAATTACAGAGCGAGTGGGTGAGAGACTGTCCACACCGACGCGCCCGTAACCGCGAGACATTCTTCTACCGGACTTGTCGGTGAAAAAAATTTGGCCGAGGAACCGATTCGCGCAGCGCTCATTAGCGAGTTGCGTCGCAGAACGTTATGGGGTCCGGCGGTGCTAGAAAGCGCGCGCGTATTTTCTCAGGAAGCCCGATTGACGTTCGTCGCGAGATTGTGACTGCGCGCTTTGGGGGCCGAAGCGTCTCTGGCTTCAGACCGTGGCTCAGTCCGATCCGCATCGGAGCAGAGCGGCACTGTAGAGCGCAGCGTCGTCCCGGCATCCGTAGATTCGATTGTGAAATCCCCGCCAAGTTCTTTCACTCGTTCGCATATGCCTGCCAGCCCCACGCCCGATCCCGTGCCAGTGCGATGGAAGCGATCCATCACTGCTGGCGGAACTCCGCGCCCAAAGTCCTGGATTTCAAGAACGGCACGGTCCGGAAGTCGTTGGAATTTCACTTCAACGTGCGGGCTCGCGGAGTGACGATGCGCGTTGGTAAGACCTTCTTGTAGCGCTCGAAACAGCGCCAGCTCTACCACTTCAGGCATGCGCGGAGTCTTAGACAAACCCGCCGGCGGTTCGTCGGGATGAGAAAAATTCGTCTTGATCGCCATGGCGGTGCGCGTGGCGAATCCGTCGATGAACCAATGAGCCGCCGCTTCGAAACCTGCCTCATCCAGCAACGGCGGGTGCAACAGGTAGGACATAGTACGAATGCTGGAGACAGCGTGGTCGATCAGCCTACGCGTTTCTTGCAGCATGGGAGACGACCTCCCTCCCTCACGCAGCAGCACCATGTCGAGGTTGATCTGGGCGGCAGCCAGCCACTGGCCCAGTCCATCGTGAAGTTCGCCTGCAATGCGTCTCCGCTCTTCATCCTGCACTCGCATCAGCCGGGCCGAAAGTTTTCGTAAGGTCAGGGTCCGCTTCTCCACCAGAGATTCCAGTTCGTCGTGTGCGCGGCGCAATTCTTGCTCAACTTGTTCACGCTCCTCGAGATGATCGCGAATTTCGTACTGCCGCACTCGCGAGCGGATAGCCGTCCGCACGCTGCTGATCAGCGTGGCCGGACGCAGCGGCCGTTCAATCAGATTGAGGTTGCCCATCGGGGTTCGCGAGCGAACCATCATCTCCGTATAAGGAGTAGTCGCGCCGCCTCCAGTGAGAACGATAATCGGAAAGTCAGACCAGGGGGGCTGAGCCGTCACGCTTCGGCCGAGCAACTCAATACCTTCCTCGTCGAGCGACTCCTCGGCTACGATAGCGGCACCGGCTCCGCCGCCCACGCAGCGGGCAATCGCAGCCACATCACTGACAATCCCAACCGGAATGCCCGAACGCTCCAGCACCTCTCGAACCAGCAAAGCGTCTTTGCCAAAAGGCGCCAGCACCAGCACCCGGTAATCGTCATGCAGAGAATTACCCATCGACCCGACCTTTAACTTTCCTTCGCTCCACCAAGAAATGTTGGAGTGCCAGTCAGCACCCCATGAAAATCGCGTAGAGGGCGCCCGATATGAATTCGATCCGGTCCCAGCTTCAGTTCCCGGATTGCGTGCTCGTGACTACCACTGCGCCTTTTGATCGTTGAGATAGCTTGGCAGACTTCCCCGTTGGTCTCAAAATAACGGAGCAGCAAAATATTGTCCGCGAGATAGCTGACGTCGACCGCACTCTGCAGGGGCCATCCAATTGTGCCGGCTTGCGCCAGAACCATTATCGTGAGCACGCCACGATTACCGAGATAAGCCAGAAGTTCGTGGAGATGGACAGCCAGGAATTTCTCTCCCGGCATGGACTGCAGATATCCATTCAAGCTATCAAGCACAACCATGCGGACGTTCTCGTTTTCAACGTGCTGTTGAACGCTCGCGACCAGCTCTCCGGGGGACATTTCTGCAGGATCGACGCGTTTGATGACGATTTTACCGCTGGCCAAATGCGGACGGATGTCGATACCCAGCCCAGCGGCTCGAGTCATCAACGTATGCGGGCCTTCTTCGAAGGTGAACAGAGCGCAGGCTTCTCCTCGCCGGGCGGCCGTCACCGCCCACTGAACCGCCAGACTCGTCTTGCCGCAGCCGGCGGGACCGATCATCAGCGTGCTCGTACCCCGATCAAGCCCGCCTCCAGTCAGCGCGTCGAGTTCGGGGATGCCGCTGGAAACTGCCTCAGGCGGTTGATCTGTGCGAGAATCGGCTGCGATGAGGCGCGGAAAAACTATGACGCCACCAGTCACGATCGAATAATCATGAAATCCCTCCCGGTAGGGAGTTCCCCGCAACTTCACGATCTCGAGCTGCCGGCGAGTCCTCCCGTATTCTCGAGGAACTTTGTCCATGCTGACCACGCCGTGCACAACGCTGTGCAACTGAAGATCGGGATCGCGGGAACTTCGGTCATCCAGCAAAAGGACCGTGCATTCTTGATCGGACATGAAGTCTTTCAGCGACAAGATCTGGCGGCGGTAGCGCAAGGGATCTTTAGCCAGCATTCTCAGCTCGCTAAGCGCATCAATGACAAGCCGTTCCGGACGCACCCTTTGAATTTCTTTAACAATGCGCTGCATGCGATCGTGGAGCTCCACTTCGGCAGGGTGAAAGACGGTGTATTGCTGCTCCGGAAGAAGATCGCCTTCACTGGGAAGTAGCTCGACCACCTCGATGTTATCCATCGTCTGTCCATGGGACTGCGCAGCATGGGCAAGGTCGGCGCGCGATTCCGAGAGCGTGATGTATAAAGCGCGTTCCCCTTTGCGGACCCCTTCGCGCATAAATTGGAGCGCCAAGGTGGTCTTACCGGCCCCCGGGTCACCCTCGATCAGATATAGACGACCGTGGGGAAAGCCGCCATTCAGGATGTGGTCCAAGCCAGAGCATCCCGTACTGACACGCTGATCAGTACGCGCATCTAGTTGCGCATTCGGTCCACGACTAGCTGTAGCCATGTCTTCTCCAAAGATTTAGGGTGCTGGGAGCGCGAAAAACCTAGCGTCAAGCGAAGGCTTCGAGAAGGGCGGATTTCGCGCACGTGAACCTTATGATGTCCTAACTCAAATTCGAGAAAGATAGACTCCAAACATGGCGAAAGACCGGCCTTGCTACTATCAGTATGATTGCTGATAAGGCTAAGGGACCTACTGTAGGGAGGGTAGTCCGGGCAAATTACCCAAACCAAAATAACCAGAATAAAGCGCCTTTCGCAATCTGCGCCGCTCAGGAGTTTACGAAATGAATTCCACCGCAATTCGAATCATCCTGCCGCAACATCTGCGAACACTGGCCCACGTGGGCAGCGAGTTGCAAATCGAGGTGGGAGCGCCGGCCACGCAGCGCTCGGTGCTCGACGCGCTTGAACTTCGTTATCCCATGCTGCGGGGCACCATTCGCGACCAAGTAACGCAACAGCGCCGCCCGTTCTTGCGCTTCTTTGCCTGCGAGCAGGATCTATCCCACGAGGCCCCAGACGCTCCGCTGCCTGACTCGGTCGTGTCGGGGTCAGAGCCTCTGATCATCCTGGGAGCTATTGCCGGCGGCTAGGCCGCATTCACCGCACAATCATTTGCCCACGCCGCTCTCGTCCGTTATAGTTTTTCTATGTTTGGAGATTTCACTGCCACCGATCGCTGGACGAAGAAACAAGTTCACTGTGTCTATCAGGCGCTAATCGTCGCTATCGCCACGCGCCACGCTGACGCCGTGGACATCAAGTTTTTGGTCGATGGGAAAACGGTGTGGGTCGCTCTACCTCATCCGGCTTGGGTCGAGTATAAGAAGCGTACTGGGAAGGCAATCACCGATTCGCTAGCGGTGGAAATTGCCGGTCATTATCTGCAATCGGCGCTGGCGGCTGGCGAAGGACTAGGGCGCGAGATGTACTCGCTCACGGTCGAAGAAACCTTGGCTCATTTGGAGGCCGTGGTCTCCGCGATGCAAGCACCTGTCATCGCCTAAAAGTGCCACGAGGCGCTGAAAGTTGAAACTTCTCAGGGCACTGCCGCGCTTCCGAAACCGCAAGAGGTTCTCCAGTTTCACCCGCGAGTTACTCCCGTCACCCGATACGACGGGATAATCCTTCAGTGCTGACTCGGCCTTGCTGATGAAGTATTAGGGCTCGCGATCAGAAACTTTTATCGCTGAAAATTTCGGCGGTGAACGCTTCGAGAGTTGCGCCTTTCTGCCAGGCGTCTGGGGGAAGGTGAGCTTTGCGACAAGTTTGCTCAAGGAAGGTGGTGCGGTCCCAATTGTGGTCGGCGGCGACTTGGGGCAGTAGCAGGCCGCGGCGGCCGTGTTGGCTGACGAGGAGGCCGTGGCGGCCCACCTCGATGTCTTCGGCATGAATCGGCTGTGGAGCGGAGAGAACGCTGAGCTCGATTTCGAGATGAGGAGCTTCATCTTTGCTGATGGGCGGGAAGCGGTTGTCGTCGAAGGCTGCGGCCCGCGCGGTTTCCGCGACGGCGCGATAAACGGAAGTTGTAGGCAGAATATAGCCGACGCATCCCCGCAATTCGCCAAGCAAGTAGAGGGAGGTGAAAGTCCCTCGAGGCTCAGCCAGATGCGGCGTGGGGGGATCGAGAGAAGGATCGCGATGCTGCAGCGCGGAAGAAATCGAATCGTGCGCCAGCAGCAGCAACAGCGTCCGCTCTTCTGGAGAGAATTCCTGGCGGGAAACTTCCGGGAAAACAACCCCCGGCGGCGAATTATGTAGTGGGGGCGACATCGGCATCGTGGGCCGGTTGTGGTTTGCGGCGACGGCTGAGAATGAAAGCGCGGCGGCGGCGCTTGGAGACACGCCGGTCGATCTTCGACCAGAAAGCGGCAAAGTAATCGATCGCGGAAATCAGCGAGACACAAACCACAAACCAGATCGCTGCGTAAGCAATCCAATGCACCGGAAAAATGAAGTTTCCGTAAACCGGCCACTCTTTCCAGCGATGATCGAGAATCACCGCGACCACGGAAACAATCTGCACCACCATCTTGAACTTGCCGAGTTCACTGGCCTCGATGGTGAAACCACCGGAGGCGGCGATGGATCGCAGGCCGCTTACCAGAAACTCGCGGCCGATAATGAGGACGGCGATCCATGCAGGAACCAGGCTGGGATTGAACTGGACGAGAGTAACGAAAGCGGCTGCGATTAGAAGTTTGTCGGCCATGGGATCGAGCAAAATTCCCATGGTGGTGATCTGGCCGCGTTTGCGGGCGAGGTATCCGTCAATGCCGTCGGTCATCGAGGCGGCGATAAATATCGCCGAGGCGAGCAACTCCTTAGCGCCGTGATCGCTGGTGAAATGGTTGGAAGACAGAATCCAGATCAGCAGAGGAATACTGCAGATGCGGATCAGCGTGATGGAATTGGGCAGGTTCACCGCGACTCGCGACGTTTTCCGGAAGGGTACCGGAAGACAATTCGATTATCCTCCACGGTGGAACGGAACGCAATCAAGAGAAAGGCCATCTGGGCACCGATGGAGGGAGTTTAGGAGGGGCCAGCCGGGCGGCTCCCAAGGCCGGACAGCCGAGGCGGCTGTCCCCACATGAGTCGCATCAAGACGCGAGCCTATTTTGGTGCTGGAGTCATCGCGCCCGGTTTTGGCTGCTTGGCGATAATCTGGTCTTTGATTTTGTCGTAAGTGGCTTGGGGAACTACTTTCTTGTGGACCAGGTCAAGCTTCGTCCGATAAGGGCGGCCCGCGATGATCTTCTGCGAATAAGCGTCACCGATGCCGGGCAGAGCCTTTAGCTGATCGGCCGTGGCGGTATTAATGTCGAGTTTGTCGGCTGCGGCAGCTTGTGGCGCGAGGGCGGCATTTGCGTGGGCCCTGACCACTCCGGCTGCTTGCAGCAATACGAAGGCCAGGAGCAGGGGCAATATTCGTACTATGACACTCCTGCTTATCGATTTCATAAGAACTCCTTAAGCGTAGATCCCCCGCTGGCGAATGGTGTAGGCGACTCGGTCGACAGCCAGCATATAGGCCGCGATACGATTGTTCACACGGTGGGTCTCAGCATAACGAACGACGTCGCCGAAGGAGGAAATCATAATCTCCTCCAGTTGCTCGTTGACCACGGACTCTTTCCAGAAATAGCCTTGGCGGTCCTGCACCCATTCGAAGTATGAAGTGGTAACGCCCCCGGCGTTGGCCAGAATGTCCGGGATCACAAACACTCCCTTGTCGGTCAAGACATCATCGGCCACAGATGTGGTGGGGCCGTTGGCGCCTTCAGCCAGAATGCGGCACTTCACGCGATCGACGTTGCGCGAAGTAATAACGTTTTCGGTGGCGGCGGGAATAAGGATTTCGCACTCCGTTGTGAGCAACTCGGCTGGATCGGAGGCTTCGGCATTTGGGAAGCCGTGCACCGTGCCGTTTTTCTGACGGTACTCGATGAGAGCGTTCAGGTCGATGCCATTCTTGTTGTAAAGACCACCCCCCACTTCGGCAATACCCACGACTTTGTATCCGCACTGATGCATGAGATGTGCGGCATTGGAGCCGACGTTGCCGAAGCCTTGCACAATCACGCGACTGCTCTCGCGCGACAGGCCGAGCTTCTTGATAGCTTCGTCGCAGACCACCATCACACCGCGTCCGGTCGCCTCGCGGCGTCCACGAGATCCGCCCATGTTGATGGGTTTGCCGGTGACGCACGCCGTCACCGTTTGGCGCATGTGCATAGAGTAGGTGTCCATCATCCATGCCATGATTTGTTCGTTGGTGTTGACGTCAGGGGCCGGAACGTCTTTTTCGGGTCCGATGAATTCGATCAGTTCGGAAGTGTAGCGTCGAGTCATGCGCTCGATTTCGCCCATGGACATTTTATGGGGATCGCAGATCACACCACCCTTGGCGCCACCGAAAGGGATGTTGACCACGGCGCACTTCCAGGTCATCCAGCTGGCAAGGGCGCGGATTTCATCGAGTGTAACGTCCGGGGCGTAGCGGATGCCGCCTTTTGCCGGCCCGCGGGCGATCGAATGCTGCACGCGAAATCCGGTGAAGACCTCAAGGTGACCGTCGTCCATCTGGACGGGGATATACACCGTAAGTTCGCGGTTGGGATAACGCAGAACCCGCCACAAGCCATCGTCAAGATTGAGTTTCTGAGCCGCCAGGTCAAAACGCGCCCGCTGCGACTCCCACGGATTACTTTCTTTGTCGACTTGCGGAGGAGTGGTCAAGGTGGTCATAAAATTGGTCTCCGGATGATTGCGCTTCGAGATGTCGGCCGACTCGGGGACGAGTTTCCGGGCTGAGCGGGCAAACCTTCAAAGTATATGAGTCGGGACGGTTAGGAAGCAAGGTCCAGAACAGGAAATGTGAGTGCTCTAAGATAATGTCACCCCATAACTGCAACGAGACTCTGTCACCCT
>OBLW0100000129.1_pt1 | contig 59368 bp, 45 predicted proteins | sample 1520161 | NCBI WGS metagenome assembly OBLW01 (sample SAMEA3539309, study PRJEB22396) | soil metagenome | biome: tundra; feature: field; material: soil | place: USA | collected 2010-05 | depth 0.15 m
CTGCACGAAGCCCGAATGGGCTGCGTAGCCGTTCTCGTGCAAGCGCTGGGCATACGCTTCCAGCGGCGAAACCAGCGGTCCGCTGTTCAACGCCTCGATGGTTCTTGGGTTGGTGCGGTCATTAAAGAAGTAGTCGAATGGAGTATCCATCCAACCAGCATCTATGGAAACGGCCAACTCAGACTATGCCGAGTCTTGTCTGCTGGAACCGGCCGAAAATCAAGGTGCCAGCGAGATTTACTCGGCATAGTCCGGAACTCGGCATAGTGACGAAGATCATGGAGCCTTGGCTGATAGCGGGCACTGTCAAACCGCAGTACGCCAGCCTCTCTTCTCAGCCATTGGAATTGGTGGTCGGCATGATCGCTTCGGATCATCATCCCTATCTTGGTGGCGAGGAGCGTCGGTGGGAGTTGGTAACCAACACCTGGACGATGGCGCATTCGGTAAAGTCTGAGAATACTGATAAGATCCTTTCCGATCGGAACCAGTCGCGATTTGCCGAACTTCGTTTCTCGAATTAGAAGCGTTCCATTTCTGAGGTCCGCGTCGGCATGCGTCAGGCGAATCACTTCTCCCAATCGCAGTCCGGTCCCGTAAAGGACGAGGATGAAAGTACGCATGGTGTCCGGCGACAACGGACATGTTCGCGGGTAGTGCGAGTCAGGCACGCCCAGCAAGCGACGGATGTCGTCGATCGAATAGATGTAAGGGACGAGGCACGGCGGGCGATCTGCCATCGAAGTCGGGAGGACTCGATGTTGTATATATCCGCGGTCGGTTGCGTAGCGGAAAAAACGGTCGAGGTTTTCGTACTTCTGGAACCAAGAGCTCGTAACCATACCACTCTTGACTGGCAGGAACGCCTCGCAGTGTCCGCTCGTGAGAGCATCCAGTTCGAGATTCCCTGTCTTTCGAAGGAACGCCTTCAGAATGCTGGCCGAAGTGATGTACAAATTACCAAGGGCCCGCTTGTACTGGATGAAATCCTCAATGGCGGAAGCGAGTTTCATTGGAGGCCTCCTAATCCGAAGTTGGAGACTTCCTGAAGTGAACGCAAGCGTTCTTTTGCCCAGTGGGCTGAAATCGGCTGCGATTGCGCCCGCAAGTATTCCGTCAGGCTCGATAGTTGTGCGGTAGCAACCTGCGCCAGTTTCTTACGCTCGACCTTGGCATAGATCTGCGTTGACCTTGGCGAGCGGTGACCGAGGTGATCGCCGATTTCTTTGATCGAGAATCCCTCATTCAGAAGGTGGCTGGCACAGGCATGGCGCAGACTGTGTGGGCCGTAGTGTTGTGCCGGTCCAAGCGCCCGAACGTGGCAGGTGATACAAGAAGATGCGCCGGTCGTGGCCATCGTCCTATACGGTCTGCGCAGCGTCAGAAAAAGAGAGCGCGAAGAACACCGAGGCCGGACGTTCTTGAGGTATTTCAGAATGGCATTGCCCACCTCGGCGGTTAGGGGAAAGTCCTGAGTGCGCTTGTTCTTCAGGCGTCGGACGCGAAGTCTTTCATGGGCCCAGTCCAAGTCATCCAGAGTCAACCCGCAAACCTCGCCGATTCGCAGTCCGTAGACCGCCAGAAGCAGAACGATTGCACGGTCGCGGATATGGTTCGGGCGTTCCGTGTTGAGATTGGCAATCAGGCGCTGGATCTGGTCCCAGCTTGGACCTTCCGGAAGCCCGGCCATCGAATAGATGCGTGGGCTATGTATTGTCTCGGCCAATCCTGGCGAGCACCAACCGCGCCGGGCTGCGTACCGAAGAAAGGCGCGTATCGAGTTACCATACGCTTTGACCGTCGTTTTCTTCCAGCCACGTGCCTTGTTTTGAACAAAATACGCTGCAAGGATCTGGGGAGACAATTCCTTCAGCGAAATGCCCAGTTTTCCAAGCCACTCGAAGAAAAGGTTCAGCGCCCCCTTGCGAGTGGAGATGGTTTCGTCCGTATATCCTCTCTGATCCCGGAGCTCTTTAAGATAACTGTCGAGTTCTGGTTTGAACTGAGGATTGCGGTCCGGCTCACGCCACTTGCCCAAGAAATGCAACCACCTCTTGGCCACGAAGATGAACCTTTTCGTTACGCTCTCACGCGACTTGTTTGTGCAACTCGCCGAGCATGTCTTCGCGACCCAGTCTCTGGCTGCCTGCACGATCTGCGGTGGCGTGATCGGCATTTGTTGCCGTACGTTCACTCCCTCCGCAATTGCTAGCAAGAATCTGTTGGTCTGTCGAAGCGTGTGCCAACCATTATGGCCGCGTTCGACCAGGTCGCAAAGAAACGCACGTCGCTCTTCGGCGAAGCGGCCCGTGCTGTAAAGCCACACTGCATTGCTGCGCTTCATTAGCTCGTTGAACATTTGGCTGACTCCTTGGAGTGAATTTGAACTCAGCCAAGTATGCGATTTATGTGGTCATCAAGGCAAGCAGCGAACTGAAAGGAAAGGACTTAATGAAGCCTGCCGACATAAGCGATATCGCAACATATCTGCGGGAGTTTTCGGTCGAAATCGGAGACCGGATCTTGAAGAGTTTCCCCGCCCTGCACGCTCCCGGCGACCCGGTCTCGCCAATCCTGGGAAAGCTCCTGCGTACGCCTTTTGCGGCCCAGGCCGTCGCGATTTCCGGCGCCGTAAAGCGGCTCCGGCAAGCCAACTCGGCTGCCATCATCGCCGAGATGGGTACTGGAAAGACGCTGATAGCCATGGCCATCGCCCACGTATTCGCGGCAGGACGTCCGTACGCTTGTCTCTTCGTCGTGCCGCCCCAATTGCTTCAAAAGACGGCGCGCGAGATTCTGCAGACGATCCCCGGCGCCAGGACGTACGTGATCGATAGTCTGCGGTCATGCCGGCAAGGCCAGTCCGGTCCCCAAGGCGTCAATGAACTGCGGCTGCGGAACGGCCGGATTGTCCGCGACGGCGTTCACACCACACTCACGGATATGAGGCTGCGCGGCAAATACAAAACCGCATGGGACCGGTGGGTCGCCGATCGCGGGCCAGGACCGCATTTCGTAATTTGCGGCCGTGACAGGGCCAAGCTGGGCGCCTTTTGGCGGCATAGTTACCAAATCGCGCGGTGCGGCAATCACAACGGGGCGGTCGTCAATCCGGACAGCGGCCGTCCCATTGTTTTCGACGACGAACGGCTGTTGCGCGATGACTTCGGCAAACAGGAACGATTCGCCGAGACTCTGGAGTCCGTGGCGCTGTGTGGCGGCGAAAAGACCAAGCCGCGGAAGCCTTTGTACAGCCCCCTTTGGCAGGCTGACGGCGCCAGAATCCGCCGCTACGCACCCATTGAATTCATCGGGCGTTACCTCCCCCATTTCTTCAAATTTGGCATCGCCGATGAAGTCCACGAGGCGAAAGCGGCCGATACCGCGCAAGGAAACGCCCTCGGAACGCTCGCCGCCGCCGTCGATAAGACGATTGTGTTGACCGGCACGCTGACCGGCGGCATGGCCTCCGACGTGTTTAACGTCCTGTATCGCATTGACCCCAGGCGAATGGTATCTCAGGGCTATGAATACGGCGAAGCCGGCATACGGAGTTTCACGGAAACGTACGGCGTGCTGGAAACCATCACCACCATCGAACCCCAGGAGAATGCCTGCTCGAAAGCGCGAGTGACCAAGCGGGTCAAGGAGCGACCCGGAGCGTCGCCACTGCTGTTCGGCAGATTCCTCATGGATATTGGGGCATTCGTCTCGCTGGAAGACATCTCCGCCAATCTTCCGCCATACACGGAGGAAGTGGTCAGTGTTCCGATGGATAAACCACTGGCCGAAGCATACGCCGAGCTGGAAGAGGACATCGCGGCAGCCCTTCAGGAGCACCGCGGCAATTCGTCGGTGATCAGCACGGCCCTCAATGCGCTGTTGCTCTATCCCGACCGGCCGTTTTCGATTGGACCCCTGTGGGGCGTCACCTACGACGAGGAGACCAAGCGGCGCGAGCGATTCTTGATTGCGGAGCCGCAGGATCTCGATGAGTCCGTCCTTTATGCGAAGGAGCGCCGGCTCGTCGAGATGGTGCAAGCGGAAGCCAAAAATCGGAGCGCTGTTCAAATCTACGCTACGTACACCCAGAAGCGGGACGTTACGCGGCGCCTGGAATCGGTTCTGAACGCGGCCGGCATCAAGGCGGCCGTCCTCACCACTCAAACGGCGCCGGAGGACAGAGAGGCGTGGTACGAGCGCCAGCTAAAAGCCGGAGTGCAGGTCTTTATCGGACATCCACGTCTGGTTCAGACAGGGCTCGATTATGTGGAATAAGAGGGTGGCCGGGACTGTGCTTTTTGAAACCAGTTTGTTTGGCTTTTAGAGCGGTTTCTGGGCGGACACTGTTTTCGCGCGCCCCCCTCGCGTCCTGTGGATCACGGTCACTTCCCGTATGAGCCGCCAGCCATTTCGAGCCCGAGCTGCGCTGAGAACCAGCGCGGCGACCTCTTCGACTTGGCCTCGCGGGAAGGAAAAGGCCGCATCCAGCATCTTCTCAGCGTACGCGATGCGGAATCGGCGCTTACCGTGGAGAACCACCCGTGAGTACGCCTCGCATGCATATGCAAATAGCTCACGATGGCGAAACTCGATATCGACGAACCGCTCCTGGCCTCGCCGGACATGTAATCGGTAGTGGCTGGGCTTCAGATAATGCAGCATATGCGCGGCCTCGTGAACCACGACGTCGCTGTAGGGGTCGTTGGTTCGGTAAGCGGACCATCGCACGTGCGCATAGTCCCCGGCGAGGCCGTCGCACCCTACCTCGACATCGTCTGGCTTGAGCCCATGATCCCCGAACAGGGCCCAGAGAATCCGCCATGCCGATCCCATAAGACAGGTCGACAATTCCGCCTCAATGGCTGCTGTTGTGCCCTGAAAGTTCAGCACGAACGTCCGTGCGGTAATTTCGCGCAGCGCGACTTCCCGCCAATCCTCCTGGACTAAGCCTGCGACCATCGGCTCAATTCGCTTGCAAATCGTGCCTGGCGGCACCGGCGGCGCCGACCGGGCTTCTGCTGGAAGCAGATTCCCCAGAAGGCGCAGCAGGGCCCGCAGGGCGGTTTTCGAGGCGCGAGTATAGGCCTCGTCTTCCTTGAATTGCGCGAGACTGAAGCGGCCGGAGCCCGCTCCTTCCCAGGTCTCTTCTCCAGCGCGCAGAAATCGTTCGATAAGCATCGCCGACAAGCCATCAGGCGCGGCGGCTTGCTGTGCGGCATCCCGAATGCACCGATTGACCGTCTCCAATGTGTCGTGTTCCATCAAATCCTCGCGAAGCCTCGGGAAGCGAAATCATTGACTGTATCACGACATTCGTGACACCGGCTCACCCGGCTGTTCATTGCCTGCGAATGGTACGTTGCAGCGGGAAATGCTAGAATGTGTACGGTGAGTACGCAATATGCAAACGGTTAAGGTTGGGATGCGTGAATTCCGCGACAATCTCGCGGGCTACCTCGAATCCGGTACGTCCCTGGCGATCATGCGTCACGGCGAAACCCTTGGGTTCTATATTCCGGCACAGAAGCGGAACCGGAAGGCCGAACTGGAGGCCATGCGCGCTGCCGCGAAAGACCTCGACGAAATGATCTCGTCCTGGGGCGCCAGCGAAGACGAGTTGATGGAGGAGTACAAGGGAATCCGCCGGGCAGCCCGCGAGAAGAAACGGAATGCCAAGTAGAGCGCTCGTCATAGATGCCAACATTCTCATACGCGCCGTTTTGGGGAAACGGGTGCGCGAGATCATCGAGATGTACGCTGAGCAGGCGTCATTTTTCGTTCCCGAGGCGGCCTATGCCGAAGCCGAGGAACACGTACCAGTTCTTGTCATCAGGCGCGGCGGCGACCCGGACAAGGCAGTCAGGTTCCTGCGCTCCTTGCGCGATCTGGTGGAACTGATCGGGAACGAGGTATATGGCGACTTTGAGGGCACAGCGCGCGAGCGGTTGGGCGACCGGGACCCCGATGATTGGCCGATCCTAGCGGCGGCGTTGGCGATCGGGTGTCCCATCTGGACGGAAGACACTGATTTCTTCGGCTGTGGCGTGCCCACCTGGACGACGAGCCGGGTCGTGGTGTATCTGCGCGAGCCTCAGAAGTAGCCGGGAATACAGAGACATCGAATCTGGTCGCTCCCGAGTTGGTCTGGCTGGCTACCAGCCGGGATTTCCACGAGTCTGGTGGACACCTTGGGAACCAAGCGCTGAGCGATCGCGACGCCGGCAACTCGCCCCGCCCTATCGCCGTCAAGGAATAGGACGACCTCCTGGAAGTGTTCGCACAGAAGTTCCTCCTGCCGGAGGGACATGGAGCAGCCCATCAGCGCCACCACACCAGGCAACTCCGCCTGGTGCACCTTCATGCAATCGAAGAAACCCTCAACGACAATGACACTCTTCCCCTGGGCGGCGGCCCGGTGGAGGTTGAAGAGCACGAGCGACTTTCGGAATCGCGCCGGGAAGCGATACCGCGGCTCTGTCTGGCCGACGGATCGGCCGGCGTAGGCAACCAGAAAGTTATTCTCATCGTGAATCGGTATCACAATGCGACCCTCCATAGATCCCTTGCCGCGGTAGTACCCGATTCCAAAATAGCGGGCGGTATCCGCGTCAATGCCGCGCTCGGTCAAATAGGGGTGCGAGCAATCGATCCAATTGAGCGAAAAGGACAGCGGGTTGTTGGCGTCGCCCGCAACGGTTGCCTCGGATTCTTGTAGCTGAGCGGCCGGCGAAGGAGCCGCCGCCACGAGAAACCCATCCTGGGCTCTTAATGCCGCCTCACGAATGGCGCAACCCTCCATGGCGGCGATGAAGTCCAGCACGTTGCCGCCAAGCCGGCCGCCCCGCGCCGTCACGCACGAATCGGAATGGCAGGCCCAGGCGTTCTTCTTGGTGTTAACGATGAAACTCTCGCGACTGCTATTCGACGTGTGCGCCGGGAGTGGACAGCGCCCCCGGAGGTAAGCATCGTCGAGTCGGTGAAGCCGAATGCCGTAGTTGGCAAGGGCCATCTCCATCGAAACAGCCGCTTTCAGGGCCCGATAATCGACCCAAGCGCGCGTCATGCGGCTGAACTCCCGTCAGGTCTGCCTTGGGCAATCTGAACCAGTTCGGAGGACCGCAGTTCACGGGGAGTAGGCCCGGCGGGAGTGGCAACGTCCTCCAGTTGGTCAAGCAGCTTTTGCAATGCCGTGACCCCATCGTCAACCGCCGCCAGTTCCGCGTCGTTGAGCGGAATCTCCTGGCGCATGCGAAGAAGGTTCGACTTGCCTTCGAGCAACTGTGCGCGCGAAGATCCCTTCGCCAAGTAGAAGCCGCACTTGGCGCACGCCATCCGATGCGGGCATTGGTCGAAGAAATCGTAGGCGCAGTAGCCGTGTCCGAGGTCGTAGAATTTCCAGGGTTCGTGCGCGGCCTTCCCACTAATTACGACCTCTCGGTCGATCAGAACCTCAATGGCCCGCACGTTACGGGCGAAATAGCCAGCATCACGGAATGACCGCGCCAGTTTCGTGGGGCTGATGTCCAGGTAGTGCTGGGTCGAGTTCGCCCATTTGTGTCCGAGCCAGCGCTGGAGATCAAACAGCGACATCGGCTCCTTGGCGTTGAACAATTGAGAAGCGATCGTCGAACGCGCGCGATGGCTGGTGATTGTGCCGCGGGCGTCTTCTCCCGGCAATCCGGCCTTCCGGCAAAGGATCGGTACCAGCGTGTTGTTGATGTAGGCCCGCGCGATTCGCTTGCTCCTGAACATAAAGAGAAAGTGAACCACCTCGCCAGTCTTTTCATCCAGGGCCGGCGGTTGTTGGGGACGCTCTGCTTCCCAGGCCCGTACCGATTCACCCACGATCTGGTCCACGGGCTTGGTGAACGCTTGGCTGGTCTTGTTGACGGGAACGTCAAGGTCCACGGCCTCGGGAGCGTCGGGGGAGGCGTTCCACTGTTTTCTCGTGCAGCCGACACGCAGCCTCCAGATTTCATCGACGCGGAGCCCGCAAAACAGCCAGACCACCGTCAGCGCTTTGACCATCGTCAACGGATAGAAATGGCCTCCGTGGTGGCTTGTGGTGAGGTCAGATTGTTCGAGGTTCAGCCCGGCCCACAGCAGCTTTGCCCAGACATCATCGTCGATGATTCGTGGTTTCGGACCGATCAGTGCGCGGAGGCTCTTGGGCGCCGCGAAGGAGCGGCGGGGATCAAACCGCCGCGGAATCCAGCCCCACTCCTGAATGTCGCGAAAGAAAGTGCTTACGGAGGCCAGGTGATGCGCCTTGGCTTTAGCCGACAGCGGCTGGCCAGCCCGGCTCTTGTACTTCTCATCAATCTGCGTCCACTCGCCGATGGTCATCCGGCAGGCCAGCCCGACCCATTCCGCCGCCAAGTCTCGTGTCCAACGATCCGGTGACACGCAACCGGGATGCACCTGCGTAATCCAACGCCCAGCCTTCAGAAGCATATGGTAGTGCTTGAGGCGGCTGTTCTCCTGAATCGTACAGGTTTGAAACCAACGGTCCACCCAACTGACCCACTCGGGATCGACACCATTGCGGGCATTGCCTCTGGGCGAGCGGTTGAGGCCCCTCTCCAGCGGGCGGGAGAGAACACCGAGGTCAGTTAGCGCACGGGACAGTACAACGATGCTTGCTCGCCGGTAAGAAATCGGAGTCACGCTTCTCTCGGCTGACAGGACTTCCAGAGTGAGGTCTTCGAGCCGTGGGCTTTTGTTGGCCAGGAGCACTGTGCAAACTGCCCACTGGACCTCTTCCGCCTCGTAGCGCCCGTAGCCCCAGGAACGGATCAGGTCCACGACTCTTTGGATGACGTCTTGAACGCGCGAGCGCCCAAAGATCCGGCAGGCGAGAGCCGTTCGATCAATGATCCCAAGCTTCCTGAAGTCGTCGAACAGCCCTAGCAGGTACAACGCCGCAGCGAGCATGTGACGGGTGTGGCGGTTCGTGTGGCGGTATTGCTCGTTGGAACTCGATGGAGGATGGACGCAGGATCTCCATCCACTCGTCCGGTGTCCAGCCCCAGTACGCCCGGCCGCGTTTATGCATCTCAACCAATAAAACGGTCAGCGCCCCCGACCGGGTTTGCTGCGGCGGCCGAATGACCGTCATGACCTCGTCCAGCGGATCCATTAGCCGGCGGAGAGTGGCTTGCGTATGTGCCGGGAAGTGTCCGTACCGTCGCTGGCGGCGGGCAAGATAGGCGAGTTCTGCGATTTCATCCCTGCTTAGTTCCGGACGTCGATCATACGTTGCCGGGTCAACCGGCCACGCCCAGGCCGGCTGTGGCGCCGGCGATACCGCCGCGGCAGAGTTGATGTAGAGCTTATGCAGACAGCATCTCCTTCGCGAGTCGTGCGCGCCAGTCGTGGATCTCAGCCATGCCTTTGGCGAGTTTTTCCGCCAACTCTCGTCCGCTCAGATGGATATAGAGCAGGGTGGTCTGAATACTCCTATGCCCGGCGAAAGCGGCGATCTCGTGAACATCCCAGTTTGCTCGCGCCAGGTCCGTCAGGCAGAGATGCCGCGTAGTGTGCGTTGTGAACCCCGGGACGCCGGAGCGATCCGAGATTCTTTCCACCACCTTGGACCAGGTCCATTTTGTGATCGGTCGTCCGCTATTACGCCGCGATTCGGACAAAAACAGGAGGCCGCGATCACGGCTCAGTTCGCGGCGGCGTCGCAGGTACGCCGCGAGCAACTCCCCGGTCGCCACGGAATACGGGACCACTCGCGCACGGCGCGTTTTCGTGGTGGCGGCCCGGATGGTGATCATCCGGTGGGCAGGATCGACGTCGCCGGTCTCCAGGCCGCATAACTCCTCCCGCCGCAAGGCCGAGTCGTAAGACAGCGCCAGCATCATGCGGTTCCGAAACGATTCCTGCCGAGCGGCCTGAAGCACGGCTTGCCACTGCTCGTCGTTGGGAATCCAGGGCAGTTTGGTGAATCGGGGGATCAGTCCACGGTCTCGGGCACCGCCAAAGCCCTTGCCGGGAGTGTAACGCCCGCGTCCAACAGGATTAACGGAATGCAGGCCTTCTTCCATGAGGTAGTCGTAGAAGAGGCGAACTGCCGTAATGCGCTGTTGCAGCGTTGCGTTGGCAAGCCCTGCGCCGGAATCGAGCACAACCACGTTGGCGCCGCGCGGATTGGGCCGTGAAGTCAGGTCCCGCACGTACGCGGCGATGTGGTCCTTCGTAGCGGCGACGACCGGGACGCCCTTAGCGGCGCTAAAGGCAAGGTATTCTTCCAGGGCGCGCGCGTAGGCATCCACGGTATTCTCTGCAAGCCCCAGGTTGGCTTGCAGCAACAGCCAAGCTCGGGCCAGCCCGCACTCGGCGGCTCGCGGATAGCGCTGCCAGCGAATGTCACTCATCTGATTCTCTTCCTACGGATCAGATGGAATAACCTTCGCAGACTTCTGAAACAGGACGATGAGGTTTTGGTTTCAAAACAAGAACAATGCCGGATGTACCACGCCAAAAGGTATAGGTTCGCACGTTACCTATTCTCGACCTGTGAAAGCGGAGGCTATGTCGATTCCAACGTCGATTCCTGACTACTTGCGCCACTTCGGGGCCCAGTTGGCCGAACGTATCGTTCAGATGTTTCCCGCCCTGTACAAGCCCGGCGATCCGATATCTCCGCGAATGCGGACACTGTTACGAAAGCCATACCCCGCCCAGGAAGTCGCCGCCATGTCGGTCGTAAAGCGCTGGGAAAACGCGCGCTCGGCCGCCGTGATCGCAGAGTGCGGAACTGGAAAGACCCTCGTGGCTCTCGCGGCCATTCACTGCCATTCCGATGGGAAGCCATACACGGCTCTTGCCCTTGTGCCCGGCCATCTGACGGCGAAGACCGCCCGTGAGGCATTTCAGACACTGCCGGGGGTTCGGGTGTTCTTCATCGACGCCTTGCGCGATCGTGCGCGTGACGGTTCGCCCTGTGGCGTTAACGAAGTGAAACTGCGCCATGGGAAGATTGTCCGCGAGGGCCTGCATACCACCCTGACGGACTTGCGCCTGCGCAAGAAGTACGCGACGGCGCGCGAGCGCTGGCATCGCGAAATGTGCATGGGCCCGGCGCTCTTGATCGCGGGAAAGGATCGCGCCAAGCTCGGATGGTTCTGGCGGCACGCCTACGCCACGGCGAAATCCGGGCCCTGCCTGGGCAGCACGGTGAATCCAGATACCGGAAGGCCCGTGTATGTCGGCGAAAAGCGGTTGGTCGCTTCGGACTTCGGCAAGGCCCGGATGAGTGAGGTAATCGGCGGCATCGGGGATGAAGAGACGCCGGTCGCCGAGCCCCGACGGGCGCTCTACAGCCCGCTCTGGCAGGCGGACCGTAAGCGGATCCGGCGTGTAGCGCCCCTGGAGTTCATAGGTCGTCACATGCCGGACTGGTTCGACTATGGCATCGCGGATGAGGTCCACCAGTTGGCTGGTGATACCGCTCAAGGTAATGCCCTGGGAACGATGGCGTCCTGCGTCGGCCGGCTTGTGGCCCTGACTGGGACACTGTCCAGTGGCTACGCCGACGACCTTCACAAGCTCCTGTTTCGCCTCAATCACAGGAAAATGGTCAGTCTCGGCTATGAGTGGGGCGAATCCGGCAGACGCGCGTTCGCCGAGGCATACGGCGTGCTGGAAAGAATCACGACGGTCGAACCTTCTGACAACGCATGCTCCAAATCGCGGGTCACGCACCAAGTGAAGCGCAGACCGGGGGCGTCACCGCTGTTGTTTGGACAGTTCCTGATGGAGTTGGCGGCGTTCGTCTCGCTGGAAGACATCGCTTGCGACTTGCCCTCCTACACCGAGGAGGTCATCGGCGTCGAGATGGACCTTCCTCTGCGCGCCGCGTATGGCCGACTTGAGGACGATGTCCGAAGCGCCTTGAAGGAGCACCGCGGAAATCACTCTGTGCTGAGCGTCGGACTCAACGCGCTGCTGTCGTACCCCGATCGGCCTTACGACATCGGAGAGTTATACGGCTGGGAGTACAACCCGGAGACGGAGCGGCGGGAGAGATTCCTGATCGCCAAGACGGAAGATCTGGATCGAGGATGCCTCCAAGCCAAGGAGCGCCGGCTGCTCGATATCGTCAAGCCAGAGCTGAAAATGGGCCGCCGCTGTCACGTCTACGCGGTCTATACCCAAAAACGTGACGTCACCCGACGCCTGGAGTCGATCCTCGCGCGGGAAGGCATCCGTGTTGCGGTGCTCACCGCGGACGTTCCCACCGAGAGGCGGGAAGCCTGGTTTGAGCAGAAGCTACGGGAAGGCGTCCAGGTGACCATTTCGAACCCCAAGATCGTCGAGACGGGCCTTGACTTGCTGACTCACGCTTCGCTGCTTTTCTATCAGTCGGGTTACTCCCTGCACACGCTCCGCCAAGCCAGCAGGCGATCTTGGCGGATCGGACAACGCCAGCCCGTGCGCGTATATTACCTCCACTATCAGAACACGATGCAGTCCAGTTGTTTACGGCTGATGGCAAAGAAGATGTTGGTCTCGCTAGCGATGGAGGGCAAGTTCTCCGCTCAAGGGCTGAACGCGCTGGAAGACGATGACGACGTGCTTACCGCGATGGCGCGGGAACTCGTAACCCAGCAAGGAATCGGCGAATCGGCCGAAGCCATCTGGCGCGAGCTGCAGGCGCAGCAACGCAGCCTCCTGCCGACGAATCTGGTCGTGCCCGTGGCGTCCGGCATCGATGTTCGGCCCGCCCCACCGCCGCCAGAACCAGCCGGGGAGCCCCAGTTGTTGCCAAACCGGGCCGGAGCGCTGAAGTTTGGTGTGCGCCCGCCGTCCGTTCCACACCGCCGCCAGCAGGATGGCGCCACCCTCGTCCCCGAACAGTTTTCGCTGTTCTGAAACGCCGTTGCCCCGCTGAACTAACTCTCACGCGGCCTACGTCTACACCCAGTACCGGGTTATCGTTCCGGCCGGGTACAGCGGTCGAAACCGTCTCGCGAGCACAGGCGAACAACTAGATCACTGAATGCCGACGCGGGTTGTTTCGTCGCAAAGGCCAGCACGTCGGCGCGAGCGTCGGAGGCGACCCCGAGCCTGAGCGCCGCAGCCATGAAGTGGTTGTAGGCATCAATCACGTCGGCGCCGGTCAGCTCATAGCCGTACCCCTCCAGGATTCGCCGCATGGAGAGCCGGCCCACCTGTATCGCAAACCGGGCGTCTTTCTGGAGCAAGTCGCGCGAGGCGCGGATGAGCGTGCGTGGATCGGTACGGCCCTCGTTGGCGAATTGCACTGCGAGATCGAGGAAGCCGGCATCTTTCGCGGCGGCAAACCAACGGCCCGGGTCGCCGCTCGACGCTGCCAAATCCAGGAGGATCATCTTCGGGTCGCGACCGGGGTACTTCCTGATGATCGCCCGGAACGTGGCGAGGCCAGTCGAAGAGTCGTTCGCGGTCAGAGCATATTTCTCGTATGCCTCATCCGACCGGCCGATATCGAGGAGGATTTTCTCGCAGGCGGCGTCGATGGCCGTATCCGGCTGGTTCAGGCCGCGGGACGCTTCCGCGAATGCCAGCGCTTCATCCGTGCGACCCTCCGCAAGCAGTGCCTGCATGCCGAATTTCCGGTCATGCCAGAACGGGAATCGTTGAAGCGCTAAGACTTCAAGCAGTTCCTGATGGCGGCCCGCCGCCATCAGGCTGGAGAGGCATAGGCTCGTACCCCGCACGTAGTTTCCAGGCCGCGGATCGGACCAAGCCATACGAAGCAGTCCGACAAACTGGTCGGCCCAATGTGAGGCCACCTCACGGGAGCGGCAGATTTCTCCCCAACGATCCTCAACCGGAGAGAGATACTCCACCCCGTCATCTTGGATCGCCTGCCAGAGCCGGTCCAGCCAGTTGTCCCGGGTTTTCCGGTCCGCGGGGGCCGCGATCAGGATCGGCAGCGATTCTTGTTGCGCCCAGTACACCGCGCCGCCCAAAGCGCCGGAGGAAGTATCGATGTCCTGGAACGCCGGCCAGATTCTCTCCATCAGGCCTACCACACCCTCACCAGCAGCTACCGGATCGATTCTGGCGGCTTTCTTGATCTCCGTGACGGCCTCCTTCAGCCGCTGGCACGCGAGATGGGAACCTCTCCATCCGAACGCGCGGGAACGGAGCCGGGTTTTGAACTTCCAGGGGTGTTTGGCCGGCATCGACTTAAGCCATTTTGGCATACGGCGGTGATCGGGACCGTAGGAGAATGAAGGGGAAACGCCGATGGAAATCACCGATATTCTGCATGAGTTTGAGAGAGTTACCGGGAAATTCGCGCGAGCTGCCGTCGAAGCAGCCGTGGCGCGCCGCGAAGAGATCACGCCGGAACTGCTGCGCATCCTGGAGGAGACCGTGGACCGTGCGGTGCAACTCGATGCCGAGGGCGACTACATGGCCCATCTGTACGCCATGTTCTTGCTGGCCCAGTTCCGCGAGACTCGCGCCTACCCACTGGTGGTCCGCTTTGCGTCCCTTCCCGGCGACCTCCTGGACTCTCTCTGCGGCGACTTCATCACGGAAGACCTCGGACAAGTACTGGCGTCCGTGTGTGGCGGCGACTTGGCGGGCATTCAGACCCTGATCGAGAATGAGGCCACCGACCAATGGGTGCGGGGCGCGGCTCTGAGCAGCCTTGCGACGCTCGTGGCCGCCGGGCAAAAGAGCCGGGACGACATCGTGGGCTACTTCGCCGGCTTGTTTCGCGGCAAGCTGGTGCGGCAGTGGTCCCATGTCTGGGATACGCTTGTTTCCTACACCTCCGACCTCTACCCGGCTGAACTCCTCGACGATATCGAGCGGGCTTACGAGGAGGGTCTGGTCGACCCCGGCTTTATTGGTTTCGACGATGTCAAGCGCGATTTGGCCGTGGGCAAGGAGCGACTTCTCGCCCGACTCGCCGACGACCCGCATCGACGCCTGGTGGACGACACCATAGCCGAGATGGGATGGTGGGCGTGCTTTCGGGAGAACAGCCGGAAGGAAACGTATATCCCAAACGACGTCTTGGCACGAACGAATTTGGGACCGGACGCCGCGCCCTCCCCAATCGTACGAGCGACGCCCAAGATCGGCAGGAATGAACGATGCCCGTGCGGCAGCGGCAAGAAATACAAGAAGTGCTGCGGCGCCTGAGCACGTGACCTAACGCCCACAGGTGGAAAACGACGGCGACACGGCCGTCTCCGGTCCGAACCAACGCTGCCAGATCGGACCCGGATAGCCGAATGCCAGTTGGGACGGGAACTGGTTTCAAAGAAAACAGGGCCGCCCATCGCGCAGGTTCCCGACGCCGGGCGTGTCAAGGGAGCCACATTCCACATAACTTAGACCTCATTTTCTGCCCGGCAATAATCTGGTATCAGACCGGGTACTCCACTTTTACGCTCAGGCAGGCCAGCCGCCGCAGTTGGAGGATTGGCCAAACCAGGCCCGTGACCGTGCGCTTTCTCTGCTACGAGAACACCGCGCAGGTCGGGTGCCTTCGGCTCATGGGAAGGCAACTGCTGGTCTCGATGGCTCTGGAGGGCAAGTTCTCCGATAGCGGATTGAAGGCAATGGACGACGGCGCCGACGTGCTCACCACGCTGGCGCGAGAACTCGTGATGCACCAGGGTATCGGCCAATCCGCGGAGGACGTGTGGCGATCCTTGCAGGTGCAACAACAGCAGCCCGAGGCTCCGACGCCGGTTCCGCCGGAACCGGTACCAGAGCCGCCGCTGATCGCCGTGCCGCGCTCCGTTTCCTCGCTGATATTCGGCCGGGACCTGCCGGCAGTGGCCACACGGCGTAGAGTCGCGCCGGCGCCTTCGTCGGATCAACTCCCCCTATTCTGACCGCGCCGGCGCAGGCGACCGGCAGTCCACCGCCAACACCTAACGTCCCGCATTTCGCGCGGACTCGAACCCAACGACCGGCGCGCCGTTCGAGCGCGCCCTTCCCATCACGGAGGTTTTATGGCATGTCAAACGCCGCTACCGCTTCCGAGGACCCTTGCCTCGGAGATGACGCTCTTTGAGATCGACGAATCGCTGTCTCTTCTAATGGAATCCGCGGCGGAAGCAGCGGCTGCCAACGGCAGACTGCGACCGAGAACAAGGTCGAGCGCCTGAAGGGGATTCTCAGGTACTTCATGGAATCTCGCGGACTGCGGAGCATGAAGGGCCGGTTGAATACGATCTCGCTTCGGAAGAACAGCCAGGACTCGCTCGTCGTGGGGAGCGTTGATACGATCCCATCGGAGTATTGTCGCGTTTCGATCACCCTTCCGGCTCCGGGATTGGAGGAACTGCTTAGATACCTTCCGGAGGACCACAGTCTGCGGGCGCGCTTGACGCCCGACATCAACGGATTCGTGAGGCGCGAAACAGACAACGCGAAACTGAGAGCCGCACTTACCGCCGGCGTACCGGTTCAAGGTGCCGAACTCCGGCGCGCTCAACACGTCAGGCTGACGTAAAGCTTCTGATCGCCCTGGTTGTCCGGCAGATGTCAGCAACCGGCGTTATACGGCCAAGTGGCCCCGAGCGGACCTGCCCTGAAACGGGTCGTTTGTGAGACGAATGTCGTCATGGATGCCACGGCGGCCAGTTCCCCTGCTTGACCGCCCTCAACAGGAGTCCACCAAAAAGCGCAAGAACGAAACCTATGAAGAGTGCCGGGAATCCGCCAGGACCTAGTTTCCCTGTCAGGTTTCCCCCGAAGCCCATCATGAAGATCGGCATCCCGATCAACATCAGAGCGACGGCTAGTAGACTTGGAGCCAGAAACAGCAACACCAAACCGGCAGCGGCTGCCCACCCGAGCACCTTGAGAACATTCTGCCTGCTGTAGTCCCGCATCTTCGGTTCTCTCCAATTCAGAAAGTGATCGGCCTGACAGGTGTACGCAAGCTGTCGAGCAAGTTGATTTTCCCATAAACCGCAGGGCCGGTATCGGGTCCTACATCCCGAAGGTGTCAAGGATCCGATAGCCTGGACCGAGACGGTTCGGCGGGGTGGACAAAAACTCAACGTTTCCGTATTCAGCACCGGCGTCTTCGAACCACCGCCGAAGGTGCTGCTCCACGTCCGCGGTCTGACACAGCTGAACCCACACGACAATAAATCCTCCTGCAGGTCCGCTGACGTGAGCTATCTGGTGCCTCGCATCGAACGGAAAAAAGGAGCTCGATAGGCGCAGTTTGGCAAACGAGCGCTCTACCTGTTCCGAGCCGCGCGACCCGAACACGAAGGCTATGGTGTGCTCCTTCAAAAATCCCCCCACCTTTCGCGGCACATGGTTAGGGAAGCTCTCTCTGCCCGCCGCCCAACGCTCGATCGCTTGGTCCCGTTCGCGTTCTCGGGCAATTATTCGGTCATAGTCCCCTTGTGCTGCGATCTCGCGTGCCGTCGGCGTATGGGGTGCAGGACGTGGTTGCCGGCTACTCTGTGTCCCGCCCCTAAGGCGTCGTTCTTCCTCGGGAGACGTGGGAACCACGCCTGACCCGCAACATCGCTCGCAGAGGTCATCGGTTGCTTGTGGATACTGTAGCAACACCTTCCACCATGTCCGCTTGACCGGCCTTCGAATTCTCTTCGCCCCGCCGCCCGCGAGCATCTCGGCCGCGCTGTTGGTCCATTCATTGACGAGGATGACGACCCTGCCGTGAAACGGCTGTGGGCCTAAGCCTTGAGTAAGGAGCACGACGGATTTGTCGCGGAGTGCGAACCGGGCGAGCGCCAACACGAATTCAGCGGTCGTCCGGGGCATCGGAACACGCGGCAGGCCTTCACGGGTGTACCCTTTGCGGAAGCGCGTGGGCGTCAGGCTATGCCCGATCGGGACTTGGCCGGGACACAGGTAGCTCGCCAGCCGGGCGAAACCCAAGCTACCGCCGATATTTCCGCGCAAATCGACAATGAGGCGGTCGCAACCTTGGCTCTTGAGGTCCCGAATCGCCAGGTCCAGCGCGTTCGCGAAGCTGATTCCGGTGGAACCCGGGAAGTACGGAATCTTGAGGAGGCCGGTTTTGGGGGCAACGACTTCGTGAGTCGGACTCCTGGGCTCGACAATGGGCGGCCGGTTCTTGGTCCCCTTTCTGAACGGAACGCTGACGGCGATCTCGCGCGACTGCTCGCCCAGCCCCGTCGATACGGTAATCCTGTGCGTCTCGCCAATTCTAAATGGGGGCATCGCCGGAGGCGCGTACGGAATCCCGTCGACGGCGACCAGCATGTCGCCGCGCTTGATACCGGCTACGTCGGCCGGACCGCCTTCGAAGATGTCGAGGAAGTGCCAGCGTTGCTGGCCATCATGCTCAAAGGCGCGGAGGGTCGCATTGATCGAGTGCTGGGGCAAAAGCCGGTTGGTTCGCTCGTGGTAGAAGACGGTATGGCTGCTGCCGAGCTCCGCCAGCGCTTTGCGGACTCCGTCCTCGAACCCCTCAAGGTCCACGCCGAGTAGGGTAGGTGATCGCTCGTCAAACCGCCTGGCCCAATCATTGTAGTCCACACCTGCCACATTGAAATGATTCTTGAGGACGCTTTTCTTGACCGCGGCCAGGATCTCAGTGCGTTGCTTTGGGGTCGGAGATATGGGTGTCATGTTGGCTTTCGTCCTGATGTGCAACTGCCAGGTCGGCCGCGCCCTCCAACGTGTAGCCCGCCCAGTAGTAGGGGACGGCCGCGGCGCCGTACTTGCGCAACATGTCGCGCTTCGCCGCCGTCAGCGCCGCCGCGGCCGGTTCGTGCGCCGCTAGGTGTTTGTAGAACTGCTTCATGAGGAACAGCGAAAAAGTGTCGTCAACCGACCACAGGGTCGAGACCACGCTCCGCGCGCCGGCCAGCAGGAACGCTCCCGAGAGCGCCGCGATTCCCTCCTCGCCCTCAAGTGGGCCGATCGCCGTGTCGCAGGCCGAGAGGATTACGAGGTCGGACTTCAGCGGCAGTTGAACAATCTCGGAAGCCTGAAGAAAGCCGTCTTCGCCCGCGGCCGGATCGCTCAACAGGACCAAAGCTGAGCCATTTCGCTCCGTCGTGCTGGCATAACCGTGCACCGCGAGGTGAATGATGCCGTATTGCGAGGTGGGAGCGCGCTTGAAGGCCGACTCGGTAGCGCGCGGCCCGATCAAAAGGAGGTCTCCAGTGCCGTGTAATGCGGCCTCCGCGGCAATGACTTCATCCTTGGATGCCGGCAGGTCACTCAACGCTTCAGGGTCATAGCCGCGGGTGACGGTGGCCTGCTTTAGCTGGGCGGGACTGTAGGGAACGCCGCCCACTGCCAGAAGAGCGCGCGCGGACGAAGCAGCGGGCCGCCTCTGAGACGTAAGCAGGTAGAAGCTTGTCGCCGACGGTTCGTAAACCACCGTATGGGTCTCCGCGACGTACCGGCCACCCCTATCGAGGAATCCATCGAAGGGGACAAGATGCAGCGGGCCGTCGCGAACCACAACGAGACGCTTCTTCTGCGCCGCCGTCGCGACGGGAGCAAGAAGCGCATCATACAGGCCGTTCGCTTCCTTGCGGGCCGGCGTCTTCGCCTTCACGGCTTTCAAATACGAGGCAATCAGGGCTTCGATGCTTTGCTTTCCGGCGAGTGGCACAATCCGCGCATCGGTTCTTGAGATGACAAGGCAATACGAGCGGGGTTCCGCCACAACGTATTCCAGGATGGCCGCCGACGGATCGAGGCTGTGCTGAACCTGCTCCATGCTGACCGCGTCGTGCGACTGTGCCTTCAGAATGCTGATTTCGGGAGTGATCCATCGGGTCTGCTCCACCTGGAAGATCTGATCGCGAATCTGACGAACCTCGCTGGTCGAGCGCGCCGCGGCTAATTTGAGTCGCAGCTCGGAAATTGCACGCCCGTCTTTTTTCGCCTGAGCAGGAGCCACAGCGCCGGCCATAAGGAGGTCGGTCGTCACGCGTCCCCTGACCTGCTCAATGATCGCATAGGCTTTGCGCGGGTCGTTGAATCGGTCCGCGACCAGCGCAAAATGCTGCGAGTACAACTCGCTGGAGGCGTTAATCACCGCGGTCTTCTCCAGAACGCTGGGGGTGGTTGCCGATCAGTGCATCGACGAGGGCGGACGCACGGTCAAAAGCGCTGTCCGCCTCGGCGTACTTACCCTGCTTGATATCCAGCACGGCCACGGTTTGCAGGAGCCGCGGGACCGCCCACGAGTCGCCGGTTTCCTGAGTCGAATTTGCGGCCAGACTTGCATATTCCGTCGCCTTCTCCAGGTCGCCACGGTCCCGATAGATATCTGAGGCCAGCGTCTGCGCGCCCGCGAGATCCCTGACAAAACCGCCGGTCTCAGAAAGCGCCATCGCTCGTTGGAGAGTTTGCAGCGCCGTCGCGTCGTCGTGTCGATCTTTCGCGCTACGAGCTTCGAGAGTCAACACAATCGCCTCGGCCTGAGGGTGGTGTTTCTGCTCCGCCTACGCCAGAATCTCATCGGCCAACTGCTGGGCGGCGTCGGCCCGCTTGAGGTCGAACAGAGTTTCCAGGCGCGCCTCCTTGGCAAAGAAAGGGTAACCAATATCGGCAATCGTGCTTGCGAGCTTCAGGGCGTTGTCGAAATATGGCAGCGCCTCTTCGTTCATGTGCGACTCGTGCATGCCAACCCCGAGAGTGGTCATGAATATAGCTTGGGCAGCGGCGTCGCCGTTCTTGGCAGCTGCAGCCAAGGCGGTGGCGACGTTGCCTCCCGCCGTCGCCAAGTCGCCGTTATAGAAGGCGGCCACACCGAGTTGAGCGAGGGAGCGGTACTGCTATTTCTTGTCGCCCAATTCCGTTGCCAGATCCCGCACCTGCTGCCAGTCCTCACGCATTGCCCCGGCATCGATTTCGCCGTCAATGTCGCCCTTCACGATCAAACAGAACAGGCGGAGTTGCTTGTCGGATTGCAGCAGAGGATTGTTGTCCAGCTCCGAATTGAGCTCGGCCGAGGTTGCGGGTAAGGCTCGCTGATCGGCAGTCGAACGGATCCTGCCCAGCTTGGCGTACAGGGCGTTCCGTTGGTCGCCAACGGCAAGGAACATTTTCTCGGACTCGGCAAAGTCCTTGCCGGCGTCGTCCCAGTTGTAGACGTCAGCGAGGTGGAGGGCATGCTGCAAGATCTCCTGTGGGGTTTGCCTATCCTGTGCACGCAGCGTTGGAAGCGCCACAGCCAGCAGAGATAACACGGAAAATCGAGTCAATCGAGTCATAGTTTTCACTCTAAAATCACGGGGTAAAGGCGTAATGACGAGTCCGCGGATCGGATGGCGACCCCGTAGGCGCCGGCCGGGACATTGCGCAGGTCGGTTCTTATCCTTAGGACCTCGGTGGTCCCATCCCAGGTCGCACTCCCAACGGCCTGGGCGACGGGTTTGTTATTGTCGGATCCGAATTGGACCGTGTAGACCGCGTCTTCGGTCCCGATTGGCAGGTCGATGGTGAGGTCGAGCTGCGCTCGGGCCAAATGCGGAGTCTCGGCGGGCCGCGGTTGCGACTGCCCTGAGCGTTCCGCCGTCCAATTCCTGTAGTCCAGCGTCGCGGTGAGTACGGTTGCGGGCGCCTGTTTGGCGACGGCCTCCTTGGGGCGAGGCTGCTTCGCCGGGCCATATTTCAAAAAGAGTCCCAGGACCAGCAGGGCCGCACAGCCCACCACAACCGCACTCACATTGCGAAGCCTGCGGCGCAGCCGTCGGCGATTGTACTCGTCGAAACAGGGAGCACAGGTTGCGATATGATCAACGACATTGTCGAAATCCGGGAACGCGAGGCACCGGCCAACAACCGCGTCAACTGCGTCGGAATTCGGACACCCAATGCGCTCTGGGTTCGGGCAGTCTCCTGCGACGGCATCTCCCGCCATCTTGACAAGCCGTTTTTCTGTCCGGCGTGCTGGAAGACCACGCGTATGCTTGTCGCCCATCAATCTGACTCCTCGCCGTGGCCGGCGCCCATTGCTCTGCTGCCAAGCAGCTTCGCGTGCGCCTTGTCTAGCTCGTAATAGAACCGAGACCTGGCTTGCTTCCCCGACAGGCGAAGCACGCGGCCGATCTCATTCCAGGAGAATCCCAGGATCCGGTAGTGAAGCATGTGACGTGATGGTTGCGGCAGTTGGTCGATGAGGACCTTCAAACACAACTTCCGTTCCATCGCCGCCTCCCAGTTCGGCGCGGTGAGGTGATGGTTCTGCTCAAGTTGGCTAAGGAGACCTTCGTAGGCCACGCGGTTTTCCCTCACGAATTGCTGGCGCACCCGGTGGCGAAATGCGGTGCTGAAATAGCCCGCCAGATTCTCGCCAACGCCCGGTGCGTCTTGCAGCCGGCCGGAGACCTCTAGAGCTACTTCCTCCATAAGCTGCGCCGCGCTGGCGGCATCGTGCAGTTCGAGTTCGACACGCCGGTACGCCCATGACCACGCTCGTTCACACACCGCGACAACACGCGGGTCGACTGGCCGCCCCTGTGAATCCCGCGCCCGTATCCAGAATGGCGGTAACTGCTCGCCAGGCTCGCGCCGCGTGTCGTGTTGAATGTCCCCCATGGTCAAGCCAGTTGTGCGACAACCCGGTCATTACCCGATGGCCGCCGGCGGCGCTGCACGCGAGCCAAAGTATACCCTCTACTACAAGTAAGCGCTGCCAAAGCAGAAATGCCCGAAGGGAAAATGAGAAATCACGCCACCGCCGGGGAGCGAATGTAAGATTTCGCCCATTTCAACGCACGGCCCGCCTGTGCGGCGCACGAAATTCGACGCACGCAATGGGCAGTTTGATGATTTAGATCTTAACCGAGACCGATAGTATTCAGCCTTTCTTCCCGCAGAATGCTTATTTCGAGTGGAGAAGTTTTTCGGTCGCGTTTTTGCGGCGTCGGACGTTCGCTGTGGAGGGATAGGATGCACGCTCAGGGGGCAACACAAGCAATACGGAGTTCGGCGGATGACGGCGTGCCAGGTGATGCCCCTAAGAAACGGGGTAATCTGGCGGCGACGCTCAATCCGATACTGGAGCCGCGGCTCCCGGCTGGCCAGCCTGGCCGGCCAAGGGGCACAAGCAATTACGAATGGACTCAGGAGACCGACAGCCTTCTCATCGATCTGTGCGCGAAATGGGGATCTGCGAAGGCGAAGAACATAATTGCCCGGAGGATTCTGGAGAACCGGCCGCCTGGATCTGCACCCCGGCCGGACAGCGTTCGCCAAGTCGTTGAACGCCGCATGGAGAAACTGGGAATCTTGACGGGACAGAAGCGAAGGAAACCGGTCAGGAGAAGAGAAAGGCGCTGGACGGAATCCCAAACGGCGGCCCTGCTGGGCGCTCTGGGAGCGGATGCAACGATCGAATCAATCGCGGCTCGGACGGACCACAGTGTGAAATCTGTCCGTGCGAAGCTTGCGCGGCTTGATTATGAGGCGCACGAGATTCACGGATCCACGGTTTTCACGGTCAACACGCTTGCAGCCATGCTCCTCCTGACACCCTGCTTTACCCCCCTTTTTGTCCCACCCCTCTAAAGAAATCGCTAAAGTCGATTCCCCTAAACGTCGACGTCTTCAAACTCTGCGGACCGTACATTCAATGGTTTAGCCGAAGTTGAGGGGACGAAGAGAATGGGCGCGAAGCGAAGGTGAGCATGCCGCCATGCTCACCGACGCGCTTTCCATAGTCGCTACGTTTATTCTGTGGACAAAAGAATGCAAGCCCGGATGGTGGCGCTTGAATCAGCGGACAGAATAGTTCGGTCCGCATCCGGACCCGCTCAGGCGGCTCATCCCGAAACCTGCCCTCCGAATTCAAGTTGGCAATTCCTCCAGAAGCTGCAATGCCTCCGGCGGCAACGATTGGAACTCCATCGCGGACTGGGAGAAGAAGGCGGGTGAGATCCGCAAATCCGTCACGTGGATTCTTGGCGACGAACCTCCCATGATGCCGCCGGGCGCCGGCCGCGGCGGATTTGGGGGCCGGGGCGCTCCCGGGGGCGCCGCTGGGAGAGGAACTGCCCCGGTTCCGGTCGGCTCCAGAGGAGGTTTGCCGGCAGCCGCGCGCGGTGGTGGAAATCCGGGCCAAACCACGCCGGATCTGGTCAGGTGGGTCATCGAGCGCGGCGGCAATTCCTTTGGCTGGCTGGAGCCAGAGAAGAGCCAGACCTCCTCGCGCGGCCTGAGCTTCGGATTTAACGTCAGAGGCGACCTCTACTATCCAGCCAACACGCCGGACGGCGCTAAGCTACCCACCGTGATCTGGCTGCATGGCTACAGTTATCCGCTCGGCTACATGTGGGTCTACCAGGAAGACACACGCGCCGCTATCGATGCCCTGGAGAAGGACAGCTTGGTCGATCCACAGCGGATCTATCTATTCGGCTACTCGATGGGTGAGCCGTTGGCATTTATGCGGCGGCGCTCGACCCGCGCGTCAAAGGCCTGGTCTCCATCTGCGGATTCACGCCTATGCGCAACGACACCGCCGACCGCGGAACTGGCGGAGTGGCGCGCTACAGCCACGAACGCGGACTGATTCCGCGTCTCGGCTTCTTCGTGGGCCATGAGGACCGGATACCGTACGACTTTTCTGAATTGCTGGGCGTTTTGGCGCCGCGCCCGGCGCTGGTGGTGTAGCCGCAGTTGGACCGCGACGCCACTCCCGCCGATGTGAAAACCGCGATCGCGCAGGCGAAAAGGGTTTACGCGCTGTATGGCTCCGCCGCGAAGCTAGAGTTTCAGGATCCCTGGGACTATAATCGCCTGCCCGCCAAGACGCAGGATGAAATCGTGAAGTGGATGGGCGCGAACCTGCGCTGACTCGGGCACCGCAGCGAGGCTAACACCCATCATCCGTCATCTCAAATCGCCGGTCACAAACCCGCCGGTCAGCCGAGCCGGTGGATAGGCACGGGCCGCGACGGCGCAAAGCTGTGCAATGCGCGTATCGCGCCGCCCAGATCGGGGCGCGCGGCAAGTACGTCCGTGACGATCCCGCGCAAGTCCTCCGGTGGGAGCGGAACGCGTGCATTGACGATCAGCGCCGCCCAGTTGTCCGCAGGGCCTTCGGCCAACGTGCGGCGTTGCGGCTGTGGCCGTCCCACGACAGAGTTGGCGGCCATAGCGAGGCTACCGGTGGTCAACAGGCATTTGAGGTGCGCGGCGCGGGCCTGCGCTTCGTCGATGCGCTCCACGATCCGCTCCATCAGATCGTCCAGCGCTTCGCCCCAATCGATCACTCCGGTTGGCCGCAGCTCGATACTGGCGTTTAGCCAGCCCAAAGCCGCCTCGCCATCGGCGTATCTGTCGTAATCCACGTCGATTCGCGCGCTTCCGCCGGCCCCCGCCGCCAGCACGCCATCCAGCCAGGGTTCCACGCCGAAACCGGTGGCCGCGGCAACTCGCGTGAGCGTCGCCCGAGGAAAGCGGGCCGCGATCTCCGCCTCTGCTAGCGCAAAGGATTGCGGCGTCTCCACGTCGCTTTTATTCAGCGCAATTACGTCGCCTTCGAGAAGCTGCGTGTGATAGATGTAGGCCGTGGCCTCCGGCATGCCTTGCGCGTATCGCGCCAGACGCCACGCGGCCGGATCCAGGACGACGGTGAAAGGCGCAATGCGGAACCGGCTCGGCGCTTCCCGATCGAGCGGCCGCAAAACCGTGGCCGCAATATCAACGCAACTGCCCACCGGTTCGGCGAGAATCACGTCCGGCGCCGCCTCGGACAGATTGTCCAGTTCCTCGCGGAAACGGCCGTAGGCGCAACAGAAGCACGCGCCGGACACCTCCGCAACGGGAAACCTGGCCAGGCGGACCAGCGCCGTGTCCACCAGGTTCGCCGCTTGATCGTTGGTGAGGACGCCGATCCGCAAGCCACGCCTCGCCAGAATGGACGCGGCTTTCGCGATTAGGGTGGTTTTTCCAGCGCCCAGAAAACCGCCGACCGTCACCAGAATGGTCATCCGCGTGGTCCCGCGGCGATCGCTAGCGTCTGGCCCGCGCGCACTTCCACAGGCGATGCGAACCGGAGCACCGATAGGCCTTGCTCGTCCACTGCCTTACACGCCACGGCACGGCCGTTCAGCGCCGCCGTTCTCAATCCCGGCGGCTTCAGGCGAAGGACGGCGAAACTCACCGTCCCACCGTGGCAGCGCAGTTCGAAACGGTTGGCGCTCGAAACAAACTGGCCCCAGCCGGTCGAATGTACCCACGGCGCTCGCAGTTCGGACCGGCTCAGGACCGGGGCGATGGTGAGCGTCCGGCGCGGCGCGTCGGGTTTGAACCCGGTGGCCGCCAGCAGCGTCGCCCAGCTCGCCATCGCCCGGTGATAATGCGAGCCGCACTCGTTGTGGTTCCAAGACGAGCCCGCGCGCAGGTAACGGTCGTGTACAGCTTTGGCGATGTCCACGCCTTGCCTCACCATGCCGAAATCAATCAGCATCGAACCGATGCCATACTCGACTCCCGTCCAACACGACGTCGCCTGATAGTTTTCGTGGGTGGGCAGCATCGGCTTGCGCCCCGGAGGATAGATGCCATTCTGGCAGCCCTGCTCGGGGTCGAAGTTGTATCGCACGATGGCCGCCAGCGCCGCCAGAATTCGCTCGCGCGGCAAGGCATGGCCCAAGCCCATGAGATTGGCGAACCACACGCCGCAGAGTTGATCCGTCATGCAATTCTCATCGCGCACCGCGCCGTCCACCCAGAGGCTATAGTACTCGCCGTTCCACAATTTGGATTCGAATGCGCTCGCGGCTTTCTTCAGCGTTCTCCTCCATTCTTCAGCTTGCGCGCTCTCGCCGAGATCGTCCGCCATCCGAATGCCCGCTTCCAGTGCGCCTAGCCACAGGCTGCCGATATAAGAAGACGCGCCATTCATGTTCCACTGGTCGTACGTTTGGCGGTGCGCATTATGATCGGGCAGTCCATCACCGTCCGCATCCAGAGGTTCCCTGGTCTGCATCGTCTTCACCACGGAGGGCCACATGCGCCTCAAGAACGCGGCGTCTCCCGACCAGAGATAGTCCCGGCAGATTAGCATGACGACTTCGGGGGGGTGATCCACGCGGTCGATATAGCCGTTGACCGTTCCAGGGCGGGCCCGGCGGGGAGTTCCCAAATCGGGGAAGAACGACCCGTCGATCCCCCCACTCGCGTGCTCGGCCTCCATTTCCTTCATTTGCAATTCGGGGTACAGCGAGATCGCCGGAAAAGAACCCCGATAAACAATGTCCGTAGGATTGAGTCCGCAACAGCCGAGACCCTCCCAAATTCCGAACCTGCCGTTGCGCGACCACCATGTGCTCTTCACCATCGTCGTGAGTTGCGCGGTCCAGCAAAAAGCCAGTTCCGGATCGAGGTTGGTGTCTAGCATCGTTCGGGCGAACGCCGTCGCCGTGGCCAGATGCCTGGCCCGGTTGGTCACCAGGAACCGGATGACCTCTTCGGCATCCTTGAACCACAGCTCATACATGTGGCCCAAGTCGATTCCGCGGGAGACGTGGTGCGGGAAGTGCCAGCCCAGCGCGAAGCAGATCTCCTTCTCTTCCCCCGGTCCGAGCCGCACAGAGGAGGATAAAGCCGCATCTCCCCAAGTGCGGTTTCCTCTTTCCGCGCCGGCCATCGCATTCAGGTGCCTACACAGGTCCGTTACCAGGGGCCGCATGAGCCGCTCGTCCGTCAGAAAGGAGGGGTCGGTTTGGGCCGCCATCTCCACAATGTGCTGCAACGAGCTCACCCGCCGCGCCCGCGCAATCAGGTTCCGGATCTCGTCTAGCGGCAGGCCGGCGACGGCCGCCAGATCCTTCGGAAACGCGGGCGCGGGGTTTTCGTCCGCATCCAAATTGGGCAATCTCCCGGTCTGGCGAAAATCGCGCAGGAAGGTAGAGAAGCGCATGGCGAAAACGGGGTCGCCCTGCGTGGCCAAGCCGCTGCCGGCCGAATAACCGTTGCCCAGGTACGGGCCGAAATCGGCCGCGATCCAACTCGCCTCGCCGCCCGTCACCGAAAGACACATGCTGCCTAGCGTTTCCCTCTGCCCGCCTTGCCCGTCCGTTCGCATGGCGACATAGGTGGTTTCCCCGTCGTGCTGCACCGTGTTGCGCAATTTGCGGTCCGCGACCCCCTGAGCCAGCGGATTGCGTAGCGCGGACGCAAGCGACAGCTCGACAGGCCGGTCGGAAGTGTTCTTCAAATGGAACCAGGCGTAGAAGCCTGGCGTCCCGCTGGTGCGCGCGTCATGCGGAGCGATGGGTGAGAAAAACCGCGCTGTCACCTGCACCGGCAAGGTGGCGTCGAGATAGCGCAGCGTCGCCACGGGAAAACTGCCGTCATACTCGATCCCCTCCACGTTCCGGCACCAGACCGTTTCCATCCGCGCTGAGAACTGATCGTAGCCTAGCCCCAGGCGGCGTAGTATCGGTTTGCCATCTTTCGGAAGCACGCGCAGAAAGAACGCAAACGCATCCGGCGCCATGACCGCCGAACCCAGCGGGTCCTGCTGGGCGGACCCGGCCGTCCACTCGCCCAGGTTGAAAATCATCCACTCGTGAAAATAGCCGTCGGGGCGGATCTCCACCGAACCTGTCCCGATGCCGCCCAACGGGATCCCGCTGCCGCGGTCCACCTCGGCCCGCAGGACCAAGCCATTCCCGGCGCCTGCCGCTGAACTCCGCCGGGCCGGGGCCGGCCTTCCGGGAGTTGCCTTCGGCGCAGAGTCTTTGTCTTGGCTTGAATCGACCACCTGTGCCGCGGCTTCGGTAAGCCCAAGCGAGCCCGCCGCCAATGTCCCTACGAACGTGCGCCGCCCGAGGTTGGGACGCCCCTTCAGTGATTTACTCTCCTCTTTTCGCATGATTCTCCGCTATCGCCTTTCAACCGGCATTACCTTCGTTCTTATTATTTGCCTTGTGTCGTTTCACTTGCCAGCCCTTGCGGGATAAAATGTTGCGCGGTATACAGGCAAGGCCCTCACCGAGTCCATCATGTCCACCTCGCTGCCGGCGATAACGGGCCAATGTTCCAAGAAGACGCTGGCATCCTTTTTCAACGGCGTGATATCGAGAGTGGCGCCCCCCTGAACGATTTCCGGAGCAAACCGCTTCAACCCGATCCGCCACGTCTGGCCAGTGTAAAAATCGTCTGCAATCAGGGTCTTGCCCATTCTCAGTTCGGCCCCGTTGCCCTTGTACTGGATATCTAGGACCACGTCCGCAACGCCCGTCATAGCGTCGCTTCGGAGCCCGAGCGTCCACTTTCCCGGTTCAAGAGACCGTACGTTCACGTCTATGTGTTTCGCTTGCGCCGGGCCCCGATATCGCGTGAAGACCCCGTCGGGGGTTCCTTTGCCGCCGGCGCGCAACCCCAGGGCCGGGTAGACAGCCAGCTCAATGTCCGGCTTGTCAATCGAATCGGCTACGATCTCCCCGCCATCGAACTGCAGCTCGGCCTCGGACAGGAAGGCATACTCCCGGCCCGCGATTTCCGCCTTCCAGTAGCGGCGCGACTGCTCATTGGTCAGCGTAACCAGCCGTACGGCGCCTTCGGAGCGCCGAATAGTCGTCGAGCATCCCGTTCCGGGTGTGAGATTCGCTAACAGGGTTCCGTCCCGATCGCGGCTGACCTTGCCACAGCGCGTCTCGATGCCTCGTATGGTGCTCGTATCGAAGACGTACTCCGGAGGAATGCCCTCCGACGCGAAGAAGAAGTACGTTGCGATTCCATCGGCGCCATGGATCACGCTTAGCGGTTGCGCGGTAGCGTATTTGAGGACTGCGCCGCCTATCGAGAGGTTGAAGGGCCAGATGCCGAACGCGTCACGGGGCACGATCGACGGTTTCCGCGGCGCAAGCAGCGTGCCATTTGCGGTCCGGATGGAAAACTGGAGTAGACCGAGGTCGTGCATCTCGACGCCGCGGTGATAGTTGCTCCAGAACAGAAAGCCTTTCCCGTTGGCGGACCGTACAACGGAGCGCAGCGTCGCGGAATCCTTAGGTTCCGACGGCATCTGGGCAGGCAGCACCGGCCAGGCGGGCGCGAGTTCGGCGCTGAAGTCGCGAACGAACAGATGCAGCGCGCGCAGGTAATGATACGATTCGCAGGCGTAACCGAATTCTCCCAGAGGCGCCTGGAAGTCGTAAGAGACTTTGGGACAGACCGGCTCTTCGAGACCCGCAGGCTGCGAGCCGCCCTGGTACATGTAATAACCCACCAGGTTGGCGCCCTTGCCGACGGCCACGTAGGCCATGTCCGCGGTGTCTTTGGCGGTGAGGACCGGCCGGCGCGCCCTTACAACTTGCAGGCCGCCGCCCAACTCGGCCATCGCGTATGGGTAGCCATCGGGAAGCCATGTGGCCTTGTCCAGAAGGCGCTCGGAGATGAGCTTATTTAAATCCAGTCCCGCGCCGGGGGCGTCTTGGGTCTGGCGGTTGAACAGGTCGAGGCCCCCGGTGAACAGAAACTGTTTCCGCGGCGGGACTGGCGCCCTCCCGAAATTGTCCCAGGGCATGTCGGCGTACGCCGCCCACACTGGCAGGAACTCGGTGTCCGGCAATCGCGCCGACATCCACGCCGTCGCCGTATAGAGGGGCACGTCAAAGCCGGTCTCACGGGCGATCTGCTTCAGCGTGCGCAAATACTCGGGATTCCCGGTCGTCTCGTTCTCGACCTGAATTCCGATAACCGGGCCGCCATCCTTGAATAACAGCCCCTGGCATTGTGTCCAAATCTGCCCATAGACTTCGCGGGCGTATGCGAGGTACTGGGGGTCGGAGGAGCGCAGCCGGATGCCTTTCTTGAGCAGCCAGTCCGGGTGGCCGCCGTTGCGCGCCTCGCCATGAGACCAGGGCCCCAGCCGTACGAACGCGTAGAGGCCGTGCTTGGCGCAGAGTTGCAGGAAATCGCGGAGCGCCCTGTTCCCGGACCAATCCCATTGGCCCTCAACCGGCTCATGGTGGTTCCAGAAAACGTAAGTAGCGACGACATTGATGCCGCCTGCCTTCATCTTCTTCAAGGCTTCTTCCCAGTACTGGCGAGGGTAGCGGCTGTAATGCATCTCGCCCATCACTGGGAACCAAGGCTTGCCGTCGCGGAGGAAATAGTAGCTGTTGACGCCGAGTGTCTCTCCGAGCTTGCCTTGAGCGTCCCCCAGCTTCAGTGTGGTGGCCGAAGCCGCGCGCCCGGCCCCGCGCAAGTCGAACTCGTATAGGGTGGGGCCGGCGGCCGATGAGTGCAGCAGCAGGGCGAACGGCGAGCAGACTGCGCCAAGAAGACCGAGTTTCCATCTCGAACTGCCGCTGGGCATTGCTGTGTCCTCCGAAACCGGCAGCGTTCCTGTTATTCCGCGGCACGAGCCTCGTTTTGGGCGGGATCCGGGCAAATGGATTGTAAAGCTGGGCGCTCGGCTTGTCAACGGGCTAGAATGAAGCTTTGGCATCCGTGAACCGCTCCATGAGTCGACAGCCGGACCGGCGGACCGCCGACCATAGCCCCGTAGGCATCAAGGAGATCGCGGCCGCATTAGGAACATCGATCGGCACGGTGGATCGCGCGCTCCACTCCCGCCCCGGCATCAACCCGATCACGCGATCGAGGGTACTCCAAATGGCGCAGGCGATGGGCTATAAACCCAACCTCGCGGCGCGCTATTTGAAGTCTCAAAAGCAACTCAGGATTGCCGTCCATCTTCCAGTCGAAATCGCTTTCTTCTTCGACGCTGTCAGACAGGGGATCGCGGATGCCGCTGCGCCCTTTGAGCCCGCCTTGCGCATTGACTTTGCGGCCTATCCGAGGTTGGGCGAAGGCGACGTGGCGCTATTCAAGCAAGCCCTGAGCGACGGCGCCAGCGGCATGATCATCTGTCCGGGCACGCCTGCAACCGTCAAACAACTCATCCGCAAGGCGTCTCGCCGCAACATTCCGGTGGTCTGCGTCGCCACCGACGCTCCTGGAACGGAACGAATCGCCGCGGTTTCGGCTTGCCCGTCCACCAGCGGCGCGGTGGCTGGCGAGCTACTCTGCCGGATGGTACGATCGCCCGGCTCGTTTGGCCTCGTGACCGGGAACCTGGAAACGGGGGACCATGCGGACAAGGTCGAAGGTTTTCGCTCCGTCGTGAACGCCCTGGACCCGAAGCGCGAAATCGCCGCCATTATCGAGACCCACGACGATCCGGAAACCGCTTACTCCCGGACCAACGCCCTTCTTCGCGACCGGAGCGACCTCTGCGGCGTGTATGTTGGCACAGCGAATTCCTTGCCCGTATTGCGGGCTATCGAAGAGAGCGGACGCGGAAACCGGATCGCGGTGATTACCACCGATCTGTTTCCAGCCCTGATTCCGCTGATTCGCTCGGGGCGAATACTCGCCACCATCGATCAGCGGCCACAGACACAGGGACGCCTGGCTCTTCAAGCGCTTTACCAATTCCTGATGGACGGGACGTGCCCGACGCCGACTATCAAGGTAGCGCCCCATATCGTGATGATGAGCAATCTCGACCTGCTCGCCGAGCGCTTGTCCGCGGAGTCCGAACAGGGGCCGGAAGTCGGGCCGCGACGGCGATACGGCGGTGCTTAGCGAATCGCCTTGTCCCCGGCGTCTTCAGCGTCAAACAGCCGCGACGGCCAGGGGGTGGTCCTCGCCCATACCGCGCAACGCCTCTTGCGCCCAAATATGGTTCCGGTCGAGTTGGAGAGCCTGCTTGTAGTCTGCGCAAGCTTCGGCATCGCTTCCCAAGCCCTGGTTTGCAAGGCCCCGGAGAAACAAGCACTCCGCCCGGTTCCGTTGCTCGATATCGTCTTCAAACAGCAGAAAGTTGGGCAATGAGGTCGCGAAGTAGTCGATCTTCACGGCCGCATTCATCTGGCGCTCGGCGAACGATCGAAGCTCCTGTAACACGGTTTTGGCTTCGGCTTTCCGCGCCAGCGCCGCGAGGGCCAGCGCGCGGTAGTACGTCGGAAAGTTGAACGTCGTGGAAGGGGCCGCCGCCGCCGCAAAACGCCGGCGCGCTGCGTCTTCATTCCCGGCGGCGCCAAGCGCGAGGCCGCTGAGATAGTCCAGATGCCGCTCCTCCGTCAGCAGGTGTTTGCCCTCGCCGAGATTCGGCGGATAGGAGCGCGCGGCCTCGAAATGGCTCAACGCCGCCGCGGCATCGCCGGCTTCAAGGTTCTTGCGTCCCAGTAGAACATGCGCGATCGCGTATTGCCCGGATACCAGCCCCTCGCCTCCTTCCCACGGATGAAAGCGCCGCGCCCGGAGGAATTCGAGCGCCGTCTCAGAGCGCCCGGTCTGGTTGTACAAGCTCACCAATTCCACTGTGAGATCGTCTCTTTGTTTCACCAGACCGTGATGTTTCTCGAGTACGGCTAGCCGCTCTTCCGGCGAGACGCCGGTGCGCTTGCGCAACTGGTCGAACTCGTACAGCAGGCGCGCGTCGCTGGGATTCGCCGCGCGGGCGCGCTCGTAGCAGTGCACCGCCCGCGCGGCGTCTTTCAGAACGTTGAAGCATGCGATGCCGAGGTTCCGCCAAGGGATCGAAAACTCCGGCTCCAGACGGCATGCGTGTTCCCAATGCCGGATGGCTTCTGCCCGGCGCTGCTTATCGTACAGCAGGTTGCCCAGATAGTAGTGAGCCCGCGCGTCTTTGGGATTGGCGCGGAGAGCGCTTTCCAGCACGAGCATATCGTCGATCCGGGCCGGAAAGCAGTAATCCGGAGACGCCTCCGCGCCGCGCGCTCGATAGGCCGCGGCGGATTCCGCGTCGCCGCGCTGTTCGGCGAAATGCCCGAGCATGTAGAAGATCATGGGGTGGACCCTCGAAGGGCCCTCTGCGGCCGCGAATGAGTCGAGAATGTGCTCGTCCCACAGCCCGGCCTCGGCGAGATCGTAAGCCACATCCATGCTGGTTTGCGGATCGAGGTGAAGCGCTGCATGGACCTTCCCGCCCGCCAGGGCCGCCGATTCATACCGCGACCAGGCGTCCAGCGGATCGAGTTTCAACGTCCGTTCAACCAACTCTTGCGCTTCCTTCCGGCGCCTCAGTCTGCGGAGAATCGCGGTCTTCAGATTGCGCGCTTTCAGGTTGCCGGCCCCGTTTTCCAACGACTCGTCTAAATGCTCCATCGAGAGATCGAAATCTCCGCGGGAGCAGGCAATCGCGCCTAGCGCATAATACGCCGGGGACTTCCACGCCTGATTCCAGGCGGCCTTGTAGAAAGCCGCGTAAGCCTCGTCCCGTTTGCCCTGGTATCGCAGCGCAAGGCCCAGGTGATAGAACGGCTCTCCATCGCTGGGATTGGGATTGCGCTCCGTCAGACGCGCTATCGCCTTTCTGAAATGCTCTTCGGCTGCGGCGAACTGCCCCTTTCGCAGCAGCAGAAGGCCCATGGCGTTGTTGGAACGGGCATCCCCGGGGTCGCGCCGCAACGCCTCCAGCCAGTAGCTCTCCGGAAGCCGCGTGGCATGGCGATACTGTTCGAGGTGCAGTCCGGTGAGGTAGAGCTCCTCGGAAGTGGCCATCTCCTCGGGAGGGCAAGGTTCGGTAGCGGGTTCCGGCGATTCGGTATCGCGGCGTTTCTCCTGCTGGTAGCGAATCAGCTCGCGGCCGTCCGCGCCCAACACCCGCAACAACAGGTCGCCGGCGGTTTCGGAGATTCCGACGCTCTGTACGAAGGGCTTGCCAGGGTGCACCCCGGCTTCGCGGTCCAACACGGTAAGGTTCGAAGAGGTGAGCAGCACCCGGACCCTCTCCATCGACTCCGTGGCGCAGACCCCCACCTTGCAGCCGTCCTCGGTCTCCTCCAGGTTGACCGCCAGAAGACGGTTCGCGTTCTTGACCGGTCCGATTTCCTGGATAGGATACCAGTACTGGCGGAATGTCTTCGTCTCGTAAGGCTGTAGCCACGAGAAATCCGGCTGATTGTCGGTGAATACGCCGGCCATTAGCTCGATGTAAGGTCCGTCGCTATCGGTCAACTCGCGGTCCCAGGCATAACCGAACTCCGCATTCCCCCACGTCCAGAGCTTCTTGCCCGGCGAGATGTGGCGGTTCGCCACGTGGACCAATCCCGCTCGCTTGGCGTGGTCGTAGCCACCGAAGAAGCCATAGGCCGATTTCGTCACCATGTACGAGGTAGGAACCGGAATGTTCTTGTACCAGGCGAGATCGACGCCGGCGCGGTAGTCCACGCCATAGTAGAAGTCCGTCGCGATCGGGTATCGCGAGACGGCCCTCTTGGCGTGGTCGGCCACACAGGTCACGTCGGGAGGGAAGAATGCCTCGTATCGATCGTGGACATGGATGCCGGCATTCGCCCACCACAGAAACGTCTGTACGAAGGGAGTCCGGTTGTACAAGCGCACCTTGGCTTCCACAATCGCCTTGCCGGGATAAAGACAGATCCCGACCATCCCCTTCATACGGTTCATGGGCTCGTGTTCGCTGAGCCAGACCGTGTAGCTGCCGTCGTTGTGCTCCTCGATTCGGAACTCCACGGGCATGAACGTCGAGGGGCGATGATGTTGCGGCCAGTTAAACTCCACCCCGCCGGATATCCATGGTCCGAGGAGCCCAACCAACGCCGGCTTGATCGCGTTCTGACGATAGAAAAAATCGTAGCCGTTGGTCTTGTCCTGGCCGACGTGGATGCGTCCACCGATTTCGGGCAGTATCATGAGCCGTAGGAACTCATTTTCCAGGAAGACGGCCTTGTAGCTCTTGTCCACCTTCGTGTCGGACACGCGATCGGTGAACGGATTCGGATAGACCTTCCCGCTGCTCCCCTGATATACGCGCTTGTCGAGAAACATGGGATTCCGGTCCGGTTCCGCCGCCGGATATGTTGGAATAACCACATCCTCTTCCCACACGCGCACGCTTTGGGCCGTCTTCCCCTTCATGCTTTCCTTCCCTCCCTCTTACGGCTTCCAAATAACGGTATGCACGGAGGAGCCGTCGGACGCAGCACGACCGGCTTTACCAACCGTTAACGTTCACATTCAAGGAAAACATAGGGGCCGAGAAGTTGTCAATTCACCAACTGACGATGTTGCCGGATGTTGCCATGAGGCGCTTGACACCCAGGGCATAGTGGTCTTACAATCAACCGCCAGATGGTTGACGGGTACGTTAACGGGATTTCCCGCTCAGGCAGTCCCAGGGACGAGTATTCGGCCGCGCTCGTTGCGGACCATCGGGTTGCCGCACGGGCCGGGGGGCGCGTGCTCTTAGGGACCAAGCGAAATGGGGCGTTATTGTTGCACGAAAATCCTAGCTCTTGAGGGTGTGGGAGGATCGGTCATGCGAATTAAACGGATTGCGCAGGCTCTATGCGCGATGTTGCTCCTATGCGGCTGCGTTTGCAGCCAAACCATCACCGGGACCTTGCTCGGGACCATCACGGACCCCGGCGATGCCGCCGTGCCAAACGTGCAGGTGGAGGTCAGGAACCTCACTACGGGGGCCAGCCGGACAACCACCTCCGGGCCGGAAGGTATTTTTCGATTCAACAGCCTGGAGCCGGCCAGGTACGACTTGAGCATTAAGGCGGCGGTCGGCTTCAAAACCTATGGCCAGACCAACATCGACGTTACCGCCTCGGAAGTTCGCGACTTGGGGCGAATCAAGCTGGCGCTGGGGGCGTTAACCGAGGAAGTTTCAGTCACCGCGGCTGCGACGCCGGTCCAGACCGCTTCGAGCGAGAACTCCAAACTGATCGATAGCAGCCAGATCGTCGACCTTACGCTGAAGGGCCGTGATCTATTTGCGATGCTGACGACCGTGCCTGGCGTCTACCTGGGGAATACCTACCTGACGGGCGGCGACGCCAGCAGCGAGAGCAACGGTATCAGCCCCCTGACGATCAATGGCGGTGGCGAAACCACCAGCAACTTTACGGTGGATGGAATCACGGACGTGGACTTCGGTTCCAACCAGACCGTCCACTACGAGCCAACCATGGATTCGATCGCCGAAATGCGCGTGCTAACCACCAACTACGCGGCGGAGTATGGCCGCGCTTCTGGGGGCCAGGTTACCGTCATCACCAAAGGCGGTAGCCGAGAGTTCCATGGTGTGGTGTATGCCAACAAGCGGCATGAGATGTTCAACGCCAACAACTTCTTCAACAACTACAACAACACGCCCAAGAGCCAGTACCGTTTCTTCGTTTGGGGTTATACGATTGGCGGGCCGGTGTACATCCCGAAGGTCTGGAACACCCAGAAGAAGAGGGTCTTTTTCTTCTGGTCGCAGGAGTACACCAGGCAGAAACCGGCCACGCAGACTGGCGTCAACATGGTACCCACATCGAACATCGGGGCCAACGGGTCCGCGATCTCCGGCATGGGCGCCGGACAGGACCAAGGCAACTTTTTTGACCGGTGCGCGGCGGGGACCGGGGTCAACGGCGTGCCTTGTACCGCCGCGTATACCGACGGTAACGGCGTCAATCGGAACGCCAACCTGGTCGACCCCAGCAACAACAAGGCTGCTCTGGCGGGCGGCAACCTCAACTCTCTGAAAGGAACCCAGTTCTACGACACAAGTTCCGCGGTCTACGGGCAGGCAATGCTAAACTATCTCCCTCCGCCGAACCTCTGCACGGCGGCCTCCGGCATATTCAACGGGGCGGCCGTTAGCCCCAGCAATTGCCCAGGGGGGTACCTTGCGCCAAACAGCCCGACCTGGAACTACAACTACAACTATTACTGGCAGTTCGTCGAGGTGCATCCGCGGCGCAACGACACGATCCGCATGGACTTTAACCTGACCTCGAAGTTGACCGCCTGGGCGCGCTACATCCACGACTACGATTTCGACCAAACCACGGGCGGGCCGGCCGCTAAGAACACCCAGGGCCAGTGGGCTCCAGTCTCTGTCGATCACCCGAACCCGGGCCACGGATGGGGTGTAGGCATCACGTACACGATCACCCCGACCCTGGTCGATGAGTTCACCTTCGGCAAGAGTTGGAACTCGTGGGACTATTACCCGCACGACGCGAACCAATTTGCGCGGTCGAGCATGGGCAACCCGCCGTCGTTTGACAACTTCGCGACCGATCCGGCCTTCGTCGCCGACATGGGCCAGCCGCGCCCGACTCTCGGCCCAGGTAGCCAGAATTTGCAGGCTCTCATCCCTAATGTGAGCTTCGGCGGCGGCCAGGAGCCCAACGAGTTGGGTACTACCACCTGCTCCGGACCATGCCCGTTCACCGACTGGGAAGACCTTTACAGTTTCAACGATGCCCTCAGCAAGGTTCAGGGCAAGCATAATCTGAAGGGGGGTATCTACGTTGAGCGGACCGGCCTGTGGCAGCCAACGCGCTCCTCCACCGGCACCAACTACCTGGGTAACTACAGCTTCGGCAGCGGAGGCGTACCCATGACGGCGGACACGCAAGACGGCTTTGCCAATGGCTATCTGGGCAACTTCAACAACTACATCGAAGGGCAGCGGGCCATGGCCGACATGTGGTTCTGGCAGGTCGAGGCTTTCGTGCAGGATAACTGGCGCGTCAGCCGCCGGCTGACGCTGGACTTGGGCGTGCGCTTCTACCACGACGGGCCCACAGTGAATCTCAACAACGGACCCGGCGAGGGCTTTGCCGAGTTTGTGCCTTCCGCTTACAACGCCGCCTCGGCCGAACGGATTTTCTATCCGACTTGCACCATTTCAACCGCTTCCGGCTCCTGCCCTGCCGCGGACCAGTTTGCCCTCGACCCGACTACCGGCTACAAGACGTTCTACGCTTCCCAGGGGACTCTCGTGCCGGCTACGGTAGGCGGCTACAGCGGCACGCCCAACCCTTATCCGGGCATGGTGGTCGCGGGTTCCAGTTCCACTCTCCCCCTCGGCATGTACACGGTAAAGTTCGCGTCGCCGACTGCCCGTATCGGCTTCGCGTGGGATGTGTTCGGCAATGGCAAGACGGCCCTTCGCGGGGGCTTCGGGCAGTACCTCAACCGCCTGAACTTCAACCCCCTCGACAGCGCTATCGGGGCGCAGCCGCTAGAGCAGATCCGGACGGTCTATTACACGAATGTCAATAGCATCAAGACAAACGCCGCGGCCCTGCTGTCCAATGCCGCCATTTCGCCGATCGCGCCGAGCGTCGATTTCACCGGCCAGCAGCCTAACGAATCGAATTACAACGGCAGCTTCATGCTCCAGCAGAACGTGGGCTTTTCGACGGTGCTGGAAGCGTCGTGGGTGTATACCCTGCGCCGCCACATCACCGCCGCCACGCCCATCAACTACACGCCGAATTTCGCGCAGTACAATCCAACGTGGGCCAGCCCCATGACCCAGTACCTGCTCAACCCGTCGAAGAACGGCGGCCTGACGCAGGGAAATGCGAGCGGTCTGGACCTCAGTTCCAACTACTTCTACGGCCCCTCGCTGTGCGCCGGCTGCGTGTTCGGTCTGGGCGCCCTGGTCAGAGACGCCTTCAACCTGAGCCAGGATACCAATGCCTTGCAGATCGTGGTGCGGCGCAACATGACTAGGCACCTCTCCTACGGCCTGTCGTATAGCTACCTGAAGAGCATGGGCATCATTGGCGCCACTGGCGGCGAAGTCGGCAGCCACAGCGCCATCTTTCCCGACAAATTCCGGAACTGGGGGCCTTCCTATCAAAACGCCCCTCAGACGATCGTCGTCAACTACGTCTATGAGGCTCCGAACTTGGGACAAAAGCTGAACTTCAAGCCGCTGGGATGGGTCACGGACCATTGGACCTGGTCCGGCATCACCCAGTGGCGTAGCGACGTCATGACTGGCGTGCCCGGAATTTCCTTCTCCGGGACCAACGCCACCACCAACCCCCAGGAGAACTGGACCGGCTCGACGGAAGGGGCCAGAATGTTTGTGGTGGGCAACTACCACCTGTCCAGCATTGGCCAGTCCTCCTCGTTCGTGGGCGGCGCCGCGGTAGCCACCAGCCAGGGCAGCCCGGCGACCAGCGGCTACGGCGCCAACGGGACGCCCGGCAACCAACTGATTAACGAAGCCGCATGGCAGATTCCCTTCCCGTGCAGTGCGACGCCGGCGGCGAATCCCATCTACGGCGTCGGCGAGAGCATGGAGTGCTTCGGGAACGCCGGACCAGGCAGCCTGGTCAACGTCCCTGGAACGCGCGTGCTCAACTTCGACATGACGTTCTCCAAGAACTTCCCGCTGAAGAGCGAAAAGCGGGTGCTTGTGTTCCGCGCGGAGATGTACAACATCTTCAACCACACCCAGTTCAGCAGCTACAGCATCAGTCCCAGCTACGATTGGAGCAATTGGAAGAACGGCACGCTGGTTCAGACCAGCAACAGTCTGGGACGCTACAGCGCCGCGCTCAACCCGCGGCAGATGTCGATGTCGTTGCGGTTCCAGTTCTAGCGTTAGGCTGAGAGTCCGTGCAGGCCGCCGGCGGGACCGCCGGCGGCTTTTCGATGCGTGAAGAGGAGACGTGTATGCAACGTACACTGCGAAGTTGTCTGGCGGTCTGGCTATTAACGGGCGCGGGCCTCGCGTGGGCCGCTTCCGAACCGGCGGTGATATCGCTGGCGGGACAATGGCGGTTCTCGCTAGATCCGAACAAGGAGGGACTGCAAAAGGAGTTTTTCAAGCACGACCTGTCCCAGAAGATATCCCTGCCCGGCTCGACGGATGAAGCGAATGCCGGGATTCCAAATCCCGCAAAACCCTCGCTCGACGGCCTGTACCGTCCCAACGTGTACGAAGGGCAGGCCTGGTACCAGCGCGACATAGACATTCCGGCCGGGTGGCAGGGCAAACGAATCGTGCTGTCCCTGGAACGCGTGCATTGGGACACGCGTGTCTGGGTGGATGGCACGGACGCCGGCGCACGGGATACCTTGATCTCGCCCCACGTTTACGAATTGCCGGCCGGCCTTGCCGCGGGCCGGCATCGCTTGACGATCCTGGTGGACAACACCAAGAAGATCGATCTGGGCCGTTTCGTCTCGATCAATTACGAAGGCACCCAGACCAACTGGAACGGACTGATCGGCAAACTGGAGTTGCGCGCGAAAGACCCGGTTTCCATCGAGGACATCGAGGTCTATCCGGATGTGGCGCGCAAAACGGCCAAGCTGAGCATCACGGTGGCCAACGTGACCGGCCATCCGGTCGACGGAAAGCTCACCCTCAGTGCGGCGCTACATCCGGCGGGTGTCAAGGTTCCTGCCCGCGAGGCGCCGTTCACCGCATCCGGACCACGCAGCATAGTCACGGCGGAACTGCCTATGGGTGCCAATGTGCGGCTGTGGGATGAGTTCTCCCCGAACCTGTACGATCTTACGGTCTCCCTGTCCGCGAAATCCGCGAGCGCTGCCTTCTCGGACAGCCAGACCGTCACGTTCGGCATGCGCGATCTTACGACTCGCGGCACTCAATTCATCATGAACGGCAGGCCCCTGTACCTGCGCGGAACGCTGGAGTGCGGCATTTTCCCGCGCACCGGCTATCCGCCCACCGACGTGGCGGAGTGGCGGCGGATCTACCGCGTGCTGAAATCCTACGGCCTGAATTTCATTCGGTTCCACTCCTGGACTCCGCCGGATGCGGCGTTCGCCGCGGCCGACGTCGAGGGCGTGATGATCCAGACGGAAGGTCCGATCGCCAACGTCCGCGTCGGCGATAATCCGCAGCGCGACTCTTTTGTGGGGCAGGAGCTGATCAGAATCGTCCACACGTACGGAAACCATCCCTCGTTCTGCCTGATGACGCTCGGCAATGAGTACGGCGGGACGGACGAGTTGCTGTCGCGCTGGGTAGGCGAGTTGATCAAGGAAGATTCGCGCCACCTGTACTCGTCGGCCTCTTCGGCGCAGGTCACGGCGAACCGCCAGTTCACCGAGAGCGGACGGCCGCGCGGAGTACAAGGAACCAGCACCGCTTTCGACTTCGCCGACATCGTCAAGCAGGCGGACCGTCCCCTGATCGGCCACGAAATCGGCCAGTGGACCTTCTATCCGAACTTCGACGAGGAGAAGAAGTACACCGGCGTTCTGAAGGCCAGTAACTTCGAATTGATCCGCGACGACCTTGCGGCGAAGCACATGCTCGATCTGGCGCCGCGCTTCGTCCAGGCGACCGGCATGCACGCCGTGTTGCTCTATAAGGAAGAAATCGAGGTGCTGATGCGCACGCCGGGCCATACCGGATTTTCGCTGCTCGACCTGCACGACTACCCGGGCCAGGGCACTGCGCTGATCGGCATCCTCGATCCATTCTGGGATTCGAAAGGATTCATCGCACCGGAGAAGCACCGCCAGTACTGCGGGCCGACCGTGCCGTTGTTGCGCATGCCCAAACGGACGTATACGACGAATGAAAACTTCGCGGCGCGCGTCGATGTCGCCCACTTCGGGCCGCGGGACCTGTCGAACGCCCAGCCGCTGTGGCGGATCCGCAATGACGCGGGCGCGGAACTCGCATCCGGATCGCTGGCCGCTCTGAACCTCCCGACCGGCAAGCTGACGTCCGCCGGCGAGTTTACGACGCCGCTCGCGAAAATCGCCGCGCCCGCAAGACTCACAGTGACGGTCTCACTCAAAGGAACCCAATTCGCCAACGAGTGGCAGATCTGGGTTTACCCGCCGGCCTCGGAAGTGAACGCGCCCGCGGGCGCGGTGACCACGCGGAAATGGGAAGAAGCCAAGGCGGCGCTGGCCGCCGGCAAGAACGTGATTCTGTTTCCCGAATCCGTGATCCCCTCACAGTCACTGCCAGGCAAGTTTCTGCCGGTCTTCTGGAGCCCGGTGTGGTTCCCGAACCGGCCACCGGCCACCATGGGCATCCTGTGCGACCCCAAGCACCCGGCGTTCGCGCAATTTCCCACGGATTTCTACAGCAACTGGCAGTGGTGGGACTTGCTCCAGAATTCGCGCACGCTGATCCTCAACGATACGCCCGCGACCTTCCGGCCGATCGTTCAGGTGATTGACAACTTCTCGCGCAACGACAAGCTCGGGAACCTGCTGGAGGCCCAGGTAGGTGACGGGCGACTCCTCCTGTGCACCATCGATCTGCCGGGGCTCATGGAGAAGCAACCGGCCGCTCGCCAGTTGCTGAGGAGCCTGTACGCCTATGTGGGTTCACCGTCCTTCCGGCCGTCGCAAAAGCTCGAGGCGTCTTTTATCGATCGTTGGTTCGCGCCCGTGGCGGGTCGGTAGACGCCGCGGCTGGACTTCCCGATGAGGAAGGCATTCGAGCTTTCGCTCATGGTCGTTATGGCCATGCGCGCCCAAACCGTGGTCGAGTTGCCGCCGGTGGATGCCGCCGCCATGCAAAGCGGCGGCGCGCGATTCGACCTGTCGGCGGAGGCGCGGCTACGCATCTACGGCGGCGCCGCGCTCCTGCCTCACTTCTTCCCGGGCGACTTGCCGGCTCTGTTCTTGCGCACGCTGGCGCTCGACGGCGCTCTGCCGGAAGGCTCGGCGCTCGAATGGATCTTCACCGGAGACGAGGGTGGGATCACGCTGCGGATCGCGCCGGGCCGGCTGCGCGTGGCGCAGCGCTATTACGACTCGTACGGCTTGAGCGCCACTCGTCCACTGAGGGCCCAGTTTCCAGAAAAGGAGTGGGACGCCACGGAAGTTATGTACTCCGGCGCGCTCCGGACGGTAACTGTGGAACTGGACGACAAGCTGGCGTTGCTGGTCTCGCTGAACGGGAAGCAGGTGGTCCGCCAGACCTGCCTGATGGAAATGCGGCGCCATCAGTTGAGGTGGGAGCCGGCCGGAGGCGCGGACTCGGCGGGCGTCTCGGGGCGGATGCTGGAGCCCAAGACGTTGCAGACGCGCGTGACGGTCGATGCCGGCAAGAAGCGCCAGAGCATCTACGGGTTCGGCGGCATCCTGAGCGCGCCGGCGTATGCGCGGTTGAGCGCGGAGGGCAAGCGGCGCTGGTGGCAGTTGCTGGCGGAGTATAACTTGCTGATCGATCGCGAGTATCCCAACGGCAGCCGCTTGCTGCCCGACCTGAGTAACTTCGACCGCTTGGACGACGCTACGCCCCACCACTACGGCGACAACTTCCCCAACGGCGAAATCACGGACTTCGCTTATATTAGTCGGCTCCGGCAGATGGGTGGTCACGTATTATTCGAGTTCTGGGACCTGCCGCCGTGGGCGTGCCGGGAGTATAAGGCGGAGAACGGCAGGACGTACCCAAGGGCGCCGATCGTCGCCGAGTATGTCCGGGCGATGGTGGGCTACTGCAAGGTCTCACAACGGAAGACCGGGAGCCCCCCGGACGTGGTGGGCATCCAGAACGAAGTCGTCCAGCCTGCCGAACTGTGGCGCCAGATGGTCGTGGCGCTGCGGGAGGGGCTGGACAAGGCGGCCTTCCGGCAGGTCAAAATCCACATGCCCGACAGCGGCAATCTCAGGGGCGGCATCGCCGTAGCGCGGGCTATCCAGGGTTCGCCCGAGGCGTGGAAGACCATCGACTACGCCGCAACGCATGTTTACGACTTCCAGAACTTCTTTCAGGATCCGGACGGCTACGACGCAACGGTGCGGGAGTGGAAGGATCTCGTGGGCGACAAGCCGTTCCTCTCCACGGAACTTACGGTCAATGTCGCCGCCTACCAGTCGCGGGCGTACCGCGTCGCCTTCGCGCAGGCTCAGCTTTATCACAAAAACCTGGCTCTGATGGATGCGAAGGCGCTGCTGTACTGCTGGACTCTGCTGGACATCGAGCAGCCCAGCTTTGGGCCGACGCGATCGCTGTTCGTGCCCGACCGGGCGAACGGCTACGTGCCGGCTCCGGCGGGCTATACGCTACGGGTGTTTGGGGCCTTCAGCCGGCGGTTGCGGGAGGGAATGGTGCGGGTGGACGCAGCCAGCGACAATCCGGACCTGCTGGTTACCGCATATGTGAGCGGCGCCGGACAGAAGTCCGTGATTCTAATCAACCGCGCAACGGCGCCGCAGTGGGTGCGTCTCGACTGGCCGGGCGCGGCCTTCACTGCGATGGAAGTGGCGAGCCCTTACCAGGCGAACGCGGTCGTCGCGCCGGCCCCGAAATCGGTCACAATCCAACCGGGCGAGATCGTGACTCTGTCGAGCGTGCCATTGAACCAGTTGAGGTAGCGTCGATCACCGGTGCGCTCTCGCCGGTGGAGGCATAGCGGTGATTGCGCCCGGAGTATCCTGTAATCTATATGACGCGCCGAGAACTGCTGTCGCTTCCCTTGGGCGCGCTGGCGCTGGGGCCTTCGGGCCGCGCGCAGCAGTACAGCGGCATGGCCTCGCGCGGCATTCAGGCGGCGCCGAAGGCCAAGCCGTCGGGGTTGCCCTTCAACGCGCATTTTGTGGACGTGGCCCAGTCGGCCGGCCTCACCGCCCCGGTAATTTACGGCCCCGTGGACCACAACGACTATATCCTCGAGGAAATGGGATGTGGCGTCGCTTTTCTGGATTACGACAACGATGGCTGGCTGGACGTTCTCATCCTTACCGGCCGCCGCCTGCAAGACACGCCCGATGGGGCCGTCATCCGGTTGTATAAGAATAACCGCGACGGAACGTTTTCCGATGTCACCGCGAAATCCAACCTGGGGCGCAGCGTGTGGGCGACCGGGGTCACAGTCGGCGACTACGATAACGACGGCTTCGATGACATTTTCATCGGCTGCTGGGGCCAGAACCTTCTGTTCCACAATAACGGCGATGGAACGTTTTCCGACGTGACCGAAAAGGCCGGGTTGATCCATGCGGGATCGCGCTATGGAACTGGCTGCACCTGGATAGACTATGACCGCGATGGCCGCCTGGATCTTTTCGTTTCGCATTACAACGTCTTCGATCCGGACAAAGTGCCGATCCGCGGGAAGGACCCGGGCTGCAATTACCGCGGCGTTCCGGTCGCCTGCGGTCCGGCGGGACTTCCTCAGGAATCCTGCCGGCTGTATCACAACAACGGCGACGGAACGTTCACCGACGTGACAGAGAAATCCGGCATCACGGCCGTCACGGTCGTAAAGCCGGGCTATGGGCGGACGGCCGTCAATCCGGGCTATTGCCTGACGGCTGTCGCAGCCGATTTCGACGGCGACGGTTGGCAGGACATCTACGTGGCGTGCGATACCACCCCCAGCCTGCTGTTCCATAACAACCACGACGGCACGTTCACCGAGAAGGGGCTGGACGCGGGCGTCTCGCTGAGCGAGGACGGGCAGGAGCAGGCGGGAATGGGAGTCGCCGTCGGAGACTACAATACCGACGGAATTCTGGACATATTCAAAACCCATTTCCGCGACGACACGCCGGCCCTGTATCGTGGTATCGGCAAGGGCAATTTCACGGACGCGACGCTGCGGGCCGGCCTGCGTGTCGAAACCCGCTTCGTGGGCTGGGGCGCCGGAATCGTGGACCTCGACAACGACGGACTCCCCGACCTCTTTTTCGCCACGGGCATGGTCTACCCCGAGGTGGAACGGAAACTCCCCGAATATCCGTATAAGACCCCACGGGTCGTATATCGTAACCTGGACGGCGTACGATTTGAGGAGTTGCTGGATGAGGCGGGGCCCGGCGTCACCGAGGCCCACTCCAGCCGGGGAGTAGCATTCGGCGACTTCGATAACGATGGCGATGTAGACATCCTCATCATGAACATGAACGAGCCGCCGTCGCTGCTGCGCAACGACATGAAAGGCGGTAATCACTGGCTCAAAGTGCTGCTGACCGGCGTGTCTTCCAACCGCTCTGCCATCGGCGCGCAGGTGGTCGTCACTTACGGCGAAAGGAAGCAGGCGCAGGCCGTGCTGGCGCAGTCTTCGTATCTCTCCGTCAGCGATCGCCGGCTGCACTTCGGACTCGGCCCGGAAAAGACCGCGAGCCTTGAGATTCGCTGGCCTAATGGCAACGTGGAGAAAATAGCCGGCGTGGCGGCCGATCGACTGGTGGTCGTCAAGGAAGGCGCTGGAGTGGTCCGCACCGACCGTTTCGCGCCCCGGTAGGAGGTGAACATGTCCACCCCGGACTCCTGGCAGCGCCTCAACCGGCCAACTTAATTCGCGGTAGGCCCCTCCGCATGGTCGATGACGAGAACCCCGACCGGACCCTTGGCCGATGTGGTTTGCTATTCTGTGGGGTCGCGAAAGGGGTATGAGGTGTTGAGATGACTCGTAGAGAAGTCTTCGCTTTGCTTGCTCCTTTGGCATTGCCTGCGGGACGGGCGATGGCAGGAGAGTTCAGTATCGCGGTGGATGGCAAGTCGAAGGGCAGGGTGTGTGAGGGGGTGGGCGCACTGAGCGCCGGTGCTTCCTCTCGTTTGTTGTTTGACTACCCGGAGCCGCAGCGCTCGGAGATACTGGATTACCTGTTCAAGCCCAAGTTCGGCGCCAGCCTGCACCATCTGAAAGTGGAGATCGGGGGCGACGTCAATTCGACGGACGGCTCCGAGCCCAGCCATGCCCGCACGCGGGAGGAATTCGAACACCCGAAGCCGGACTACTTCCAGCGCGGCTACGAGTGGTGGCTGATGGAAGAGGCGCACAAGCGCAATGCACGGATTCTGATTGAGGCGCTGCAGTGGGGCGCGCCGGGGTGGATCGGCAACGGGAAATTCTATTCGGAAGACAACGCACGATTCGTTGCCGCTTTCGTGGAGGGGGCGCGGCAATACCACGGCGTAGATGTCGACTACGTGGGTATCTGGAACGAGAAGATGTTCGACGCCGAATACATCAAGATGCTCCGGAAAGTGTTGGATGCGAGCGGTCTGGAGCGAGTGAAGATCGTGGCGGCGGACATGTGGCAACCGGAAACGAAATGGTCCATCGCGGATGCGATGACGCAGGATGCAGAACTTAAGAAGTCCGTGGCGGCTATCAACGCCCATATCACGGCCCATACCAGTTTCTACACCACCACGAATGCCAAGAATCTGGGAGTGCCAATCTGGGACGGCGAGGTCCACGCTTACGGCGGCGATTGGTATGGGGCGGCGCAGCATGCCCGGCAAAACCGCGCCTACACTATTGGCAAGATCACCAAGCTGGTCTCGTGGAGTCTGATCACTTCCTACCAGGATTTTCTGCCTGCGCCGGAATCGGGTCCGATGCGGGCCGCGACTCCGTGGTCGGGATATTACGAGGTACAGCCTCCGGTGTGGATACTGGCGCACTTCACGCAGTTCACCCAACCCGGCTGGCAGTATCTCGACGGTGCGTGCAAGTACTTCGCCAACGATTCACCGGAGGTGCCGAAAGAGGGCTTTTCCGTGACGGCGCTGAAATCGCCCGATGCGAACGACTATACGATCCTCATCGAGACGATGGACGCGAAGGAAGGCCAGTCCGTCACGTTCCGCGTGACCGGAGGGCTCTCGACCGGCGACTTGGCGGTGTGGCGCTCGCGGTTTGGGCAGGAGGCTTTTCTGCGGCTGGACGATATCGCGCCGAGAGACGGGGAGTTTACGATCCGGCTGGAGCCGAACGCGATGTATTCGCTTACTACGACGCGCGGCCAGCAGAAGGGCCGGTTCGCCACGGCAATTCCGGCTGACCGGCCGTTTCCGTTCCCGTACCGCGATGATTTTCAGTCGGCGCCCATCGGGCGAGCGCCGCGCTATCTAAGCGATCAGCACGGCACATTTGAGGTGGCTGCGCGGCCGGACGGCAAGGGTAAATGCTTGGCGCAGACAGTGACGCAGCAGGGAATCTGCTGGCGCCCTTTCGACTATCCCGCGACGATCGTAGGCGATATCGGCTGGAAGGATTACCGGGTGTCGATCGACTATTTTCTGCCGGGAGAGGGATCGGCCAAACTGTGGGGCAGGGTGCAGGGGTTTGCCTGGGGCCGCCGTCCTTATACCGGGTACGGGATCGAGGTGGACCATTCGGGAAACTGGACTCTAGGGGCGGGTGAGAAGACGCTCGTGTCCGGGAAGGCGGCCGCTGGAAGCGGCGCGTGGCGCCATCTTTCTCTCTCGATGAAAGGTGAACAACTGAGCGCGTCTCTCGATTCCAACCGGCTCGCCATGGTGAATGATGGCAGCGTCAAGAGCGGGCTTGTGGCGCTTGGTACGGGTTGGAATCGGGCGCTGTTCGGCAATTTGAATATTGAGGGGGCGGAGGACTGAGCAGCGGGCTGGCCCCGTTCAAGGATCTGGGCTCCGATACGGTGACGGCGCGGGACGCGATCAGCACGGATCACGGGTCGTTCGACGCCGTGGGTTTGCCTGGCTTCCAGTTCATCCAGGACCCGATGGATTACGAGACGCTGACGCACCACAGCAACATGGACGTGTACGACCGCATCGAGCGGGACAATGTGGTGCAAGTGTCGGCCATAGAAACCGCCTTCGCGTACGACGCGGCCACCCGTCCCGAGAAACTACCGGCTGCGGAGGCCGGCGCACTGCCTGAAGTACGGCGCCCCAGGCAGAGCAAATAACTCAGCGAGGGGGGGCGCGCGTTCGGCGCGACGGTGTTTGGGGGACATCGGAGAGGATGCCGGTGGAGCTTTCGTTAGTAGCGGGCATGGCGGAGGAGAGCGGCGCGAGACAAGCAGACTCCTGTCCTCGACGAACCACTCGACGGTTTCGCCTTGAGAGCAGTCCATGGCCTGGGCGAGGGCGGAGGGGAAGGTGATATCACTGTTGACTGGCCCGGCGTGTAATGAGCTGGACTTTGGTGGGGAATCCCATTGGAGGGCCTTCCTTCCATGATCTAGGTGCTCCCTCGATCTTCCCTATTCGGGAAGTATATAGTCTTCATTGGCAACCAATGGAAGCCATCAAGCCATCATGACGTTCTTGAATGAAAAGCGGGCTTCGAAAACTTTGGGGATCGCCGTGAAGACGCTGATGAGGATGGCCGGATTGAAGTTTATGACCGCACCCGCTTCTTCACCGTTACCGGCCACCGATTGAACGGCGCCCCCCTGCAGATCGAAGAACACCAGGCAGATGTGTCCTGGCTACTCGATCTGATCTCTTGCAACAAAGGAGGGGCCAAAACCGGACAAACGAAAGCGGATCTCAGGAAACAAAGGAACGTATCGGAGGGAGAGCGCTATTTCTTCTTACAATCCCTTGCCGCACAGTTCGGCGCGAAGGGCATGGGCGAAAATGAAATCCACGCCGCCTTGAGCGCCATCAATCAGGAACGGTGCATGCCACCCAAGCAAGACCATGTATTGAGGGAACTGGCGGCATGGGCCGCACGACTCGCTCCTGGCTCCGCCCAGGGAGCGCCGAACGGTCCGGAGCCTATCAACCTGCTCGCGTTTCCGCTGACGGATTCAGGCAACGCCGAGCGAATGGTAGCGCGATTCGGCCCCGACGTTCGCTATTGCCACGAAATGCGGCGATTTCTTGCGTGGGATGGTTGCAGGTGGAATCCTGATAATTCCCGCCAAGTGAACTATTACGCGAAAGAGACGGTACGCTTGCTGTTTGCCCAAACCGGAAGTCTGCCGGAGGAGCAGAAGCGGCAACTCGAATATAGACAGGCGGTGGAGACGCACGCGCGGAAATCCGAGTCCGCAAAGGGCAGACGTGACGCGTTGGAGTGCTTGTCGGCAGAGCAAAAGCGGATCCCAATTCACGAACCACAACTCGACCCGGATCCGCTCCTCCTGAACTGTCTCACCGGAACCATAGATCTCCGGACGGCGGAGCTGCGTGAGCACCGGCGGGAAGATCTCATCAGCAAGCTGATTCCGATTGCGTATGACCCACGAGCGGAATGCCCAATCTTCATGCGCTTCATCCACCGGATTATGGGCCACACGAATCTGGACGCCGAACCCACGGATGAGATGAGACATTGCAACTTGTTCGGTACCTTCAGAAGGCTTTTGGATGTGCAGCAACAGGAAAGGCCGAGAAGGTTCTCTTCGTGCTTTACGGGGACGGAAACAACGGCAAGACGACGCTCGTCGAGATCATGCGAGCGGCGCTTGGCGACCGCGAGTATGCCGGCGAGGTGAACATCGACAGTCTGATGGTCCGGCCCAGAGAAGCCGCCTCGAACAACGCAATCAATTGCGACCTCGCGGACCTGCGCGGCTGTCGGTTCGTTTCATCCAGCGAGGTTGAGCAAGGACAGGGCTATCTCTCAGTCGCGTAAAGTACCTGACTGGCCTCGGGCAGATCAAGGCGCGCAGGCTGGGCCAGGACTGTATTACCTTCCAGCCCACCTACAAGCTTTTCGTAGATGCCAATCACAAGCCGATCATTTCAGACCCTAACGACGCCATTTGGAATCGAGTGAAATGCGTTCCCTTCCAGGTACGTATACCGGACGACGAGATTGACACGGAACTGCCGGCGAAGCTGAGGATGGAGCTTCCCGGCATTCTTCGCTGGATTGTCGAGGGAGCCATGCGCTATCTGAAAGAAGCGCTTGGTGAGCCTCCCGCGGTGGTGCTGACGGCTACCGAGGGCCACAGACAAGAGTCGGACGTGCTGGCGGAGTTCCTGGAGGATCGATGCATTGTCAGCCCGCAGGACCAGAACTGTTGGGCGCCAGTCGCGGAGCTTTGGCCAGCGTATGGAAAATGGGCCGAATCCACTGGACAGAAATACCCGCTTCCAAAAAACGACTTTGGCGAGCGGATTAGGCGCCTGGGCTGTAAGCAAGACCGAGTGTATAGGACCCCTGGCCGCAAAGGTGAACGCGTCCGAGCGTGGATAGGCATCCGACTGAAGAGCGCTGATGAAAGGGAGACGTCGTGACGGTACGAGGCCCCTTCGAAGATTCGTTGTCCCACCGTGTCCCACGGCGACCGTGGGACAGTGGGACGCCGTGGGACGACGCAAGTCGGAGCCTTGGGAAGAGAGCGAATCTCAGATGTGGGCCAACAAGAATACTTGTCCCACCGCGTCCCACTGTCCCATGGTCGCGGATGCCGAAAACAGGGGGCGCGGATGAAGAACAAGGCCATTTCCGACGGCGATGGGGCTACCCGAGGGTGAAAGCCGGCCGTAAGGCGTAGGGTACGCACTGCGGCGCCCAGGAATTGTAGATAGCAAGAAAGGCAAATCTGTAGTATCGTGGGATTGAAAACTTGGCGGCGACAGACAAGCGAAAGCGCGAGCCAGGACGGCCGCCGGCTGATGCCGACGCAAAGGGAAGGCCGCGCAAGACGAGCGAATACCCGAAGCTCGTGGCATCGATCCGCCCCGAGACGAAAGCCTTGCTGAAGAGGCTTTCGCGCGAGACGGGCAAACCAATCTGGCGGATTGTGGACGAGGCGGTTACGGCCATGGGCCGAACAGCATCTTCACCGTCTCCTTCAGCTCCTGCTAAACGCGACCCAAGTTAATCGAGATTATTATGGCTGTTTACCGACCCAAGTATCGAGACAAAGAGACCGGCAAGCTGAAGGAATCCAGGATCTGGTGGTACAACTTCACCTTCGCGGGCCGCCGCATCCAGGAATCGAGCAAATCGTCCCGGAAGACTGTTGCTCTGAAAGCCCAAAAAAAACGCCGGCAGGAGCTAGAACGGGCCTTCAACGACCTCACCGACCGGCGCCAGGAGCGCATTCGGACGATCGCGGAGGTCGCGGCCAGTTTTCTGGACGACTACAGACTGCGAAACCCGAAGTCCGCCACCTTTGCGGAATACGCGATCGGACTTTTGCAGCAGCTCGTGGGCTCGATGATGGTGGTGGATGTGGCGGAAACGGCGGTGAAGGACTACCAGACGGCGCGGCTCAAGGAAAAGGCCGCGGCAAAATCCATCAACGAAGAGGTCGGCTTTCTGCTGCGAATGCTCGGAGACCAGGGCGATGCAATCCGGGTCCGGCTGAAGCGTCAGAACGCGCTGAAACTCTCGGTCGGCCGGCGGATCTCTCGAGCCTTCACGCCCGAGGAGAAAGCGGCCTTGCTCGCCGCGGCGGCTGCCAGGCGCTCGCCGTCCATTTATCCGGCCCTCATGTTAAGCCAAAATGCCGGGGTGCGGGACTTCGAACTTAGGGAACTGACCTGGGCGCAGATCGACCTCCGCAAGGCCATTGTGACCGTTGGAGAGTCCAAGACCGAGGCGGGGGAGGGCAGAACCATTCCGCTGAACGCGGACATTCTGGGCGCGCTAGTGGCGCACTCCAAATGGTATCTGAAGAAATTCGGGGAGACGCGGTCGGAGTGGTTTGTTTTTCCCTTCGGGAAGCCTCAGCCGACGGACCCAACCCGGCCGGCGACCAGCTTCAAGACGGTTTGGGCCGCGATCAAGGACGAAGCCGGGGTTTCCGGTCGCTGGCATGACAACCGCCACACGTTCATTACGGATCTCGCCGAAAGCGGCGAGGCCTCGGACGAGACCATCCGCGACATCGCCGGCCACGTCTCGAAACAGATGCTCGAGCATTACTCCCCCATCCGCATGGAGGCGAAGCGCCGGGCCGTGGACGCGCTAGTGAAGAAGGCTCCGGCGCGAGGGCAAAAGCCCGCGTTCTCAAATGAGCCTGCTAAAGAACTCGCTAAAGTCGTTGTTTTTTGGTGAGCAGAAATCGCTGTAAGTGATTGGCTCCTCAGGTAGGACTCGAACCTACAACCCTTCGGTTAACAGCCGAAGGACTTGTAGCCGCCTCGCGGTGCAAACACAAGACTTACACGCACGAAAAACGGATTACCGCGTTAATTGGGGGGACTTTGGGGGGACTCCGAGTGCCGGGAATACGGCTATGCGCGCGTTTCCGACCGACGGCCAGAACCTCGGCCATGCAGCTTGCACCGGACGCTTGCTGGTTGACCCAAGAGTCACCCGAGGAGTGGTTTCACCGTGAAAACTGACACGATAGCCGCTGAACCAAACTCGCGGTCGTGCAAATCGTGGTCACTGCCTAATCACCTGAATCGCCTCAATCACGAATCCGCCTACCAGTACGGAGTCCAAGAAGCCAGCCAGCCAGGCAGTGTATTTCCCCCTGATGTCTTCATAAGCGGTGTCCCGGCACGGCTCGCCGAGTGCGCATGCCCTCTTCTTTTTGAACTCGTACCATCTCAATTCTATGAAGTACCTGGGAAATGACACGAACCATATGCCAGTGACGGCCAGCGCCCCAAACAGTGCCAGCAGGTTGATGGATCCGGCTTGTTGTAATCGATGCCAGTTCAGAGCGTTCACCATATAAAGAAACACCAGGATCTTCCCGAGACAGTACGCAATGGTCACGGAACTTGCGCCGGCCTTAAGCTTCTCGAACGTCAGCTCGTCAGTCAGCGACTGTGCCTCAATCGCATCGCCAATGGATATGGCTGTCGCGATAGCGCGCAAGAACGCAATTAATGCCAATAGTGTAATAACACAGAGGCCAAAGTTGATGAGCGAGTAATAAATCCCAGATAGGTTCAGGACTCGTCGCCCTTGCCACAAGGCGCCCGGAACACACCACCAAGGGTCTTTCGCGAGGAGTGCTGGATTTCTGGTGTCGTCGACGAACTTGGCTACAAACAATGCGGATGCGGCGACTGTTAATCCGACGACAGCGCCGAACCATCTCCCATCGATCCCTACTGAATCGCCTTTGTTCCCAAGCTTATGGATGAACGCGAATGCGTCTGGAAGTTCCCAAACGACAGTAGCTAGCAGAAGCAGATCAAACCCGACATAACATGGGCAGATCAGGGCATAATTCCAGAGATCCACTGAGTCGTTGAGAAAGTACATCAGGACGGTATTCGCGCCGACCAGCGTGCCATCAATGTGCGTGGTCAGGACCACGCCACCAAAACAGATCGCTAGTGTTGCGACATAGCCTGTGAGGAACAGTCGAATCCTGTCGCCCCTCCTGAACACCGTCAAGAGAGAAACCGGAACGTTGGGCGACGCCTGAAACAGCACGGTCTTCAACATGCGACGAACTGTCGCAGGCAGCATAACCTCGCAAAGGTTAAGCCAAACCTTGAATAGCATACCTCTGTAATCGTGCGGAAGCGACGCTAAGTATGATAGTTTCATATGTTATTTGTTATCAGCGGCCACACCCGCGCCGCACGAGATGGCAATAACCAAATCCCCCACAACCCATCCCCCCTGCCCCAAGGCCGCTTCCTCTCTCATCGTCCACCGCCCCGATACGGCGGCTCCGCACGCACTTCGGTTCTCATCGACTGCAAGTACGCGTTCGGATCGTGGTGCATTGCGCCAGGCGGTAGCCATTGCCACATGTCGCCGAGATCCTGCCGCACTTGATCGGAGTAGAATCGCGGAAGGTCCGTGTTCCCATTTTCGAAAAACTGCCGGAACTGCGGGACCGAGTGGAACTGGTCCAGGACGCTCTTGTTGTACGCGATCCGGCCATGACCTTCCGACGACAGCGCGCGCACAACGTTCATGAATCTTGGAATAGCGCCGCTGGTGCCGCCGATGCGACGCGTAATGGCGCGCGGTGAAAACGTGTGTGACGCAAGATCGACAACGTGAGCGTAAAAGTTCGGCCACGAGTAGTGGTTCGGTTGGATATTCATCTCCTTGTTGTTCAGGAAATGAAACGGCAGAGGGACAACTCGAGCGGCGCGTTGATATTCAAGATTCAACGGCGTGGCCTCGCCATACGCGGAGTGTAGCGAGTACACCGGAAACGCTCCCGGAGTCAAATCCACGAAACGCTTTGTCAGTTCGAATGGCTCCGGTCCCTGATCGGTGTCCAACCCGAGTACGAAATTCACCTGCACGTAGGGGATATATCGCAGGATCATGTTGACGTGCTCGGCGACTTGTACGACTTTCTCCATGCCGCAATTCCCAGCACGTGACTTCTCGCCGCATTCGAACCACGATTCAATGCCCGGAAGCATCACCTTGAAGCCATTCTTCTTCAGCCGCCGCAAGTGCCCTTCGGAAAGAAGCGAAAGACTGCTCTCGGAAGCGAAGTCGATGCTCCCAGGCGGGACGGCGTCCTCAATCGCGTCGAGGAGCTCGTGGAACCGGACGCCGAAATTCGGGTCATGCCATCCGACCCTTGGTCGGCGGAATTTTGTGCGAAGGAACCGGAGATCGGATTTCATTACCTCCACGTTCATCGGTTGAAACGGAACGACAGAATCAATGCAGAAACTGCAATCGTAGGGGCAGCCGAGACTGCTAACCATGGGCACTATTTTGAACATCGGCGCCTTTCGCAACGTGGGCTCAATGAACTGCCAGCGTTCCTCAACGCTAGGTAGTTCGAGCGGATGCTGCTTGGCACCGACTCGGCATCCGAACGGGCGGTGCGGAGCGCAGTCAAGGAGAATGTCCTGCACGACGTTCTTGTCGGTGAATCCCGCGACATAGTCGAAGTAGCGTTGCGCATCCTGAGGATAACAGCGGGCATGCGGTCCGCCGACCACCGTAACCGCGCCGCGTGCGCGAAACCAATTGCTCAGCGCGTACGCCAGTTGAGCCGTTTCGCTGTAGGAGCAGATGAACACGAGGTCAACGTCCGGGGGAAGCTCGTCTGCGAGGTTTTCAAAGCCGGTATAGCACAGGTACGTGACCTCGTGCCCCCATTGGGCACACCAAACGGCAGTGACCTGCGGCATGATGCTCGCGAGATTACCATTCATGATGCGCGAGAACATCGTGCGCGTTGGTCCCTTGGCGACAAGGTCGATCACGCCGATCCGCAATTTCTGCATGGACGGATGGTCCGAATACTCATTGTCTCTTGCAACTGCCCAGAGCCCAGGACGATCACAACCGACAGTTTACGCCGAAACGGTGTTATTATAACGCGGAAGCTGCATACACGATCAGTGTCGCGGTTGGCCCACCAAATGTAAAGCCGCTGTCTGCCGGGAGCCGACCTCGCCACGCGTCATTGCTTGAACTTGACGCCGTGGTTTTGTAGCCACTGGCGCTGGTTCATCCGTTCGTATTTGATGTCGAAGCCAACTAGGGTTGCCCAGAACAGGGCAAAACAGAACACGGCGACTTTCTCGACTTTCGTTCCGTTGATCAGAATCACAGGCACGAGGGTGATCGCCAGATAGAGAATCAGCGGCGCAACGAAAAGGTGATGGTAAATGTCCCCCCAGTGCGTGGGGCGTTCAAGGTACCACCACATAATACCGAAACCAACACTGACGATGGCGGCCAAGAGGTGAAAATATCCGCTAGTTATCTGCCAAGGCAGAGGGTCATGTCGGCGCAGTACTGTGGCTCCGATGAGCACGGCACCAGCTAGCGCCGAGTCGCCGAATTGTGCAGAGTAGGCTACTTGGTAGGGCAAGCCTTCGAATGCGTCTCTCGCCACATAAATGACGCCCAGCGTCACGCCAAGGAAGAGGAGGGCAGACGCCCAGATTGGAAGCCTAGAAAGTACATAATGACTGCCGACGAACCGATTAGCCATGGTGACCCTTCAGCGCCTTTCGGGCGACACGCTAGTCGAGGGGTCCATCGCATCAGATTAGGTTATCCTCACGGCACTCTCGCCTACAGGGACCCCAAAAGGCCGCTTGCCTCAGTTTAGCGGATCATGGCGCGGGTCAATCGAACGCTGTCGAGAATCCGCCGGCCGTCGAATGAATCCTATGCAGTACTGACAAACCGAATACGTGAGTGGTGGCCGCGCGGTGTCCAGCCCCCGGATTGGGGACTTCCCAGCTCCAGTGTTCGTTTCGGGGCCGTGGTCGGCGCGAGGAAGTCGCGTAGACAGATTCAGTGCTGCTCGAACCGGTTGCGGACGCGAGATCCGGACTTGGGCGCTAGTTCGAGTGTTGGACAATCGAGAGTCGTAGTAGGCCTGAAATCGTCTTTTGCGAGATGACCGTCGGCCGGGCGCATTGGGTGGTGCCGTCCCGGTGGAGGCCTCTCCCTTTGTCTGTTAAATGGGGCTACTGAACCACCGCCGATTGCGAGACCACAGCATCCTGCTCCCGCCGTTCGGCGTTGCCCTTGCGCTTCACATCTGCCGCGTTCTGGCGCGCCGCGATCTCGTCGAGGGCGCGCCGCTTCGCTTCCATCCGGACATGGGAATAACGCGAGAGCATGGCACGCGAGACGTGCCCAGCGATGCTCATGATCACCTCGTCGCCCGCGCCCGACTCGGAAAGCTCGGTGACCAGCGTGTGGCGGTTGTCGTGCCACCGTCCGACGACCTTCGCCTTGTTGCGGACCTTGGTCCATGCCGTCCTCAGCGTCGTGACGGGCTTAGTGGGATCGTTCGGTTGCCCCTTCCCAGCGGGGAAGACGAACCACTCCGGCTTGCACTCGCCGAACCGCCGGATATACCACGCGGCGTGCGCCTCAAGGGCGATCATGACCGTATCGTTCAGCGGGATCACGCGGCCCGTACCGGCGTCGGTCTTTGATTTGCCTACGGTGAGCTGCTTTTTATGGACGAGGTCGATTTGCCGCCACTGGAGTTCGCGCAACTCCTTGTCGCGCAGGCCGCAATTCAGATCCACGACGAGGGCGGGGTACATGTTTTTGCTCCGCAGCTTCGCAGCTTCCGCGAGCATGCGCGCCTTCTCGTCGGCGGTGTATGCGCGTCCGGGCGACGGCGGGAGGGCGAGTTTCATCGCCTTTTCTCGGCGCAATTTCGCGCGGATCAGATCTCCCTGGTCGCCGCACAGCCGCAACAGCAGCAGCACTTCGTCGTTGATGGTCTTGGGACCGGCCTTCGCCGCGAGACGATCTGTCTGGTAGCGTTTCACGACCGTCGGCGTGATCTCCACGACGAGCCTCTTGCCGAGGTGGTCCGTTACGTGTCCCAGAGCGTACTCCGCGAACGTCCCGGATTCGTGCTTCAATTTGTAGTCGGCGAGAAATTCATCTGCTGCCTGCTGAATCGTTTTCCGGCGCTGCTTGCGGGCTTCCTCCTCGATGACCTGGCCATAGCTCTTCTCCAAGCGCTCCCGCTGACGGCTTTCCTCCCTCACCGCCTCGTCCCTATCCGACGTGCCGGTGGACCCACGGTGCCGCCGCCCGTCCAGGGTGAACTCGTAATGGTAGAACGCTCCGTTTTTGAAAACGCACATGTGGCGAAATTGCCTCGACCCCATGAGGGTCGTGGGTTGCGAAACAGTCAAGTCGAAGACTTGCGCGGCTGGCCAGATCCTCGTTGCGGTTGATGGCTCGGCTCTGCGGTGCCACCGCCGCCCGGTTGTGATTCCAGAAAGGCCATGATGTCCCCGAACTTATACCGAACCGTCGTGCCGTTGATGCGCCGGAACGGGCAGCCGATGTTTAACCGCCGTTCGTTCTGGAGCACTTTAACGCTGCACGCCCGGATGGCGGCGTATACGCGCTCATCGACCCACGCCCATGGGACCGCTGGCACCTGGGTTAGATCGACTGGCCGCGGAAGGCTGCTCATATCGTCACCGCCGTGCCGGTTTCTCGCTGGCAGATGTAAAGCGTTTCGCGCGCTCTGGTTAGCCCCACATAGAAGACTCGAATCACGGAATCGCGCGCCGCGCCGCCCCGGT